>Ga0207933_1002089_pt1 | contig 13531 bp, 17 predicted proteins | sample NGESurdeep092012_4_FD_184488 | JGI IMG/M metagenome (GOLD analysis project Ga0207933, IMG submission 184488) | Arctic peat soil microbial communities from Barrow, Alaska - NGEE Surface sample F53-3 deep-092012 (SPAdes) | ecosystem: Environmental > Terrestrial > Soil > Wetlands > Peat ... | reverse complement strand
TGATATTCGGATCTGGCCGTTGCAGTGCGCTCCGAAATAGGCTCCGAGATATGACAGCTTCTTATGACACCGTCATACGGGCGTTCGGCAACAATGCGGGGATCGACGTCCCGGCTGAGGCTCTTGCTCAACTTGGAGCGGGCAAGCGGCCGAAGATCCTTGTCAGGGTCGGTGACTACCGCTTCGCGACGACGGTTGGCGTCATGGGAGGACTGGCCCTGATTTCGCTATCCAAGGCGCACCGCGAGGCATCGGGGCTTCACGCCGGCCAAAAGATCCATGTGGAACTCGAACTGGACACAGCACCACCCCAGGTCACTGTCCCGCAGGAGTTGGTTGCCGCCCTCACCCAGGCAGGGCTCCTTGAGGTATTCGACAAACTTGCACCGTCGCGGCGAAAGGAGTACGCACGACAGATCAATGATGCGAAGGCAGCCCAAACCCGAGACCGACGCATCGCAAAGATCGTCGCCGAACTCGGTTAGTCCAAGGGCAGACATCCGACTCTGCCGCGATGACGCACGTTTGGTCGTGCCGATGTGCGGACGTCGAAGAGGTGCTGAGGTCTGCCGTGTGATGGCACCGCACCTGGCAGAGTGACCGGTTGGGGGATGCCGCCCGGGAAGGATCGAGGGAGTGAAGAAGTACGTCCTCTTCGATCATGACGGTGTTCTTGTGGATACCGAGTTCTGGTACTACCGGGCTGGACAACGCGCCCTGGCGGACGTGGGTGTGACGTTGGACAAGGAGCAATACGTCTGGGACACGAACCAGGGAGGGGGCACCTGGGCCCAAGCCAGGACGGCAGGTATTGATGACGAGACCATCAGCAGGCAGCGCGCGGTTCGTGATGTCTACTACCGGGAGTATCTGCGAAGAGAAGCCATCGAGATCGACGGCGTCGTCGACACCCTTGCCGAGTTGTCGAAGTACGTCCGCATGGCCATCGTGACGACCGCGAAACGTGTCGACTTTGAGATCATCCATGAGAAGCGCCAGATCAGACAGTTCATGGATTTCGTCCTCGTCCGCGAGGACTACGAGCTCGCTAAGCCACACCCGGAGCCCTACCTGACCGGATTGAAGCGCTTCGGAGCCACCAGGGAAGAGACGCTGGCGGTCGAGGACTCCTCCAGAGGGCTGAACTCAGCCGTGGCGGCCGGTATCGAGTGTGTTGTTGTCGACAACGACTTCACGAAAGCGCAGGACTTTTCAAAGGCCACGCATCGGATCAACACTCTGAGGGAATTGAAGGACATCATCCTCGCCATCACCTGAAGGGCGCTTACCCGTGTCTATGGGTCGGCCCGGCAGGGCCGTCCGCTAATGCCGCGACGCGCGCGACCCCGCCTTGCGCGGCAGTGACGCCAAGTTAGCCAAACCTCAGGGTGCTGATATCGAAGTGGTAGACGGTTGAGCTGCCCGACAGCGACAGGGAAATGGTCGTGCGATCGATGCTCGTGATCCTGAACTGACCGTGCAAATCTTTACTCGGCTTGAAGATGCCGACGATGGTGCGCGGTACGGCATTGTTTGGATCGCTGGATGCGGTGAACACAAAGATGGCGGCTTCGTCACGCGCATGATCGGTCAAGCCTTCGCCCGTCGCCAGCGGAATGCTGCCCGCGTCCACCGCTTCCCACGCACCCAGCCCAGGCCCGGCCCACGCGTTGGTGATGGAGAACTCGTCCCGCAACTGCGGATCCTGTCCAGGGACATAGATGCCGCGCACCAGCGTTCCCTGGATCGGCTGAAACGACGCAGACACCATCGGCTTCTCGGAGTTTCTCAACCGGGTGCTGTCCTCAGCTGCAAGCACCGATGCTTTAGCCGCTGGGTCGCCCGACGGAATGGGCTGGGCGGGAGGCGCGGCGTTAATTGTCGGGCTGGTGACCGCTGCCGACGGTGTCGATGAAGCCGATGGCGACGCGGGAGCCGGCACGGCCTGGGTAGTCAGCGGGGCACTCGCATACCCGGTGACCATCAGTATCGCGGTGTAGGCACCCAGCAGTAGTACACGTCGCATCTGCGGTACCTCCCAACTACACGACGCGCCACCGCTGACCTCGATTGCACAAATCGCCGCAACATCCGCATCTGGCCGCGATGACGCGGGTCGTGTCGAAGGTCGGATGTTCTTTGGGTGGATGGTCATGTCGGTCATCGCATAACCACTTACCGAGTGGGCGACGGGCATGAGGTTGGTGTCCGGACGGGGTGCGGGGTGGCTGTCTGGTGTGGCCTCCAACCGTCCGGTCCCCCGCGGGCGTCTTAGGGGGTAGAACCGGCAGAAGACGATGGGATGGGTCGGGCGTGGCGGATAGTTTCGAGCAGTTCGTGCGGGCGCGCACGCCGCAGCTGCTCCGCACTGCCTACCTACTCACCGGCGATCAGCACAGCGCCGAAGACCTCGTGCAGGCGGCGCTGGAACGCGCCGCCGCCGCGTGGTGGCGGGTGCGGCGGCAGGCCAGCGCGGAGGCCTACGTCCGTCAGGTTATGTACCGGCTTCAGGTGAGCCGGTGGAGAAGCCGAGGCCTGCGGGAACGGCTCGACGCCGACCCACCCGAACGGGCCGGGCAGGAACCGTATTCGGCGGTGGACCTGCGCCTGAGCCTGCAACAGGCGCTGTCTCGGCTGACCCCCCACCAGCGCGCGGTGCTGGTGCTGCGTTTCTACGACGACATGAGCGTCGAGCAGGCCGCTGAGGTGCTGGGCTGCAGCACGGGCACGGTCAAGAGCCAAACCCATCTCGCGTTGCGCAGGCTACGCGAAACCGCGCCGGAACTCGCGGCACTCGTGGAACAGGAGGCACCCGACTATGGCCACGACACCCCTCGGTAAGGCCTTGCACCAAGTCGCCGAGCAAGCCACGCCGGTCGACGTGGTCGAGCGGGTCCGACGCGGCGCCCGCAAGCGCCGCAACCGCCACGCGGCGGTAGGGGGCTCGATGCTTGCGGTAATCGCCGCGGCCGCGATCCCTTGGGCGATCACCCGGTCCGGGCCGGTCGCGGCGAGCAGCCCCGCGACGTGTGGTGCGCCGGTGACTGCACCGCTGCCTAGCTGGGCACGGGGCGGCTTCCAGCCGCCGGATACCCCGGTCCTGCACGAGGTCAGCACCGGCGGGCTGATGGTGGCCGTGCTGTTCGGCAACCCACTTACCGCACCACCTGCAGCCGACCATCGCAACAAGGTGTTGTGGGTGTCACGGCCGATGGCCGCCGAAGGCAACCCGAGCGCGCCCCACTTCGGCGACCTGCAAATCGACGCTCACCTGGCGGGGAGCCAACTCACGGTGCAACGGCAGGTCACCGGCGGCCCCGGCCCCTCATACGTCGACCTGCCGCAGTCGGGATGCTGGCAGCTGACCCTGCACTGGTTCGGCCACCAGGACACGATGGACTTGTACTACGCCCGGCAACCCTCGACCGAACCATCGTCCTAGCCGGCATTCGCCGTTGCAGTCCCGACGTGGCACGTCACTCGCGCGCACGCGACGGCCCCATGTCACGTCACGCCGCCGTCTCATCCATCTACGGCGCCACATGGCGCAGTAGCGATCGCTTCGAAACCGACACCCACCGCCCGAGCGTGCGCCCCGATCAGTCCCTCTGCCTGCGCCCGCGCCCGCGCACTGGCCAACAATCGGGAAGGCGACCGTCAGCCGCTGCCTGCTGAACATCCGACTTGCCGCGATGACGCGCGTGCGGTCGTGCCGCGCTTCTTATCGGAGGAGGAGCCAGGGTCAGGCGGGTGCTGCCGGAGACGGTGTTGCTCTGGTGAGTTCGTCGAGCGGTGGGATGGCACGGATCGCTTTGCTTTGCGTTCCCAGCGCGGCGACCACGATCGTCGCTCCGGCAAGCACGGTGATCGTGAGACGCGGTGAGACCGAAGAAAGGAGCAGGCCGGCGGCGAGCGGGCCGAGGGGTGCTGCGAGCACGCGCAGCGTGCTCGACACCGAGAGTGCTCGCCCGATCAGGCGGTCGGGGATAAGCGCGTAGGAATAAGCCGCCACAGCCGAGTCGGAGTTAGGGAACCAAAATGCTTGTGTGGCGAACGCGGCCGCGAGGACGTACACGTTGGGCCAGAGCAGAAACGCGATGTAGCCGAGCGCGGCCCAGTACTCGCCGAGCAGGATGCGCCGCATCGGCAGAGCACGGCGCAGCAGCGGCGACGCCAGCGAGCCAACGAGCGTCGTGGCCCCGGTGAGAGCGACGAGGCCGCCGATAGCCGCGCTGGGAAGGCCTGCCCGCTTGGCGAGCACGATCATGGCCAGCTCCATTCCCGTCACCGTGAAGTTGGAGACGGCGATCATCAGCATCGTTGTGCGCAGGAATGGGATCCGGATGAACACGGACACGCCGTCAACGAGCTGGCGCCGTAGCGGTGCCGGGTCCCGCTCACGCTTCTCCTGGAAGCGGGTTCGCATCAACAGCAGCGAGCCGGTCGAGAAGGCGTAAGACGCTGCGTCGGAGATGAACGGGATCGACCTTGCTACACCGAATAGCGCGCCGCCCAGAGGCGGCGCACCCAGTCGCACGGTTGACAAACGGGCTTGGACAACACTTGCCGCCGCGGCGATCTGCGGCAGCGGCACGACGGCGCGGAACGCCCCACTCTGGGCGGCCCGAAAGAACACTCCACTCATGGAGTCAACGAAGGCCACCGCCAGTATGAGCCATAGGGACGCGTCGCCGGCGATGATCGCCCAGCCAAGCGTCGCCAGTGCCCCGGCCCCGACGATGTCAGAGGCGACCATGAGTCGTCGCCGGTCGAAACGGTCCGCCGCCAGTCCCGCAGCGAGACCGAACACGAGCGTCGGCGCGAACAGCATCGCGCTCACATAGCCGGCCTTCGCCGGCGAGTGCGTTACCGCGAGAGCGAGCAGCGGGTAAGCGATGCTGGAGAGGCTCGAACCAAAGCTCGACAGCAACTGCCCTATCTGAAGCACGACGAAGTCACGGTTACGCCGAAGTGGAAGTGGCCCGCCCGCGTCTGCGCGCGTACTCCCCAACCCCGCTGTCACGACAACGAGACTGCCAGACAGGACCAATGGTCGCCCCTGCACCCGGCCCGACACTCTCATGCCGCGACGACGCGCGCAGTGTTCGCGCGGTCAGGTGCTGCGGCTCGTCCAGGTCGTCGGTTCTGGCAGTTCGACATCGCCGTAGCCTTTGCAGCGAGCGGTGGTGACGTCAAGCTCGAATAGGATCCAGCGTTCCTCGACGTCGTAGCTCGCCGCCTCGTTCGCTGCGTGCCGCAGGTCCGGATCGTCGCAGGGGCGGCCTGTGCCGGTGATGAAGAACTCGCCGCCGGTGCCGGTGCCGATCACACCGTTGTGCAGCGCGTAGCTGCCGCGCTCACGCAGATCGTCGCCTTTAGGTGAGGTCGGCTCCATGAACAGCAGCAACCTGCCGCCCCCGATCACCGGGGCGACCGGGTGTACGCGCGGGGTGCCGTCGGCGCGCACGGTCGCCAGGTACGCCGTCGAGCGTTGCAGCCGATCGGCCCCGAATGTCGCAAGCGCCGGATGCTCGGCAGCGAAATCACCCCAAGAAGCCATAGCCGATCTTGTCACCAAGTCCGGCACATCCGCGACCATGAACTGTTCGAGCAGATAACCGCATCTGTAGCCGCAATGACGCGCGTGCGGTCGGGCGGCTGACTGGCTCCGACTCATGGGTGTGTGCGCATTTCGGTTGAGGGTTCGCGGCCCGCAAATGGCGGCCCTCATCTGACAACCGTACGGGGCGCGATCGTCGTTTACCGGTGTGACCGCAGGAGGTTGCGATGCTGGAAGACGAGTTCGCCGAAGGCGGCGGCCATCGCCGCCAGTTCGCCCTTGTCGCTGCAAGCGCCGTCAGTGTGGTGTTGGTTGCCGCGGCTGTCATCGGTGTGCGCTCCTGGGGTGCTGTGGCCGCGCGCGGACCGGCTGTCGACGGCACTGTCGCGGCCATCCCATCGGCGAGTCCGTTCGCTAGCTCCGTTTCGACCCCCTCGGCGGTCAGCGCCAGCGACCCCGCTTTCTCGTCATCGCCGGTGGTCTTGCCCGCGCCGATCAGCAGCCCAGCTAGCCAGCCAAGCCCGCACTCGTCGGCGACCATTCGCCACGCGCCGCCTGGCGCTCCCGCGGTGGTGGACGAGAGCCACCTCAACTTCGAAGTCAGCATGCGTTTGTCGCCGACGCACGTGGTGCTGGGTCAGCACACTCGTGTCACCGTGACGATCCTGAATGCGGGACATGGGATTGATCCGCCCGCCGAGGTGTCCATCGGCTCGATGGTTCCAGCCGACGACTTCAGCGACGCGCCGCCGGGCTGCACTATCGCCAACGGTGGAGTCCAGTGCCCGGTCCCCGTACTGCGGGCCGGTGGCGAAAAGACGATCGCGTTCACCGTTACTACGGGGTACTACCCCGGGGACAGTTGGGACGACGAGATCTTCGGACAGTTGAGCTATGCCGACAGCTACGGCCAGCAGCAACAACTGCAACCGGGCTACTCAGCAGACCTGTTGGTGGATGGAGGAACGCCGCCGTCGGCGCCTGCCGGATCTAGCGCGCCCAGCACCGCGCCGTCGCCTCCCACATCCGCCGCGCCGAGCACGCCAACACCCACTCCGTCCCCTGTCGGTTGAGCCTTCAGCGATCGACGCTGAATCTCGTCCGACAACCAACTGAGCCCGATTCGCGTTTACCGGGACGACCACAGGAGGGTAGCCGTGCCGGACAACGAGTTGGCCGAAGGTGGGTTGCGCCGCTGTCAGTCAGTTCTCATCGTCGCAAGCGCCGTAAGCGTCGTCGCCGTGGTGGCCGTTGTAGCGCTAGTCGTGCACCCGTGGCGCGATACAGCGGGACGCAGCATTGCAGCGCGCGCCACTTCGCCGGCAACGTCATCAGATAGTCCGGTGGCGAGCCCGGTGACCAGCCTGTCTGCGGTCAGCGTCAGCGAGCCCGCTTTCTCGGTTGCACCCGCATCCTCGCCCACAGTTACTAACGGCCCTTCCACTGCGCCGCGTACGACCCCACCGGTGCGTCGCCGCACGTCGCCGACCTCGTCGGGTGCCGCCGGTGGCAGCCAGCCCAACTTCAAGGTCAGCATCGTGGCGTCACCGACGCAGGTGGTGTTGGGCCAGCAGGCTCGTATCACCGTCACGATAGTGAATGCAGGAGGGCTGTTCGACCGGTCGGTCGTGATGTCGTTCGGCGGGTCGGACCCTTCCGACGACTTCAGCGACGCCGCGCCGTCCTGCACAGCGGGCTCCGGGGTCACCTGTCCGATTACCGGCGCGCGCCCTGGGCGCACCTGGTCGTTCACTTTCACCTTCATCCCAGGGCCGTTTCCGGCTATGGGCCACTTCGACGACGCCCTGTCCGCGGTGTTCGACTACACCGACAGCCACGGCCAACAACAACAGACACCGCAGTACTTCGAAAACGTGCGTCTGTTCGACGCCCCGGCGACGTTGCCCCCAGCATTCGATGTCCCCAGTCAGACGCCACCGCCATCGACGCCTCCAGCGTCGGCCGCATCCACCAGCGCCACGTCCCGCCCGACTACCACCCAAGAGCCCGCGGCAGCTGCATCGTGACCAAACATCCGCATCTAGCCGCCGTGTGCGTTTAGCTGAACGGCGCCGTCTCGCTGGCCGCAGCCAACGTCCGCATTTGGCCGCTGACACGGTCGTTTCGGGAGCGATGCAGGTCCTCCGGTTTCGGCAGTGCCGCGTTTGCCGAGTTGACCTATTTTGGGGCGTGGATCCAGAACCGCGCTTGGGTGTAGCCGGTGTTGGCCAGACCTGTCGGTACGTGGAAGGCACGGGTGATGTGGTTGAGCAGTGCTGACATTTCGTGGCTTGCGGCGGGGATCCTAAAGAGCAGCAGGAAGAGCACGAGGAACGCGACCGGGGCGAGCCGCCGGCCGGCGTCGGCGATGTGCCGTGGCAGGTACGGCTCGAGGCCACCCCACCCGTCCAGCCCGGGCACTGGAAGCAGGTTGAGCACAACCGCCATGAGTTGCACCCACCCAAGGAAAGCCAGCGCGGCGGCGAACGCGGTGTGTTCGCCGAGGACGTGAGGGGTGAACAGTCCGAGGCTGAACGGCAGCAGACATGCCAGCGCGCAAGCCGCATTCGCCACCGGTCCTGCATACGACGTTGCAGCGGCCCAACGGCGCCGAGGGATGGCGCCCTTGTCGATCCACACGGCGCCACCGGGCAGGCCGAAACCACCGGCGATCAGGAAGACGACAGGCAGCACAAAGCTCAGGATGGGGTGCGCGTAACGGCGAATGTCCAGCCGCAAGTAGCCCTTCGCCGCAACGGACCGGTCGCCGCCGTGGAAGCCGACGGCTGCGTGGGCGAACTCATGCACGCACAGTGAAACCATCCATCCGCCCAGCACGAACGCTAATACTGCGACCCGGCCACCAGCGCCGTCCCAGACGGATACTCCGGCGGCGGCGAAGGCAGCGACCAGGGCCACGAAGATCCAGCTGACTCGGAATCGGTGACGCTCACGCGCCGGCATGACATCGACCCGGAGCGCGGCCGGGATCGGATGCCGCCAGCTGGTCGATTTGCCCCCGTAGCGGGCGACCGCAATCCGGGTACGCGCGGGCGCTTCGTACACACCGGCGCGGACGAAATCGTCGTCAAACACGACTCGGTCGATGTCTCGGCTATCAGGCACATTCTCCCCATTCGTTGCCCGCGAGACACTCCGCCCGACATGGCCAATGACAGGCCAACGCACGGGGTTCGTCTGAGTTCAGATGGTGGCGTAGAACTGCTGCGCAGGACGCCTCGGCCTGACACCTTTCGCTCAAGGGTTATCGGGTCCCGAAGGCGATCTCTTGAGCCGCCCCAAGACTCCGTGCAGCCGTGCAGACATCCGCATTTGCCGCTGACATGCTCGCTCGCCCAGTCGGTCAGCCGAGATCCGGGTCACCCGATTGCGCGCACATTTTGTCGGGGTACCGACGGCATCTTGGATGCCCGGTGCCGTCCGCCGACGATTGGTTCGAGACGTGGCGCTAACGCCGAGGCGATCAACCCAGACTCGATCACCTAGCCGCGAAGGCTGCTGCGCACCGTGCTCAAGCGTCAGTGGTGTCTGACCCGGACCGGCATGCCCATCCCGAGCGTGCGGCCAAGACATTTGAGCGGTCGTTGAGGATAGCGCGCGCGTTCCCCATCCAAGTCTGGCTGTGGGCGCCGCGGTCTGAACCGCCCCGGTGTTTCCGGAGGCTTTCCGGTCCGGGGTTCGCAGGCATACCCTGCGGCCAGTAAAAGACTCACCAACCGTTGGGAGACACCAGATGGCGCAGTTCATGGACGTACACACCACCATGACCGGAGTCACGAGCGAGGCGCTGGCGGAAGCTCACCAGTCGGATCTAAACATCCAGGGCGAAGAGGGAGTCACCTTCCATCAGGCCTGGGCCGACCCGAAGACAGGCCACGTCTTCTGCCTGTCGGATGCCCCCAGTGCCGAAGCCGTCCAACGTATTCACGAACGCGCCGGGCACCCGGCGGACGAGATCCACGAGATCACCGTCACTGCCTGACGACGGAACTGCCTGTCGGCCACGGGTTGGTCGCGGCGGCGCGCCGCGGCTGACGCTCCCTGCACGCCGTCTCCACGGGAACCGACGAGGGGTTCGGTATCCCATGAGCCGACGTAACACACGGTTGACGAGCCGGATCCCTCAGGTGTCTTGGGGTCCAACCCGATGCCCCGCTCAGTAGGTAGTTCGACAACGGCATAGGAGTCGACGCATGTCGGATGCGCGCACCTAGATCCACAGTGCAAACATCGTGAGCGATGCCTGTCCCGTGCCAGATAGGTGCGGGGGCGTTGGAAGATCTCGTGTCCCACTCGGGCAACCGTCTGCGGGTCCTGGACGAGGTCGATACCGCGGCTCGGCAGAATCCTGCCTTCCGCCAGGCACTTACCGGCGTCTGGCTCGGCTCCGACTTGCCCGACCCTGTCCGCACCCGCCTTGCCCCATACGGTGCCCGCGACTTCGTCGCGGAACACGCTCTGACCCAGGAGGAGTGGGGCGTCTACATCGCCGAGCGACGAACTCGCGGGTTCCTCGGGCAGGGCGAGGACAAATGAGTCGCACGTGCAGCGTCCGCATCTGCAGGAAGACGCGCGTTCGGTCTCGCCGAATAGCGGATGCGCCGCGAGGCAATGGAGGCGATCATCTAGCTATGCCGCATTGACGGGCGTGCGCGCGGAAGTCATGCCGATCAATGTGCAGTGCCCGAGCGTGGCGAGGGAGCATGATCCTGTCATGACGACCGACACAAACGAGGTCGCGATCCGCGCGGCATATGACGCCTATACCAGCGGCGATATCGAAGGACTGTTGGCTGTTTTCTCACCGGATCTGGAGTGGACCTACCTCGATCCCAGCGCGGAGAACGCTGCCCCGCAGGTCTGCCGTGGGCTGGTGGAAATGCGGCGAGCGCTCCGCCGCCAGGCGGACCATGGCCTCAAGGCCAGCATCGAGGAAGTCCACGTCAACGGCAGCGAAGTTGTCGCCGTCATTCACACCTCCGGCCTCGATCAGCTCCGCGGCCGCCAGGCAAACGATCGCAACTATGAGGTGTTTAGTTTCAAGGACGGCCAGATCGTCGCGCTACGGGCGTGCGCTGACCTGGCTGAGGCGTTACGGGTCGCCGGACTCGTCTAGCAGCTTCCATTGCCGACCGGCATCAGTTCTTCTGCCTGCCCGTCGGCAACTGAATGACACATCCGGTCATGCCGCCAGGCGTGCGTTCGTCTGTGCCGAGCGTGGACGGCTGAGTCCTCGCGCCCAACGTCAAGGTGATGGATGCGCGGGGGTGTGCTCGGCGGGTGGGCAGTGGGCGTCGAGGGAGACCCCGACCATGGCAAGCGGCGGCACCAGTCCAGCGCGACGCTGCGACCCCCGCGTGTGGAACGACGCTCATACGCACGCGTGCTGCGTCACGGGCCTTAGTCATTTGATGCGAGCAGCGAGTTGTCTGACAGCTGTGGCGACTCGTTCTGGCGCGGAGATCATGGTGAGGTGTCGGCCCGGCACCAGGGTCGGGGCTGGCGCACCGATGCGGGCCGCGACGGTTGCTGGTGTGGTCTTGCTGTACTGGGGGTCGGAGGCGCCGAACACAACGCCCTTGGGTATCGGCAACGCACGCAGTGCGTCGAGTTGTGCTCTGGTCATGCTGGGGATGCCATGGCGCAACGTTGAGGCCAGCAGTGCTGCGGTGCCAGGCTGTTGCAGCGGGAGACGCCACAGCTGAACGCCGGCGGAGTTCAGGTGCGGACACGCTGGTCCGCATTGTGAGTTGTAGATGGATCGGACCACCCAGTCTGAGCGAAGGCCGAGGCGGAACAACGTTGTGCGGTACGGGTTGATGAACAGCGACCCGATGACGGTTGGAATGGGTAGCGGCGCGGCGTCGCCGTCGAGGAACATGACGGCGGCGACACCGTCAGGGCGTTGTATCGCGGCCAGGCCGACCACGGCGGCGCCGCTGGAATGCCCGACCAGTAGCGGTGTGTCAGCTCCGGTGAGACGCATTGCGGTAAGGAAATCCAGCAGTTGTGCTGCCAGGTGAGCGGTGGTGAACGGGGGCCGCGGTTGGCTGTATCCGGTGCCGGTCAGATCCAGGGAGAACACGCGGTGGTCGCGTCCCAGATCGCTCCCGAGCGCCGCAAACGTGTCGGCTGTTTCGAATGCGCCGGGAACCAACACGATCGGTGACCCGGTGGTGCCCCATGCGCGGTAGCGCGTATTGATATCTCCTGCTCGTACGAACGTGACGCCGGCTGGAGGGGTCGGCACGTGGTCAGTCGCAACGTTGTAGCTGACGCTCGCGACGGTCACGCTCACCCATACCGCGAATGCGCCGAGCGCCACGTGGCGCACGCGACGGCGGCTTTGTGGCGTCCATTTCGATGGCTTGAATAGTCGCCCGACAGCACGTCGGTGTGACCGGGCACCTGGATCTTCCGCCGCGCGCTTATTCGGCGGGCTTGGCTGCATCACGTTCCCTTCGCCGCGGTCAACGCCGCAAGCGGTGGACACGTACAGCCGTTTGCAGAGCGGGCGCTAGGAATGGGTAGCAGAATCGGCTCGGTCGGACACGCCGAATAGAGTCGTCCCAAACCGTTTTGGTCTCGTCGTGGGCTCGTTCAATGACCCGCGTGCTTGGTGGGTCGCGGCGTTGAGAAGCTGGTGCGCGACAGCAAACAGCATCGCCGCAAGCGGGAGTTCCACTAGCGCCGCGGACACAACCGAGGTCACGACATCGGCTGTTCCCGACGATGTCGTGACATCGAACCACGCATCGCAACTGAGCATCGCCGCCGACAGGAAAGCGAACCCGATCACCGCCTGTCGGCGGCGCCACGCGAAGAAAGCGGTGAGCCCGAGGGAACTGAGCAAAGCCAGGTCGAATCCGACCCACGTGAGCGTCCAATGGCCGGCGATGTAGTGCTTGGGCAGCGTCACCGCGAGCACGATCACCCACGGGATTAGCCCAACCGTCGCGATCGTCATGATGACGACGAAGCGACGACGCCGTTGATTGCCCGCGGACAGGCTCGGCATGTCCGCGGCCACCCGTGCCAGCCGCTGTCGAAGGTCTTCGAGCTCGTCTCGCGACAGGCTCCGCAGCTCATCGTCGCCGAGCATCTCACCCCTCACGACGGCGGGCTTGACAGTGCCCGCCTCACCCGAACCGACGGTAGCGGTCGTCCGTGCCGCCGTCGAATGGGCCATGAAACGCCGCCGCTACGCGGGGGCTGGCCCGCCGGTAGCGACTCTGTCGAGCAAACCGCCGAGCGCGATAGCACGGCTTACAGCAGCACGCGGACGTTGCTTCGACGACCAGACTGACCGCTGATCGTCCATGCCTCCCAGTGCGTTACATGAACGCGCACATTTGCCGCCGACACGATCCTTCTGGACAGGTGTGCTAGCAGTTACCCCCCCGCGCGTCAGTGACCACGCCGGTGCTCAGGTCGACTGTCATACGCCGGGCACTCCAATCGGCCGTGATTGGCTCGTCCTTGGACCGGACCCTTAGCTGATAACCAAGCTTCTCGGCGAAGGCCCGAGCCTGAGGTTCCGACAATCCGATGAACTCCTGGGCGTGGGAGCGCGTCGCGGCTAGCGCTTCGTCGAAGCTGTCTCTACCGCGGGACGCATCCACACCAAAGACTAGACATGGGGCCGTCGCCGTCGGCAAGCGCAGCGAACATGGCAGGCCAAACGTCTCGGCAGAATAGCGTCCGCAACTGCCGCTTTGCGGGCGGCTACGCTCGCCCGACTCTGCCGCGATGACGGGTGTGGTCAAGGTGCAGACTTGGGACTCTAAGTCGTCGGGGGGCGGTGTTTTCCATCCTGCGGGGGTGAGCGATTCGTCGAGGACGACATTCTCAACGCAGGCGCAGTTCGGCGGACTCGCACTCGAGGCTGATCGCGCATGCGCAGCACCCGCGCCCGCATCGATGCCGAAACGGCTGCACGTTTAGGGCTCG
>Ga0207933_1002088_pt1 | contig 13534 bp, 11 predicted proteins | sample NGESurdeep092012_4_FD_184488 | JGI IMG/M metagenome (GOLD analysis project Ga0207933, IMG submission 184488) | Arctic peat soil microbial communities from Barrow, Alaska - NGEE Surface sample F53-3 deep-092012 (SPAdes) | ecosystem: Environmental > Terrestrial > Soil > Wetlands > Peat ... | reverse complement strand
GTGTAGTAACACGACCGGTTGGTGCCTCCACACTTGTTTCTCCTAGTCAGAATCCATATCTAACCCGGTCGTGTGCCCATCATCTCAGTAAGTCCGGTCTGTCAGTTTTGTGGCTCTTCGCACTCGAGCGGGGTCTAGTGACATGGGTGCGGTGACAACAAAGGTCTAGAGAAAGGCGGGGGCCCTGCAAGTCTGTTGGTAGTTCAAGACCAATAGAGAGGAAGAGCCCCCGTGGAAACTGACCCTACTCGCATGTGCGAACGCTTCGTTGATCTGCCCGATATCGGTGTGCTCGGTGTCGATGGCAATTACCGAGAGCCTCTCGTCATCCATTTCGAGTCGCGTCGCGTGGTCGTCGGGTGTCGCGAGTGCGGGGTGGTCGCTCGAGTGAAGGACCGCTCGCTCGTCACCTTGGTGGACCTACCAGTGAACGGTCGTCCGACGACGGCCGTCTGGCACAAGCGTCGATTTCACTGCGCGGAGCTCGCCTGTTCGACGGGCTCGTGGACTGAACAGGACAGTCGCGTGGCCTTTGCGCGCCACCTGACGACCGACCGCGCGGGTCGTTGGCTCACGAAGCAGATCGGCAAGAACGGTCGCAGTGTCCAAGAGGTCGCCGAGGAGCTCGGGTGCGCCTGGCACACCGTCAACGACACCCTCCTCGCCTACGGCGAGGCCCTCGTGGACGACGACCCCACACGTTTCGGTCTCGTCGAGGCGCTGGGTCTCGATGAGGTGCTCTTCGTGTCTTCGTGCGCGAGGGCGAGTACCGGCGCCAGTGTTTCTCCACCCAGATCGTTGACGTCGAGTGCGGACAACTCCTCGACGTCGTGCCTGGTCGAAGTGGGGCCGCGCCCAGCGCCTGGCTCCAGGCCCAAGGGGAGGAGTGGCTCGCCCACGTGCGCTACGCGACCCTGGACCTCTCGGGCCTACCGCAGCGTCTTTGACAAGACCGTGCCGCGAGCCACCCAGGTGGCCGATCCGTTTCACGTCATAAAGTTGGCCAACTTGAAGCTCGACGAGTGTCGTCGACGAGTGCAGAACGAACTCTTCGGACACCGCGGGCGCAAGCACGATTCTCTCTACCGAGCCCGACTGCTGCTCACCAAGGCCGACGAACGACTGAGCGACAACGGTCGCGAGAAGTTGATGGGGCTGCTCAACGCCGGCGACCCCAAAGGTGAGGTGTTCGCCACCTGGCGGGCCAAGGAACTGGTGCGCGGACTCTACGACCACCACGATCCCGACCTCGCACTCGAGTTCGTGCAACGTCTCGGCAACGATCTCCAGGAATCCGAACTGCCCGAAGAGGCACGCAGTCTGGGACGCACACTCCTGCGCTGGAAGGACCAGATCGCCGCCTGGCACGAGGCCCACGTGAGCAATGGTCCGACCGAAGCAGCGATTCTCTGGAGCGCTCAGAACCGTGTCCACGACGTCGCTTACCGATGACTTGGACCGTGTCGGGGACATGTTCTCTGGAGCGCGTCTCCGACATCCACCACGTAGCTCTGTCGATGGACTAAACAGTTGCTTCCTATTGGCCCGCGCTTCGTCGGTCGTGCGACGGAGGTCCAGGTGCGAGTGCAACGAGTGGTGATGCCCGTGACGGGTGCGCAGTCGTGGACGGTCGTCGATGACGAGTTGGTCACCGTGGCGCCAGCCGAGGCCTACCTCGCTCACCTCGCCGCCATTGAACGCTCGCCGAACACTGTGAGGGCCTACGCGCACGGACTGCGACTGTGGTTCGAGTTCCTCAACACGAGGTCGTTCGTCTGGGACCAGATTGGGGTCGAGGAGGTCTCGCGTTTCATCGCGTGGTTGCGGGCCCCCGCTGACAACGTGATCGTGTTCGATGATCGCTCGTCACGGCGCAGCGAGTCCACCGTGAATCGTCATCTCGCCTCGGTGTTTGGTCTCTACGACTTTCACCACCGCTCGGGGGTCGCGGTCGCGTCGAACCTCGTCGCGTGGCGGCGAGTGTCGCGCGGTGCCTACAAGCCGTTCCTCCATCACGTCAGCGCCGGTCGGCCCATCGCGACGCGCCCGGTGAGGCTGCGGACCCCACGCCGGCTGCCGAGGACGATCGAACCGACCGAGGTTACGGTGATCCTTGACGCCTGTGACCGGTTGCGGGACCGCTTCTTGTTCGCCTTGCTCGCCGAGACCGGGATGCGTGTTGGTCAGGCACTCGGGTTGCGACACGAGGACTTTGTGAGCCGGGATCGCCGGGTGGTCATCGTCCCGCGCGACGACAACGTGAATGGCGCGCGCGCCAAATGCCGGGCGCCGGTCGAGCTTCCAATCTCGGCTCAACTCGTGCGTCTCTACAGCGAGTACATGCACGTCGAATATGGAGCCCTCGACTCGGACTACGTGTTCGTGAATCTCTGGTCGGCGCCGCGTGGTCGACCCATGCGTTACGACGCGGTCGCGAAGCTGGTGGCGCGCCTTCGCGCTCGCACGGGTATCGAGTTCAGCCCACATACCCTTCGCCACACTCGCGCCACCGAGCTCATCCGATCCGGCACGCCGATCGAGGTGGTCTCCAAGCTCCTTACGCACCGCTCGGTCACCACCACGAGCTCGACCTACGTGCACCTTGACACCGAGGACCTGCGCGTCGCTCTGGAGAGGGCTGGCGCGTGGCCAGGTCCGTCGTGAGCGCCACGGCGCGTCCGCTACCCGAAAGCGGTCACCTCGCTGCACTCTTTGCCGCCGTCCGCCCGGAGTTCCGCGGTGAGGTTCTGCGAGCGCACCCCGATGACCCGGTCTTCGGCCGCGGCCGGTGCGGGGTGACGAGCTGTGAGCGCACCGCGTGGACCCGCAAACTGTGCAGCGGCCACTACCAGCGTTGGTTTCAGCACGGGCGAGAAGAGCTTGAGACGTTTCGCGCGACGACGGGTCCAATCAGGGAGCGAAAGGGCGGCGAACTGCTTGGTGCGTTCGACCTGCGCGCCCTATCCGCCCAGGGCCGTCTCGAAGTTGGCTACGTTCTCCAGCGCCGCCACGACGACCGTGGAGTGCGGGTCGTTCCCCTGGTCGTGCGCCACCTCGTGCAGATGCTCGTCGACTCGGCGGTCACCTCGCTGCTCGAGTTCCCGCTCGAGCACTGGCTGGATGAAGCCGCCGCGCGGGGCTGGCACGATCCCACCACCTCGATGATCCGCTACGCCTATCGTGAGCTGACCGACCTGGGTGGAATCGACCTCGAAGCCGAGTACGCCTCGGACGTCTGGGTCGCGAAGCGGCTCGGCATCGCAAGGGCCCGCGCGCCCTACCAAATCCGATTCGACCAGATCACCCAGACCTGGCTACGAGTAGCGGTGAAGCGATGGGTGCGTCACCGACTCGGTTCTGGCAAGAGCTTCGGAACCGCCGGCGTCGACGTCCGCTCAATGGTGTGGTTCAGCGAGTTCCTCGCCACGCGCCATCCGAACGCGAAGGACGAGACGTCACTGCGCCGCCGTGACCTCGAGGCCTACCTCGGACACCTCGTCGCCTCGCCTCTCACTCGCCACACGGTTAGCACCTACATCATCTGTGCGCGCACCTTTCTCGAGGCCTGCCAACGCCACAACTGGCTCGCGGGACTGGCCGGCGAGGTCGCGATCTACAACGACGACCTCCCGCGCCGACCCCAGCCGCTGCCGCGCTACATTCCCGAGTTCGTCATGCACCAGATAGAAGCGCCGGACAACCTCGACCAGCTTCCCGATCACAGCACCCGGGCACTCGTCGTGGTGCTCATTGAGACCGGACTGCGAGCCAACGACGCCTGCGCGCTGTCCTTTGATTCTCTGGTCAGCGACAGTGGTGGTGGGCCGTGCCTGCGGTTCTTCAATGCGAAGATGCGCGCCGACCAGCTCATCCCACTCAGCGCTGCCGGCGCCGCCGCAGTGCGAGACCAGCAAGCCCATCTTCGACTCCGCTGGCCGAATGGTCCACGGGTGCTCTTTCCGGCACCGATCGCGAACCCCGATGGAGACCAGCCCTTCAACTACGCGACCCTGCGCGGACGCCTCGTCGCCTGGCAGGAGAAGATCGATCTGCGCGACGAAACTGGCCGTCCGATTCGTGTCAGTGCCCACAGGTTTCGACATACTCTGGGCACCCGCCTCATCAACCAGGGAGTCCCTCAACACGTCGTGCAACGTCTGCTCGGCCACGTCAGTCCCCAGATGACCGCCCGCTACGCGACGCTGCACGACTCGACGATCCGCGAGGCCTTTGACGCATACTGGTCTCAGCGGATCAACGTCCTCGGTGAACAGATCGGCTTCGACCCGCACGCGTCGACGGCTGATGCGGAATGGACCAAGCACAACCTCGCGCGCATCCAAGCGAGCCTGCCGAACGGCTACTGCGGCCGGCCGCCTTAACAGGACTGCCCTCATCCCAACGCCTGTCTCACCTGCCCGGACTTCCAGACGACCCCGGATTTCCTCGAGATTCATCGGCGCCAGCACACTGAGACGCGTCAGCTCGTCGCCTCTGCTGACGCCGACGGACGCTTCCGTCTCGCCGCCAACCACCGCCGAGTGCTCGAAAACCTCGAGCACGTCATCACCGCTCTCGAAGCGACGAAGGAACCCTCTACATGACTACGCCCCCGACGACATCCGCGCTTGCCAAGGTCACCGAGGCACGGGTGACTGAGACAAGACGCAGGGCTGAAGAGGCAATCCGTGAACTCGACAGGCAGGGCTGGCCGGTCACCTTCGCGAGCGTCGCCGGGGCCGCCTCGGTGTCGCGTTCCTGGCTCTATCGCGAACCCGATATTCGCGCCGAGATCGACCGATTACGAGCTCGCCAAGGCGACGACACGATGCCAACGGTCGAACGGGCTTCAGCCGACTCCACGAAGCGGCAGCGCGAGGCCCTGCTCGACCAGCTGACCATCCTCAAAGAGGAGAATCGTCGACTGCGCGAAGAAGTCGCTCGCGCTTACGGACAGCAGCGGGCGTCAGCCTGGTGACACCGTCAAGGACATGTCCACCACGTAGACGTCTTGATAACACCGGTTGCGAGCAGGGGCACTCCAGATAACGGTGAACAACTTGATCAAGAGAGTGAAGCGGGTCGCCTTTGGATTCAGGTCTTTTCGCAACTACCGGATCAGAGCACTGCTCTACGCAGGAAAGCCCAACTGGTCACTACTCGCTGACATCACACCCCGTTGATATCCGATGCGCCATCAAAGAGCGAGCGTTGGCGCGCAACGCGCCGTTACAAGCCACGCCGGTTCGCTACGTTGCAACCGACCGACTCGTTGCCTTTCTCGAAGCGCTCTGATTATGCCGATATATTTTTCCCGATCTCCGCCCATCACTAGGCTTTCAGACGCTCCTCGGCATAATCACGAACTCGGCATAACCCTCGTTATGACGACATCCCCATAACGAGGGTTTTCGTACAGGCATTCCGGAGTTTTTGTACACCCCAGCGCGGTCGACCTCGACGTTTGTGTGAGTAGAGGGACATCGGCAACTCTTCATTGACCCGTTCAATGATCAGAGGAGTTACCGATGCCCCGTCCCCATACAACCATGCGTAAAGTTCGCGACGTACTTCGACTCAGTTGGGGCGAGCAGTTAAGCCTGCGCCAGGTGGCCCGCTCGCTGTCGATGCCCCACACGACCGTGGCGCTCTACTTGCGTCGAGCGAAAGAGGCCGGTCTTGCCTGGCCGCTTCCCGATGAACTGAGTGACGACGACGCGCTCGAGGCTCGACTCCTTCACTGCACCCCGGTGGCGCCTTCCACCTACGCCCGGCCGGACTTCGCAGTCGTGAAGCGCGAGCTCAGCCACAAGGGGGTGTCACTCCAACTTTTGTGGCTCGAATACCGAGGGCTGCACGCCGATGGTTACGGCTACTCCCAGTTCTGTCACCTCTACCGCACGTGGCGACGTCACCTGAGCGTCGTGATGCGCTTGGACCACAAGGCCGCAGAGAAGTTCTTCGTCGACTACCCGGGCATGACCATCCCCATCTACGACGAGCGAACTCTCGCGCTCGACTTCAAGGCCGAACTCTTCGTCGCGGTCTTGGGGGCTTCCAGCTACACCTTCGCCACGGCGACGCGCTCCCAGCAGATCCACGACTGGATCGCGGCGCACGTGGCGACCTTCGAATTCCTGGGTGGCTGCAGCGCGGTCCTGGTGCCCGACAATCTGCGTTCTGGCGTCACCAAGGCGCACCGCTACGAGCCCGACGTCAACGCTACCTACCAGGAGATGGCCGCGCACTACGGCGTCGCGATCATTCCCGCGCGACCCTACAAGCCCCGCGACAAGGCCAAGGCCGAAGCCGGCGTGCAGCTCGTCGAGCGCTTGATCATCGCAGTACTGCGCCACCAGCGTTTCACCTCGCTCGCAGCGCTCAACGAGGCGATTGGCGAACTGGTGCAGCGCCTCAACCACAAGCCCTTCAAAAAGCTGGAGGGTTCGCGCGCGTCGCTCTTCAAAGAGCTCGGCCAACCCGCCCTGCGGCCACTGCCCCGTGACCCCTACGAGTTCGCGAGTTGGCGAGCGGCCAAGATGAACATTGACTACCACGTCGAGGTCGATCGTCACTACTACTCGGTGCCCTTCACACTCGCCGGCCAGGTGGTTGACGTCCGTCTCACCGGCTCGGTCGTCGAGATCTTCGCCAAGAACAAGCGCGCGGCCTCGCACCTGCGCAGTTACCAAAAGGGCCGTCACGCCACGGATGCTGCGCACATGCCCGACTTGCACCGTCGCTACCTGGAGTGGACGCCGGGAAGGATCGTGGCCTGGGCCGAGAAGAACGGTCCCGAGACCGCGGCCTTCATCGACGCCTTGATGAAGAGTTGACCCCACCCCGAGCAGGGCTTTCGCTCGGCCCTCGGCGTCATGCGACTTAGCAAGAAGTACTCACCCGCCCGACTCGAGGCCGCGTGCGCGCGTTGCCTCAGCGTGAAGTCCTTCTCCCATAAGTCGGTCGAGTCGATTTTGAAGCACGGTCTCGACCAACGACCACTGCGCGATGGGGTTACTCGGGTCCACTCCGCGCACCGAAACATCCGTGGCCCGAACTACTACCAATAGGAGATCACCATGCTCACCAACACCACCATCGAGGGCCTCAAGTCGCTGCGACTGCCGGCCATGGCGTCGGGACTACTCGAGCAACGAGAACACCCCGACTACACCGGACTCAGTTTCGAGGAACGACTCGGACTCCTCGTCGATCGCGAACTACTGCAACGTCAGAACCGTCGACTGGAAAGAGTTCTGAAGTCCGCCAAGCTGCGCAGTGGTGCCGTCGTCGAAGACGTGGACTTCGCTAACACTCGAGGACTCGACAAGACCACGTTCCTGTCGCTGGTTAACTCGTCGTGGGTTACGAACCATCACCACGTGATGATCGTCGGACCGACTGGCGTCGGCAAAACATTCCTTGCATGCGCGCTCGCTCACAGCGCGATTCGCAACGCTCACAGTGCGCTCTACGTGCGCGTGCCGCGACTGCTCGACGAGCTCAGTGTCGCGAGAGTCGACGGACGCCTGTCTCGCATGATGGCGACGCTGGCACGCACCGACGTCTTGATCCTCGACGATCTGCTCCTGCGCCCGCTCACTGACGATCAAGCCGCCGATCTCTTGGAAGTGGTCCGGCCAGACCGTCGCGGTCGCTCACTCATCGCCACGTCACAACTACCCGTCAGTCACTGGCATGAGGGACTCGGCGACGCGAGAGTCGCCGACGCAATCCTGGACCGGCTGTTAGAACGCACGCACCGCATCGAGCTCGCCGGAGCGTCCCGACGTCGCGGCGAAACAACCGCACGAGCGAAAATGTCAGCAAAATAATTCGGCGATCACGTCGATCATCATGCTTCAATGAACTGCCCTACGATGACACGAAAGGAGGTGAGTTAAGAGGACCATCACTCACCACAGCGTCGGTCGCTACGCGACCTCCGACCGCACCGAGGGGTGTACGGAAACCCCGGAACAGGTGTTCGGAAACTCCGGAATACGCACGAAACGAACTTCGCTTTGCAGGCAGACGCTTGCGAATAGTAGTTCACGGCGGGTTGGAAGCGATTGGACGTCCATCTAACTTCGACCCGAGTCATCAGCGTAGTTATGGCAATAGAATTCGACACAGTGCGTTCCGCGGGTGGCGTTATCAGGCTAACTTAAGAGCCTTCGATGACAACCAGTTGGTTGATAATCTCATTAACTTGGCGAAGTTCGTCGTGGCTTGCGGCGGTACCGAAGACTGAAAAGACGTGACCGTGGTTACCAAGGCGCCAACTGACCTCTTGACCCGGACCCCGATTGAGGATTACCTCTTGCACGCCGCGGACTTTACGCAACTCTTCAAGTCCTTCAACGGCTAACACTCGAGTCATTTCCGACGGTGCTTGGACGTAAAAGAGGTACGCGAGTCGCTCGACGTCGGGTACGGTGAAATCTATTGGCACTCCCAGGGCGATGTCAAAGGCAAGTTCCAATAACTTCACACCGGTTGCGGCAAAAAGCATTTCGGGTACTCCGCCACCGATGCGCCCGTTCACCTCAATGACGATCGGGCCACTCGGTGACAACTTAATTTCAGTATGTAAGCAGCCCTGTCGTACGTCAAGCGCGTGGGCGGCACGTTCGGCGACTTCAAGGACCTCAGCGGCGAGGTCGTCGTCGAGCGCTGCGGGAATGAAGAATCCTGTCTCGCGAAAAGGAAATGCGGGCGGCATCCGACCGTTGATGGCTAGGTGGCACACACGTGAGTTTTGCACGAGACTTTCAACGGAGACGTAACCAGCGAAGCCGATGCCGGCAAGTGGCTTGCCGGCATCGGCAATATACTCTTCAAGCACGAATGGCCGCGACGATCTAGCGAAACCCTCGCTCTCCCAGAGTTCCTGGAGATGCGAAAATGATGAGACGGGCAAGGTGTCTCGACTGGCTTCCCCGTGACGGGGCTTCAAAACGGCAGGAAACCGGGTGTCGCGAGCTATTAAAGCGAAGACATCTGGATGATCATCGCTAATGACCCACTGTCGCGGCACTTTGAGTCCGCCGCGACCTAACGCTATTCGTTGGGCTTCTTTGTTGGTGAAAGAACACGCAACATCGGGTGACGCGAACTCGATGTCGAGACGTAAGGCTAATTGAGCAGCGAAGACGAGGCAGTCGTCGGCCAGGGCTAGGAGGTGCAGAGGAGAAAAATTCGCCACGGCTTGAGCCGCGTGGTCGACGTCGAGACCCGCGACGTCGACGCATGCGCCAAAACGTCGTAGCAGTCGCGCCATCGATGTTACTTCGGGGTCTGATGTGTCGATCACCCAGAGGATTCGGCATCGGCCTTGTGCGGCGGCAACGAGATCGAGAGTGGCGAAGGAGTGAGGGTGATATACGTATGCGAGCAGAGGGAGAGGAAAATCTGACGTCACGAAGCGTCAGCCCTACAAGCTCTTGCGTGCAAGAAGCAATTGAGCATTGTCGTGCAAGTAGCGATCGTTCGAAACCATGATAAGTCCCCCGTGTGCGTCACGGATGAGCCGGTCGAGACTGAAGGGTGCCCTTCGCTGGTAGCCCACGATTCCGCACACCCCAAGGGCTGCCGTCGATATTCGTACGGCTGCTTCGGACGTGGTCACCTTGAGATTTCGAAGGGCGATTGTCAGTCCGGCGTCTTGGAGCTCACCTGCGGAATCTAGTTCTTCGTATTGGCGAGTTGAAGCGACGAGAAGGCTTCGAATCTCGTGCAAACTTGCGGTGATTTCAGCTACGCGCAAGGCACCGGGTGGAACCGTCCCGATTGATTTACGGGCAGCCGCCCGCACATAGGCATGCGCTCGCTGTGCCGCAGATTCCGCGAGGCCGACCCACACTGCGCTCAGCATCAACTGTCGCATCTGGCCGCCACCTTCGTTGGCCACCACGGAAAAAGGTACTGGGAAAACGAGCGACTCGTCCACGAGAGCATGCACGGAATAACCCCGACTGCACGTTCCGCGCAACCCCAAAGTGTCCCACTCAGATGTCGGAGTCAAAGTGATTTCCCTGCCACGTAAGGCGACGAAGGCCTGGTCTGTCTCGTTGGCCTCCGGCGTCCGACGGGCGGTCGACATAATGAGATCCGCGTTTTCGCCATACGAAATCGCGAGTGCTTGCTTGTCGAGCGTCCAGGGTCGCGAGGATATATCGAGAGCGCAGATGCTGCGTCCCACGTCACCACCTATTCCGACCTCCGAATTTGCGTTAGCGATGAGAAGCTGACGTTCGGCAATTTCGCGCGCGAGAGCCTGGAGCGACGGAGTCGTGCCGTGACGCGTGAGATTGACAATCTCGATGGAGTGCATGGCGAGGACCAACGCACTTGATGCGCAATGCATTGCCACCGCGCGTATTGCATTCACGATATCCAGAATCTGCGCGCCAGACCCACCGACCGAGGTTGGCAACAAGGCTGAGAGGAACTTTTCTTGGCGAAATGCCATCAAGGATTCGTCAGGGAATCGACCCTTTTCATCTACATCGAATGACGCCGGTCCAGCCACATTGACACCGAGGCGCCACGCGGCCTCTGCCCATGATCCACGTGCCTGGTCCGGTGCGTTCAGTGCGTCAAATTCGGCTGTCGTCATTGGTCCTCGGTTGACTCATTTCGTTGAAGTAATGATGTACGTGATCTTCGAGGGTCCTGACTACTCGGACCATCTCTTCGTCGCGATAATTGAATGCTTCGCGCAAAGCCACATTTGCCGTTGCAATCCAATTACCTCGCTTCGTCATCGCGGCCAGAGTCATTGCGATTTCACAAAGGGGTTTGGGGGAGAAAGCAAATCGCGTACGGACGTTGGCCACGCAGTGAGATCGGTGCCGTGAACGTGGATGAGGGCCAAAGTGATGCGGTCGAGTCCGAAGGCGAAGCACGCGCTGTGCATTGGCCCGCCTTCTTCGAGAGAAATATCAAAGTCAATTGCGAGGTGGTCTTCATGGTAATTCCCCGAAGCTATGGCGCCTGGGTTGTCGGAACTAATTTGTGCGGTCACTTCGTACTTGAGTTCCTTTTCGAGTTGACCGTGTGCCAAAACGCGCCCCACACGACCGAAGAAGGGATCATTGGCGACGACGAGATCGAGCGTCAGGCCCAGCGCCTGAAGAAGTGCGGACCCGCGCCCGATCCATTCCTGCCGGTGAGCCAGTGCACCCTCGGCGGTACCCAGATAGACGAATTCGTGCATACGAAATGACTGCATGCGAGCCGGGTCTTCGCTGGGCTCGTGGCGGAAACAGGTTCCTTGAACCTCGTAAATTATTCCACTTGAGGGAACCTTTTGATGCGCAAACGTCGGATAGATATTGTGGCACGCTGCTGAACACAGGACGACATCTGTCGCAGTTAGAAGTTCGGTCCAGTCCTTATCTGCAGCTACGCGATCGAGAAGCTCTGGAAGTTCGCGATTGCCGCCCGCGAAACTCGAGATGACGCCTATCAGATCAGGAAACGATCTGACGTACCCCGAAGTCACCAGTGTGCTCTGGGGCATTACGGGCGCGAAGTATAGACGACGTGCTTCGTCGCAATTACTAGCGCCCGAGATGTACGATTCCAATGCACGCACAATTGACTCGTATCGAAACGAACGATGGTAGATCCCGGCAACACCGCTTTCAGCTAGGAAGCCCGCGCGGATAAGATCGCTACGAAAATCTTCAATACTCATGGTGTCCAATCCGTAAAGTTCCATCGACGCCTCGCATAATCAAGCCTACTGGGGCGAATGGTGAATTCCCAATGTTGTGAATACTTGATTGTGTAGTTCCAGCCTGGAAGATTAATCTGCATCTCGCGGCGTTTCGAATTTCGATTTTCGAGCGCACCCGTGGGACTACTTCATGTTCACGCTCAAGGGTGACTTCAATAGTTTTCGCCGAAGTTCTTAGAGTTCATGGTCGGTTTGCCAATGAATTACCGGAGTAGCGACCTGAGATACAAAATGTTCATGTCTATGCGAAATTCTTCAGATATCCATTGACGTTGTAAAATCGATGTCGGCCACAGTGACTCGGGTTTCCCAATGGGAATTTCGTCACTCGCTAGAAATACCCTTCGATTCACGAATTCGTCGCGCTTCGCCCCTTTACGCATATGCCCACGTGTGAGTCGACTTGTAAATCGTGAGAATGGTTACTTGCCGAGAGCCTGGGTCACGATTTGGCCGATATTGTTTCCCCAAACGTGAAGTCCTCCAACGATCGACCGTAGTGTGACGCTCACGGATCCTTTGCAGTGTGAGTATTTCGTTATGATTATTGTCTGATTTAGGTGAACGGTACTGAGGCGTGGGGTGCAGCCGTCGAGGTGTGCCCAGCGCGCAACAGACGCTGGCGCTGAGAGGACAGTGGTGCCGCCGCCAACACCGTTGAAATGGCCACCGCCGTACGGAATGTTGGGATCTGCGGTGCCATGGATCTCGTAGATATTTATTGGTCGCGGCACAGTGCAGGTACTCGACACCGCGTTGGGAATTTCTCCTTCGACGGGGACGATCAGGCTTATCTGCGAGGAAAGATGACAACCCAAGTCCTCAACCATTAATGCGCCATTAGAGATTCCCGTGGCGGCCACTTTTTTAGGGTTGTAAGCGACGAGACTGTTTAACTTTCTTAGGACGGCCGAAGTGAAGGCGATGTCGTCCACGTGGGCCTGCTCGGCTGGCGTGTGACCGGCCCCTTCGTTCCAGGTATCGGCGTAGCCTTGAAGGAACGCCACGATGTCCCCCTGCTGATTGGCGACCTGTTCGAAGTCGGTTTCCGAGATCGTGCTCGACATCGTGCTGCCAGCCCCTGGGTACACGAGAATGAGCGGTCGCCCCGCGATTGTAGCAACTGGAGGGACGTGCACGGTCGCGTAGCGAGTGAAACCGCCAAGGTAGAGAGTTTCGAGGTGATCTCCAGGTGTCAATAATGCGGTAGCAGCGTGTGCCGCGACAGGTGTGGCAGCAGAGGACCGATTTGAGGCAACTGCCGAATATAAGAAAGCCGTTGCCATGAGCACCAGTGAAGTTACGAGCACGAATGCAGATATTCCTCTACGTCGCATGTTTCTACTCTAGGTTTCATTTCTCCACAATAATTCGTCGATCTCAGTGGCAATTTCATGAAGATGCACAAGCGAAGGCATCAGTTAAGGGGTGAGATTTTTTCCAGCAAGGCTTCACTAGGGGCGTCGGAATCTCTCATCAAAGTGTTGCTGTCTTTCGCGGTTGGTGTCACCAGTGTGGTGCAGATTGAATAGGCGACCGTCGCACTTCGATCGCCACCAATATCAGTCGTGCCTAGGAGACTGTTGAACAAAGCGACTTTTGAAGAGTCTCTTGCAATGCATCAATAAAGCCACGCGCTGTACGGCCTCCTAGTCGCTTAAAAGGGTCGTCCAAATCAAAACGGTCTAGCGAAATCAGTCGCCTCAAGGACTGCTCTGAATAATTCAACAGCCTCCTAGTGTCCTGAGTCAGAGATTCGCTGGCAATAACGAGCCAGCGATTCGAGGA
>Ga0207933_1002087_pt1 | contig 13539 bp, 12 predicted proteins | sample NGESurdeep092012_4_FD_184488 | JGI IMG/M metagenome (GOLD analysis project Ga0207933, IMG submission 184488) | Arctic peat soil microbial communities from Barrow, Alaska - NGEE Surface sample F53-3 deep-092012 (SPAdes) | ecosystem: Environmental > Terrestrial > Soil > Wetlands > Peat ... | reverse complement strand
TCGGAAATGTAGAAGGCCGCGATCTTTTAAAAGATAAAGCAGATATCTATGTCTGCGATGGCTACACGGGAAACATCCTGTTAAAATTCGCTGAATCAATCTATGATATTGTTCAGCAAAGAAATATAAATGATGAATATTTCAACCGTTTTAATTTTGAAATGTATGGAGGCGTTCCCGTTTTAGGCGTAAACAAGCCTGTAATAATCGGGCATGGAATTTCTACTGCGGGCGCTTTTAATAATATGATTCTGATGGCAAAAAAAATGATAGAACAGGATTTTATTGAAAAGGTAAAAAGCAACTTCGTTTAGCAGAGAGGTTATTGAAAAATTGAGCGCTTTGTTTTAGTAATTTTTTAAGCAATAAAACTATCTTTCACTTAATTATTTCTGGATTCAATCATAAAAACTTAACGAAAGTTTTGTTTACTTAATAAATAAAAGATTGCAAGGATAAGGCTATCCCCGGTCGTTTAATAATTATTTTTATAGTGTCATACGAAAACACCTGATGAAATATTCCATAAAATTTCTTTTTGCTGCTTTTTTTTTCTGTTCACTGCATTCTTCATTGTTGGCACAGAAGGATACTTCTATAGTTCATGAAGACAGCACTACCATAAAAAACAGGGCGCAGGTTATTTCACAGAGACAGGATTTTCTCGAAAAGATGATGCGTGGCCTTAGCAAAGACACAACCCCCGTGGATCGCGTCAACATACTAAAAAGAAACGAGGTTGCTTTCAACAAATACGAAGGAATGATCATACGGAATATTTCTGTAGAAACATTTCGATTTGGTGTTATAATCGGAGACACGACCAAATTTCTTAATAATAGCCTTACAAAAGCGGCTAACTACTTGCACCATCAAACTCGTGTGAGGATTATCAGAAACAATCTTTTTTTTAGTAAGGGTGAACGGCTGAACCCTTATATGATGGCGGACAATGTAACATTCCTTCGACAGCTTACCTATTTGCAAGACGCGGAGATTAAGGTAATTCCTGTAGCTGGTTCAGATTCTGCGGACATCGTGGTGCAAACAAAAGACCTCTTTTCGCTAGGTGCCGTAATAAATACTATTGGCATCAATCAGACGAATGTGCGGGTAGGTGAAGCAAATTTTGCCGGGACCGGTAACGCTGCTTTCATTTATGCATTATACGATAATAAGCGTAAAAATAATTTTGCCTTCGGTGGCGAATACAATAGCAGAAATATCGGCGGCAGTTTTATTAATGGCCAAATCGGCTATCAAAGTTTTTATCCCACTTTTGTTGGTCCTAAGGAAGAAAACAGGTATTATGCCAGCATTTCAAAGCCTTTGGTAAACAGGTATATGAAGTGGGTTTATGAATTGGATGGTTCGTACCATTCTACGAGAAACTTTTACAGTTCAGATTCAATTTATAACGCGGTTGTCCGTTACCGTTACTATAATGCGGACGGGTGGCTGGGGTACAATATCAACTGGAAAGATTTTACGTTAGAACAAGAAGCCAAAAAATTGCGAAAACTAATAGGCATAAGGCTCATCAATCAAAAGTTTCAAGATGTACCTGAAATATATAAAGATAATTACTACTGGCAATATCCTGATTTATCTGCTGCGCTTGCTACACTGACTTTTTACCGTCAAAACTTTTACAAAACCCAATACGTATACGGTTTTGGCAATAATGAGGACATTCCTGAAGGCTTATTTATGAGCTTCACATCAGGTTTCACGATTAAGCAAAGCAGGCACCGGCCTTTTGTTGCTTTCGATTACCAACGTTCACAGTTTAATGATAAAAATAATTACATCAGTTTCAATATACGGGCCGAAGGATATCTTAACGACAAGACTTTTGAGGATATCAATTTACTTGGAAGTCTTGGATATTTTGATCATTTAAAGGCCATCGGAACAAGATGGAAACAGCGCTTTTTTCTGAACCTTGATGTCGCGCAGCAAATACATACCGTCTTGAATTCTCCGCTATACCCAAACAGTATATTTGCGTGGCCCGAATACGGGAACCTTCGACTGGGCGGCAACTTCAGAACAACTTTGAAAGTAGAGTCAGAATTTTTTAGTCCCTGGTCATTAGTTGGATTTCACTTTGCTCCATTTGTTTTTGCAAATGTCGGCGCCTTCTCACCCTATAATGGGGATACCAGAGCACTCAACTCATTAGGCGTCGGTTTAAGGACGGGAAATCCAAGTTTAATATTCGGCACGATCGAGATGAGATTATATTATTTCCCTAAAAGAAACTTTTATAACGATTTCTTTGGCGTACGTTTTATAACGAATCTTACTTTCAAATCCAACACACAATTCGTAAGCAAGCCAGATTTTATCACGGTGAATTAAATGAATTTCAGACTTATACAATTTTAGAAGAATTCCTAGATAAAAATTAAGGGAACTATATATTAGTTGGGCCCAACTCCTATATAGTTCCCAAAATTAAAATAGAAAAACAGATTATTTGCTTGTTTACTGACTACATGCAAAGGCATTTTACCTACATCTTCCAAAAAGAAGAATTTAAAGATTTTGTCATTCCAATGTCGGATTAATGCGTTCATCCAAGTAATTTATCTTCCGGTTACCGGTCCTGAAAAATAGCAATGCTCGAACACACAATTCCCTTTCATCAACAACGTATCTTTAGATCCATAATAACGAAAATTGCAACTCCGGAAGACAATATTTTGACCATATGAACTGAGTAAAGTTTGCACTCCGGCCTGGCCTTGATAGGCGAAATCAAATGAACAGTCTGAAACTTCGCATGCAAGTTGTGAATTGAATGTACCGAAAGATCCCAGGCTTTCTGCAAATACATTACTGATATAAGTTGGAAAATATCCATGCTGATCGTTGTAAATAAAGCGCACTACCCCACCCGCGATATTTACATGATCGATGTTCCAATTGCCTGCCATTCGTGCGCCGCCATAAAGGTCAGTGCCAAAAATGGTATGAGTGCCACCCCAGCAATAGATATTCGAAATCCTGTTTCCCTTTTCCTGGTCCTGACCGCCTGAAATACAAAGTTTACAATTAGCAAACTGCACTTTATTAATTATGGTTATTTCGGCGTTGCGTGTTTGTCCGTTCGGCGATGAACAAATGCCTACCACAAATCCGGAAATACTTATTCTTCCAGTTCTGTGCCCGTGCTTCCGGATTGGGCTTGTAATTTGGCTGATTTACCATAATAATTTGTCAACGATGGATATCCACCATCGGGCGGAAGCGGATTGGACGGAAGATTTGTAAAAGGATCAATAACAATTCCGGCGTAAGGAGAATACCTGCTATCTCTACATTTGCCATCGCGAAATTTATCGAACGGCATATTGTAAAAATCTTTCGTATTTCGTGAAGACGGCGGGGTAAAAAGTCCTATAATTTTCAACTTCCTGATCTTACAGCCTTTACCATTTTGTATTCCAATTGCAAAAGAATTATTAAACATTGGCAATATTTCACTTCCAAGATTGCTATCCCAGAATGAAGATTCACCTAAAATTTCAAGTGTGCAAAACGCTCTTTGGTTTCCTGCTTTTGAATTATCTGCGGCTCGTATAATTAACGGTGAAGAAATTTTATAACTCCCGGCTGGGAAATACAATACATGAATGTTGTTTTTAATGCAGGTATTGATTGATTTTTCAATAGGCCCATAATCATCCTTGCCTACACCTTTAGCGCCAAACCATTTTACGGAAAAATATTGGTTCACCGATCGTGGATTTATAGTCAACGAAGTATCAAATAACTTTTGCTGGTAGTCTGCATCATAATTACCACCGTTAATTACGCCGCGGCCTTTTAAGAAAAATCCATTTTCAAACCTCAACATTTTTCCTTCGGGAATATTCAGCGTTCCGTTGATAACAATATCCGCGGAACTTATCAAAACCGTTTTAGTTGACACCTCATTAAATGCCGCCTGCAAAACACTTGTCTGCTCGCTTCCATTGTTGTCTTTTGCAACAAATACCTGCGCATAAGCTTTGGAACTTAAAAGCAACAATAACAGAAATATATATTTCATTTGAATGATCTTAAATGATAAAAAAATCCAAATGTATGTAACTAATTAAAGAAGGAGAAAAAGGATTTTATTGATTGCGTTTATCATTGAAAGCAGTATCAAAGTCAGCATTGAAGATTCGTTTATTGTCAAGTTATTCTCCAATTCTATATAATCAAAATACAACATAAAAGTTCTTTAATAAGTTTCTTTGTTGGCTATTACATTCTATTTCATTAAAAAAAAGGTTAGTGGCAATTTTTAATCAGTCCATTTTAAATATCTTTAAATCAAATTAAAAAAGGTGAAGGCACTGTTTCAAAAATATTTTGAATTGAGCGCATGGGTTATCGCGTTGTCGCTACTTGCTTTTATGGATCCGCAATCGAATACGCACTATTCTTTGTGTCCTTTTAAATTTATAGGCATTTCATTCTGCCCGGGATGCGGCATCGGTCATTCCATTAGTTATTTGTTTCATGGCGATTTACGCGCTTCTTTCTCGGCCCATCCATTAGGCATCTTCGCTCTTGCGGTTATCTTATTAAGAATATTCCGTCTTTCCCGATATCATTTATCTTATCATTTTAAAATCAACTGTTATGGACAATAATTTTAATTCTATCAATCCTATGATCTTAAAATATTTGTATGATGTTACTCCCGAAGAACTGATCAGTATTAATTCGCGTACGCAAGGATTCAGCGACGATGAGCTTTCGCAATTTTGCATGATTTACCGTTCTAAGAGAAAAGACCCTCAGCTTATATTGATACTTTGTCTCTTAGGCCTTGTAGGTATTGCCGGAGTGCAGCGCTTTGTAGTCGGTCACATCGGTATGGGAATTTTATATTTTTTTACTGCGGGGCTTTGTCTTGTTGGAACAGTTATAGACGCCGTCAATCATAAACAACTTGCAATGGAATACAATGCAAAAATGATTACTGAAACCTTATTGATGCTAAATATGGTAAGGAAATAAAAAAATCCAACCCCCGGAACTATTGTTTAATGAAAATTTATGTATTTGAAATTCACAAACTTCGAATAGCTGGATTAATAAAAAAGCCTCTAATTTGATTAAAGGCTTTTAAGGAATTTTATTGTTGAATCGATTTTATTCAGGTATTGCTATAATAGGAACAGTACTATGATATGCTAATTTTTTAGTGGTACTTGTCACGAAAAATTGGTTAAAGAGAGTGTGTTTATGAGGCACGGTGATTATTGCATCGATATTCCTTAACTCAACAAAACTACTAATACCTTCCAGGAAATCGTACGCACGGAGAAAAGAGAACTCTGGATCATATGAACCTAACTTATCTTCCATGGCTCCTTTTTCAATTTTGAACTCCGGCGTTAGTTCTACAAAATGTTCACTGTCTACGTTCAAAATATCCAATTTCGGCTTGAAAAGATCGAGAACCTTTTTAATGGAGGCAAAAGGAGTAGTACGCGACACATCCTGGAAATCTGATGTCAAAACAACTTTTTTCATGCCTGTGTATTTCGCATCTGGGGGAATGATCATAACCGGGCACGAAATATTGCGAATCACATTTAAGGTATTCGTTCCCATGAAAACCTGAGTAAGTTTTGAACTTCCCGTAATTCCCATTACCACCAGGTCAGAGTGGTTTCCTAATGCATATTCGGCCAGGGATTCAACAAGAGATCCAGACTCTGCCACACAACTAATATTTTCAAACCCGCTTTCTAATTTATTTCTTAAAGTTTTTAATTCAGCCTCTGTAATCATTTGTCTTGAGTTTTCATCTTTTGAAGTCAAGGCTGAAATACTAATCTTGCTATAAACATGGTATAGCGTAATAGCGGCATCAGGTATATTTTTTGCCATTTCAATTGCATATTTTGCCGCATTTACCGATGTATCAGAAAAGTCTACAGGAACAATTATATTTTTCATCTTTTTAAAAATTTTTTTTCAAAGATAATGGTTTACATATAAATGAAAATATGCAAGTTTTAACTAAATGCTAAAACCATAATTTCTGTTAGAAATGTGTGAATAAGTAAAGGTGATTCAGTCGATTCTAGAAGCGTTCTTACTCACATAACTAATATATTTGCTTGCTAGCATAAGTAACGTGTTGATCTTAGAAAATAAAAAAAAGAAATCGTGAGATTAAAGAGTTTAGAAATAAAAGGATTTAAAAGTTTTGCAGATAAAACAATCGTAAATTTTGACCAGGGAATTACCGGCGTTATAGGTCCAAACGGTTGTGGAAAAAGTAATATTGTCGATAGTATTCGGTGGGTTATTGGCGAACAAAAAATAAGCCAGCTTAGAAGCGAAAACCTTGAAAGTCTTGTCTTCAACGGCTCAAAAAGCAGAAGCGCCAGCGGGCTTGCGGAAGTAAGCCTTACTTTTGAAAATACTAAAAATCTGCTTCCCACCGAGTTCAGTACAGTTACCGTTACCCGCAAATATTATAAGAATGGCGAAAGTGAATACCGGCTAAACGATGTAAGCTGCCGCCTGAAGGATATTCATAATCTTTTTATGGATACCGGCATTAGTACAGATAGTTATGCCATCATAGAACTGGGCATGGTGGATGATATTATTAAGGATAAAGACAATAGCCGCCGTCGAATGCTGGAACAGGCCGCAGGGATTTCTATTTACAAAACCAGGAAACGTGAGGCCAAATTGAAACTTGATGCTACCGAACAGGACCTTGCGCGCATTGAGGATCTCTTATTCGAAATAAACAACCAGCTAAAAACTTTAGAAAGCCAGGCGAAAAAGGCTGAAAAATATTTTGAAATCAAAACGACTTATCGAGACTTGAGTATTGAACTTGCCAAGGCAGCATTGGATGGTTTTAATATTACGTACCGGGACTTGAATGAGCAGCAAAAGTCCGAAACAGATAAAAGAATTGAGTTGGAAGCGTTGATCGCTACCGAAGAAGCTGCAATTGAAAAAGAAAAGGCAGGATTTATTGAAAAAGAAAAAGCCCTGCAAAAAAAACAACACACGTTTAACGAATTAAATAATTCTCTTTTAGAAAAAGAAAGCAAGAAGAGCTTAAGCGCGCAGCGATTGCAGCACCTTACTGAAAGAGAAACGGGACTGAAAGAATTTTTATCAAAAGCGGAAGGTCAGTTAAAAGGAATAGAAGAAAGCGTTCATTTTACCAAACAGCAAATATCCGACGAAGAAATAAAACTAACGGAACAAAAGGAACAATTAGAATTACTGAGAAAAAATGCGGAAGAAAAAAGATTGGTGTTTGATGAAAAACGAAATGCGGTTGATGGATTAAGGCAAACACAAATGCAATTGCAACGTAATCATTTTGATGCTGAGAAAAAAGTCGCCGTTGCTGATACGTCCATTTTTAATATTCAACGATCCCTGGCGCAAATTGAAGAGGAACAAGCTCAGAGAACGGAAGCGATTTTAAAACTGGAAGATGATAAAAAAAACAAAGAATCCGAATTAAATGAAAAGAAAGAAGCTTTAGATCAACTGAAAAAGCACAATGAATTTACTAAGGAACAGATTCTGGAAACCCAGGCCGTACTCGAAAAGTTAAGAAGCGAACTAGCGGTAGAAAACAGGACGTTAGATTCGAGGCAGAACGAACACGATCTGTTGAAAAGCCTTATTGATAAAATGGAAGGCTACCCTGAAAGCGTAAAATTTCTTCACAATAATCAGTCATGGAACTATACCGCACCTATCCTTTCTGATATTATTTATGTAAAAGAGGAATATCGCGCCGCGGTTGAAAACGTCTTGGAACCTTATCTTAATTATTATGTTGTTGAAAATATAGAAGATGGAATGAAGGCTGTTCATCTCCTAGATGAAAATAAAAAAGGCAAAGCAAACTTTTTTCTTTTAGATCAATTAAATTCTCTTGCAAATTCTTCCGTTGCAGATGTTCCGAATGCAATACGGGCGTTAAGTGTAATAGAGATTGATGAAAAATACCGCCATCTTGCCAACTATCTTTTAGGCAATGTTTTTATTGCTGAAAACGAAGAAGCGTTGCAGAACTCAAACGGCCATGTAATACTCGAAAAAACGGGTAAATATGTAAAAGGGAAATATGCGCTGACTGGCGGAAGTGTGGGGTTGTTTGAAGGCAAAAAAATAGGACGGGCTAAAAACCTGGAGAAATTAGCAGAAAAAATTTCTCATCAACAGGTGAAAGTAAATGAACTAAAAGCAGTCATTAGTCAGAAATCTAATGAGGTAATCGCCTTTAACGAACAGCTAAAAGAAAATGCGATTCAACAAACACAGCAAGCGATTAACGAGCTGATCAATGTCTCCTATTCTATTCAAAATAAACTTGAAAATACACAACATCAGCAATCTGTGGCTTCGCATCGCATCGAAGAAATGAATGAACAACTGGAGCAAAACAGGGATGCCATAAGTGATACGCGGGAGCGGTTAACTAGTTTGCAGGACGAAGTTGAACTGCATGATGAAAAAATGAAGATCGCGGGTGACGATTTTGTGAAGACTGAAGAGGATTACAACGAAGTAAACAGGCGATATAATGACAATAACTTACAACTCACGCGTCAGCAGAGTAAGGTGAATTCCCTTAACCAGGAGCTTGAATTTAAAAACAGGCAGCTTAAAGATTTGAGTACACAAATTGAAAGCAGCGCGATACAGTTAAAAGATTCCGGTGAAAATATTGCAATAACCAGTTCGGAGTTAAAAACCCTGGAAGAAGCCGTTAAGGAATTAATGAAAGAGAAAGATTTGGAAGAAAAGAAATTAAATGAAGCGGATCAGGCATATTACAATTTGCGAAATGAATTGAACGATAAGGAAAGCGAGTTGCGCCACAAACAAAAATCAAAAGAACAGACTGACCATCTCTTAACTGAAATAAAAGATAAACTTAATGAACTAAAACTTCATCTTGCCGGAATGAAGGAAAGGTTAAGTGTGGAATTTAAAGTGGATTTGGATACCATTCTTGATGAAGAAAGAACGACAGAAACGCCATTGGAAGAACTTCAGGAAAAAAGCGATCGTATGAAAAAGCGCCTGGAAAATATGGGTGAAATAAATCCTACCGCTATAGAGGCATTTACAGAAATGAAAAAACGATATGATTTTATAAAAGAGCAAAAAGAAGATTTGGTTACAGCCAAAGAATCTTTAATGCAAACGATACAGGAAGTAGAAACTACTGCTAATCAAAAATTCCTCGACACATTTAACCAGGTAAGAGATAATTTTAAAAATGTTTTTAAGGCCTTGTTTACTGATGATGACACCGCGGACATGGTGCTAGAAAATCCTGACAACCTTGCAGAAACCGGAATTGATATTGTGGCAAAACCAAAAGGCAAAAGGCCTACCAGCATTACGCAGTTAAGTGGAGGAGAGAAAACACTTACGGCAATCGCACTGTTATTTGCTATCTACCTGATAAAACCAGCACCTTTTTGTATCCTCGATGAAGTAGATGCACCACTGGATGATGCGAATGTAAGTAAGCTTACACAAATGATCCGGAAGTTTAGCAAAGAATCTCAATTCATCATTGTCACTCACAATAAAATGACTATGGCATCTGTAGACGTAATCTACGGCGTTACGATGCAGGAGTTGGGTGTGAGCAAATTGGTGCCAGTTGATTTCAGAGGACTTGACCATCAGTTTGTGAATTGATGAAATAAATCCTGTGACAAATGCATTCATTATAACCTTAAATTCAGATAAATAATAATTTGGATTATTTCTTGGTTTACCATTAAATAAATCGAAAAAAAACAATCTATAAAAAGAGTTGTGACATCAAAAGTCAGGAACACAGTAAACCAACAAATATTGATAATTCTTATTTTTCGTTCACAATAACCTCTTCCAATAAAAAAGAGGCTTCGTGTTGTTAGGGTTGTATTTTCCGCAATAGATATTCGGTTACTTTCCCGTTTAACGAAATCTTTTACGTCTTTCTATTTTTTTTTCAGGCTAACGAATACTTTCAACGATTTACACATTTCTAATTTATGCCTTCAGCAGACGTTAGGTATTCCTGGTGCTTTTTCCATTGATCACTTTTAAATATCTCTGTGCTTTTGTGCACTTTTTTGAATTTACTTTGTTGCTCCTCCCCTTCGTCGCCCTTCTTCTTAGGTTTAAGCTGGACAAAATAGCATCTGTAGGGTCCAGCGTATTTTTTTCGGAACATTATTTGTAATACATTCATTTTATTATTAATTATTAAAATAGATAAATCATGAAATTGTCTAAAACACTTATCGCCGTTTTTCTTTCGGCATCTGTTCTATTCTTTAGCTGTAAACCCAAAGACTCGGAAATACAGGCAAACATCAATGAAAAATTCGCTGCAACCCCTGAATGCACAGGCGCAACGGCAAGCGTTACTGATGGCGTGGCTACCTTAACCGGTGAAGTAAAAGATGATGCAAGCAAAAATCTGGCTGCCACTACTACTGAGGGCATAAAGGGCGTTAAGTCTGTGGTCAACAATTTATTAACAACACCGCCGCCTCCTCCACCGCCGCCCGCACCAACCGTAAGCCCCGACAGTGCTCTATCACAAGGCGTAACGGATGCGACTAAAGATTTTCCTACGGTAAAAGCAGCCGTCAATAATGGCGAAATTACCCTGACAGGAAGCATAAAACGAGCCGATCTGAAAAGATTAATGCAGTCATTAAACTCTCTGAATCCAACAAAAATCAATAATCAGTTAACTATTAAATAAAATTTCATGTCAGCACTTCAAGATAAATATAAAGCACTTATTGATACTGCAAACACTTCAGGAATCAGCAATCTGCAGGTGAGTGAACAGGGGAATGTTTTACACATCGATGGGGATGCACCTGATGGTGCTACTAAAGATAAACTTTGGGATATATACAATCAGATAGATCCGGATTACCGGGCCGGCGATCTGAATTTGAATGTAAATGTCTCTGTATCTGCGGGGTCAAAAGCAACGGTAACTACTGATAGTACAAACCTCAATGTGCGCAAAGGTCCGGGGACAGATCAGGAAATTGTCGGTAAAGCAGCACACGGCGAAATTGTAACAGTAGAAAGCAAAACCAATGATCAATGGTGGTTGATCAAAACAGATAGCGGCGTCGAAGGGTACGCTTACGCACAATATTTAAATCCACAATAGAGAATTCCATTTCTTTTAAAGCCACTGTTTCCATTGAAACAGCGGCTTTTTTTGTGTAGTGAATTCTTCTTCGGTTTCAAAACTTTTCTTAGGCTGAATAGAAATTCTCTTTATTTATTGCTTTACCACAAAGTTGGACTTAGAAATATAACCGATGTAGAATGGTTCATTCACTGGTGAAATTAAGTCTCATCCCATCCTGTCATGGGCTTTTAAAAAATCACTGACCAGGTAACTAATTAGTTTTCCGGTGGACGAACTTATTTCGCCATTTTCTAGTCTGGAAGCACCTCCGCAAAGATGGAGGAATGCAATTTTAGAATCAGTGGCCGCAAAATTCATATACTGCCTGGCTTGCAATGTTGTGATTCCACACGCAGGTGCATCGTTACTTAAAACTCCTTCGATTGAAGAAGGGTTAAACTCAACGCCAGTGTAATTATCCTCTGTAACACCAGTCGCATGCGCCACTGCCTGAATGAAATTCTTTTTTTCATGAATAAAAATATCTTCGTAGGTAATGTAGTCCATGAACAGATTGTTTGTCATATCTACCAAAACATTTTGGGACATATCATTTTCGTGAACTCCAATGAGACAATATTTATTCAAATACCCATCTTCATCGGCGTACCTAAAAGGATTTCCAGAATGCCTTCCTTCAATTGGTTGAAAGCCCGTACTCGCACTAAGATTTATACAGTTGATTTGGGCAAGCTGTATCAATTCAGCTTTATACAAACCTTTAGCTGCACCCTTTATAGCGGGATAGGCATTATTTTGTCCACCCCCGATGATGACCGGTATTTTATTATTAACCGTAATTAGTTTTACCATTTCTTCGACAGCGCTGTCAATATTTTTCACTAGCGCGCGGTAGGCGGTGACTTTTTCTTCCTGCGTTGCTGCGTTTACATTTATTAATTTTCGTGCATCGTCAAAATCGAAATATCCCGCGACAAAAATATTTTCTCCACTTAAAAAATCATTGCTTTGAATATTTAAAAAAGATTGAAGAAAAGAAGACCACGCCGTATCAGGGCCACCCGTTCCCAGGTTGGCCTTTACTCCGACATCCTCGGGAATACCGAAAATAATATACCGGGCCGTTGTTTCAGAAATAATTTTCTCAAGCTCTCCTTTGTTGTCGCATTTGACTATTTCGCCGAGCTTTGTTTCATATTTTCGGAGATGTGTAAACGAAAGAATATCCTCTTTGTCGAATCTTTTGAAATGTGGAATCATGATTTATAAATTACTTTCATTTGATTAAAAATATTTGTCAAGTTAAGCAAAAGAGTCATTAATTACATCGAGAAAAATAACTTATAAAAAAGAGGCAATCAAATTCAAAAATAATATTGTGGATAAAGACTTTTGATCTCCGCAATTAATTTGCTTATATTACCATTAACTAAAAAATAGTTTTATGAAAGCAGTTGGTTGGATCTTAATAGCAATCGGTATCCTAATGATAATTATTAAAGGAGTTTCGATCCCTAAAAAAGAAAACATCATTGACGCAGGTCCGATCCAGGTAAACAAAACAGAAAACAAATGGTATGGATGGCCTACATATGCTGGAGGAATAATAGCTATAGTAGGAGTAGCGCTGGTTGCCACTTCAAAGAAGAATTCCTGAACCGCATTGACCTTTGGCAAATCGGTGATTTAGAAAATCACGAAGAACGCTATTATATTGGATAACTTTATACGAGCCTGTAAAATTACGTACTCTCTATTCATTTAATACACTGCCTCATTAGTCTTACTTAGGTAATCCCAAACATAGACTTGCTAAACCAATGCCGAGAATCATTAGATAAGAATTCGTTTTCTGCATGCGTTTAAGCCGCAATAAACCGTTTCAGTTTTTTAAATACCTCCCAAATTAACGCAATAGAAGGATCAGCAATAAAAGAATAATGATTATTGCTCCGATTGATAAATAAACACCAGTTGTTTTCCTTTCTTTATTAAGGCTCTTTACTTCTTTTCTCAATTCCCTTTTTTCTGTAGAAGTTAGATTTGTTTTGGTCAAATCACGGATTTCAACCAGACGGGATTCTATTTGCTGAGCACGCACTTCCTTAGGAATTTCTGGACTCGTAGTACCGATTTCTGCCGCAAAAACAGGCTTTATCGCGGACATTGATAGAATCACTAACAACACAGAGAATAATTGCTTCAGTTTCATAATTAATTTTTGAGAGGTTTAATAAAGTGTCAAAATTATGTAACTATTCAGTCTCCAATTTAGCTATAAGTGATAAAGCATTCAAAACATTTTGTCCGGATTTAATGGTCGTGTCGATAATTGATCTCAAAAC
>Ga0207933_1002086_pt1 | contig 13542 bp, 15 predicted proteins | sample NGESurdeep092012_4_FD_184488 | JGI IMG/M metagenome (GOLD analysis project Ga0207933, IMG submission 184488) | Arctic peat soil microbial communities from Barrow, Alaska - NGEE Surface sample F53-3 deep-092012 (SPAdes) | ecosystem: Environmental > Terrestrial > Soil > Wetlands > Peat ... | reverse complement strand
GCCGTGACGCGTATACGGCGCAACTGCGCGAGACCCAGCGGCTGAAGAAGGCTGCCCATGAACCAGACGATCCAGATGATCTTCACGACCCACTTGGGACAGTTGACGTTGAAGGCTCAACGGAGTTCGGTGTTCACTGCAGCGTGCGGCAGATCGAGGAGGTTGCGATCGACTCAGGGTTCTTTGACGAGCTCTAGGCGGGCCAATGGCTCACGGATGCCCCCGCGGTCTCGGCGGACTCCGGTTCATTGGCCGCCTCGATCGCGGCGATGAGCGCGGTCAGGGCTGCTGCCGCTTCGTCGATGTCCTCTGGTGTGAAGCCGTTCTCGCGGGCCAGCTCGGCGAACGGGACGCGCCAGCTGTCGTACACGGTCACAGGCGGGGGCCAGGTGTGCTTGTCGCGTACCGTGAAGATGTCGACGCAGGCTTCGCGCACGCGGTCCAGGCCGACGTCATACAGCAGATCTTCGACGAGGAGCATGTCCATGACGTCGCGGAACCGGTCGTTCTCGCGCCCTTCGTCGAAGACCTCGGTGCAGGCGTGGAGCTTTTGCGCGACCTGGTAGCGCAAAGAGACGCAGTTGGCCGCCTCGGGCAGCGGTACCTGCAGCGGGTCCAGCGACATCGCCTTTACGCGGTCGAGCTCTCGACCCATCCCGCCCTCCACGGGCGCCATCTCCAGCTGTACGCTGCCCCAGGTTCGGCCCTTGTAGCTCAGCCGCAGCCGGACCCGCACCGCCTGCGTGTTGGGAATGGTCTCGGGCGCGTCGCGTGTCAGATGGAAGTTGTTCCAAGGCTGTGCCAACGCCTCGTCGAGGTGATCGATGACCTCCTCGGCACGCGCGCGGAACGCTGCGTCGTAGTCGCCGGTGGCGCGGGCTCGCAGTTGCAGGCGCAGCTCCATCGCCACCCCGCCCTTGAGCAAGAAGATCGGCTCGCCGTCCTCGTCGCGGACCCGATCGAGCACGGCGGTGACGATCATGGCGTTCAGCCACCGCTGTAACCGCGCCGGCGGCATACCTCGTGCGGGGGCGTGGTCGCCAATGAGCCGCTGCAGGTGGCTGACATCGCCAGGCAGCTTCTTGATCTTGTCAGCCACGACGGGCCGCCTGCGGTAGGTGACGCATAGCGGTCAGCCGCTTCGCGGCCGCCTTGGTGATGAGTCCGCGAGCGCGTGCCGTCTCGATCGCCTGGTCGATCATCTGCCAGCCGAGCGCCTGTTCGATGCCGCCGAGAATTGCTCGTTCCGGGGTCACGATCGGAATGCCCTCGTGCCAGCCGACCTCGACGGGATCCAAATCGAAACGGTGCAGCCGGTAGATCTCCGGGACCGCCTTCCGAGTGCGGAAGCCCCTTGGCACCGTGAGGTGAATGGCGCTTGGGTTCACGTCACACAGCTCGTGCAGGTCCAAGGCGGTCTCGTGGCTGAGCACACCCCGCCGGCCAGTCCGCAAGACCGCCTCCATATACGCGTCGAGCTGCGTAACCGGCACCATCGGCATCCGATACAGGCCGTGTCCGACATGCTCCAGCGTGTGGCGCGCCGCCATCAAACGCAGCTGGGTGGGATCGATGCCCAGCGCTCGCGCATCGTCCGGTGTCAGATAGCCGTACTGTTGCTGAGCGTGGGCAAGCAGCGCTGTGAACGTTCTTCCGGGCATGGTGTACAAAGTGTATCACAATGATACGAAATGCACTAGTAGCCTCTGAGGTGCGGGGCGCCAATCCTCGGACTCGATCCTCCCACCTTTGTGACCGGCGACACTCTCCTATGTTTCGGGCGACTGGCGGTGTTGTCTCCCACAAAAAGCACCCCCTGATCCCCATCCCCCGACGTTCCCGTCCCAACCCAGTGGCAAGTTAGTAGCAGCCTGTGCTCAGCCACAGGCTGCGCTCACCGCTCGATGAACTCGCCGCGCTCGAACTCGCCACGACCCCTGCCGAACCACGCCTGACTCTGAAGGTCGCGATCGTGCAGGTAGGCAGCCAGAGCCTTACTCCACTGCCGCGATGGGTAGCTCTCCCTGACAGTAGCCAGCGCGCGGTGAAGCTCGATCAGGCTGCGTGGATCGACCTCGACCGGCTTGCGTCCCTCAGTCCGGCGCAGCAGACCTTCCTTCAGCCACTTGCGGACCGTCGGCGCGGTGACGTCGAGCCGCTCAGCCGCCTGCTCGACCGTGACACCGATCGGCACATCCAGCGAGTCCAAGATACGCCGCGCGAGCAACGCCCAACGCTCCAACAACTTGCCGTACTCAGCCTGCGAGGCACTTGAAGGGTCTCCCGCGGCGCTGATGCTGGCCTGCTCGTTCTCGACCTCGAGCCGCAGCTCTTCAGCGTCCAGATGAGCCAGCGCCGTCATCCGCTGCAGCTCGCGAGGCTTTGGCAGGGTCGTAGACATCGTCTGGACAGCATAGCAAATGACTTCGGTTTTGTGCATGATTTTGGCAACGATAAGCCGGGCCCTGCCCTACACCGAATCGCGCCCCCAGTCCCTTCGGGACTCCCTCTGGGGCGCTCTGAACGTTCCCACCTCAACCCATTGCGCAGGGGAGCCCCTGTGGCACAAGCAGCCCTCGTCAGGGCGCGAAAAAAAATCCTCACTTAAGTTGGCAGGTCTGCCAACTCGACCAATGATGGGGCCGCCGGCAGGGTCAGCGCCGCCGCGTCAAGGCCCTTCGCTTCTCCGCCCGCCGAGGCGCATGTCAGCGAGGGCGAGATCGTCGATCGAGCGATCCGCGCATACGACCTGCGCTCGTTGGTCGCTCGCATCCGCGCACGCAGCGACCTCGACGAAGACGCCGCGATGGCGTTGGTACGCGAGGAGTTGCACGCCGCTCGCGCCGAGCGCGACGCTGCCTGGCCTCGATCTTGCATTAAGCACCCGCGCCCCGGGCTTGCCGGGGCGCGAATACGTCCGCCTGGACAGGGAGAATGCGGGTTTCTGACACTCGTATCTCGACCCCAGGAGGATCACCCATATGGTGCAGCGTGAAGGGCTGGTTGACAAGCTACATGTGAGCGCGGACGGCACTGGTCAGGTGGGGCACGCCGGCAGCGCGCTGGTGGCCGGAGCGGCGGATCGGGTCGGGCTGACACGGGCGCTCTCGGGGGCGATGGCGCCCACGCGCGAGCGGCGCTCGGCGCACGATCCTGGCGTTGTATTGCGCGACCTGGCGGTGATGCTCGCCGACGGCGGGGATTGTCTCGCTGATCTGGGAGCTCAGCGCGACCAAGGAGACCTGTTCGGCGGGGTGGCGTCTGACTCGACGGCATTTCGGGTGATCGACTCTGTCGATGAGCAATGCCTTGAACGGTTGCGCGCGGCGGTGGCGCTCGCGCGGGCGCGGGCGTGGAAGCTCGGCGCGCGCCCACAGCGCAGAGTGAAACAGGCAAGCGATCGGGCGCGAGCGGAGCGGACGGTGATCGACATCGACGCGACGCTGACCGCTTGCTGTTCGGAGAAGGAGGAGGCGAAAGGCAATTTCAAGGGCGGCTTCGGCCACCATCCGCTGCTCTGCTATCTGGACGATACCGGCGAGGCGCCGGCCGGGATCTTGAGGCCGGGCAACGCCGGCTCGAACACCGCCTCAGATCACATCGCCGTGCTCGACCTCGCGCTGGGGCAGCTCGATCAAGAGGCGCTTGATGGGGAGATCCTCCTGCGCGCCGACGGTGCCGGCTCAACGCACGAGCTGACCGTCTACTGCCGTGAGGCGAGGATGCGCTTCTCGGTCGGGTTCGACGTGGACGAGCGTGTGCGCGAGGCGATCCTCGGGATTGCGCAGTCCGCGTGGATAAAGGCGATCCGCCCAGATGGCTCAGAGCGCGAGCACTCCCAGGTCGCTGAGATCACCGACCGTGTCGATCTGTCGGGCTGGCCGGAGGGCTCGCGGCTGATAGCCAGGCGCACGAAGCTCAGAGAGGGGGACCAGCAGTCCTTCGCCGACCACGACGGCTACCGCCTCGCGGTGTTCCTCACCGACCAGGAAGGCGGTGTGCGCGAGCTCGATCTCACACACCGCGAGCATGCCCACGTCGAGGACCGCATCCGCGAGGGCAAGGACTGCGGCCTTTCAAACCTGCCGTTCCGGTCCTTTCACCACAACCAGGTGTGGCTGTGGCTCGTCATGCTCGCCCAGGACCTGATCGCCTGGACCAAGCAGCTATGCCTCGCCGAGCAGGCGCGCTCATGGGAGCTCAAGCGGCTGCGCTACCGCCTGCTTCACCAATCCGGCAGGATCGCCCGTCACGCGCGGCGGAGAACCCTGCGCCTCGCGCGCGACTGGCCATGGTCAGCACAGCTCGCCGCCGCGTTCGAACGCCTGCAAGCGCTCCCAGCCCCGACCGGCTGACCGCCGGCGCCCTCGGCGCTCCCCCCACGACCACGACCATCAGCACCACCGCCGGCATCAGCCTGCCCGCAAACAACCCCGAAGCCCCCCCGGCACGCCCATCACCCCGACAAACCAGCCGGACGGCGCTCCCTGCAGCCTTCACCACTACCGCGCAGGCCCCTCCGCTCCCGCTCGCCGCCCGGTCAGCCGCTTACTGCAAGCGGCCCGAATCAGACGCTTGCTGCAAGATCGAGGCTTGCACGCCGGCGAGCGCCAGGCCGCCGCTGACAGCGAGGCCACGCCCGAGGGGCATGTGCTGCGCTTCAACGACCGCGGCGAGGTCATCGGACTCACGATCATCAACGCCAAGTGGCTGCTGCAACGCGACCACGCCATCAACATCACGATCCCCGAGCACGTCGCGGTCACCCCGGACGCGCTCGCCGAGGCGCTGACGGCCGCCTGAGCACGGCGCCGTGGCAGCCCGAGCTGCACGCATGACTGTGGCACGACGTTAGAGGTTGCGGCGCGGTGGCCGCCGCTACGTGCACCGGAGGCGGCGGGCTGCGCCCTCCTTGTCAGCTCGGCGCCTGCGATCGGAGCCGCCACCCCAAAACGGCCAACGACTTCGGGGCCGCACCCTCTGTCTCGGTAGCGGCGACCGAAGGTGTCGACAGGGGCGCCATGCCATCGCAAGCAGGCCGTAGGCTGCCTTCATGAGCCCAGAGCGAGCCAAGCAGACGCAGCCTGCTGTCGAGTCCTTCTCCAAGGGCCAGGTCAATCGGGCTGGCCGGCTCCTTCTGGGGGTCATGGAGGCGGCGTCGCCCCCGGGCGCTGATCGGGCATCCACAGAACTTGACGTGGAGGAGATCGTCCTTGCCTTCAGGGCGGTGAGGTGGTGGCGGACACTGCACGCGCGACCGCTCTCGAACGTCGCCGCAAACCTTCGTTACCACGTGGAGAAGGAGGGCGGCCGCATCGGCGGTCGGATCGAGGTCGCCCAGCGATTGAAGCGGTGGACAACGATCATCGACAAGCTCGCGCGCGAGCCTCGGATGCAGGTGACGCAGATGCAGGACATCGGTGGCGTCCGCGCCCTGCTGCCGAGCCTGCCCCACGTGTACGCGGTGAGCCGCCGCCTGCGCAAGACGTGGACGATCGTCCGGGTCCGGGACTACATCGCCGAACCGAAGCCCTCGGGTTACCGGGCGCTGCACCTGATCGTTCGCCGCGGCGGCTACCCGGTTGAGGTGCAACTGCGTACCGTCCTTCAGGATGCCTGGGCAAACCAGGTCGAGGAGGACGGCCGGCAGATCGGGGTCGGGCTCAAGTTCGGGGCAGGTGCCGCCGAGATCCATGCGTACTACGTCGCCGTTTCCGAAGCTTTTGCGTTCCTGGATCGAGGCGAGACGATCCCCGAGGAACTGGAGGCGGAACTCAACGAGCAGTATGCGAAGATCAGGGAGACCCTGCCTGGCAGAGAGAGGACCAAGCCATGAGCCCAGCGGACATTAAGCACTTCCTGATCGTCTATGACATCCCGTCGTCTCACGCCGATGTTCGGTCCTACGGCACCGACTACGACGCCGCGCTGGAGGCGTATGAGCAGGCCGAGCAGGACGCCCGGGGTCGCTCCGACGTGGAGGTGGTCCTGCTGAGCGCCGACTCACTCGAGACGATCAAGCGCACCCACTCCAGCTACTTTCAGACGCGCGAGTCGTTTGAGCGCCTGCTCCCGGCCGGCATTCTCCACGCGTGAACCGCGCGCGCCCAACGAATTGACGCCCACCCCCTGCTTGCTCCCCCCTATGACCCTGACCGTCCCGAAACGGCCAACGACTTTTGGAGCGACCGCTGGAGCGCCCAGCGCAGCCAACCTCCAGCCCAACGCGGGGGAGGGTCGGCTTTCAGTGGAGTGCTGAGCCGTTGAAATGACGTGTCAGAGCTGTTATGCTCCGGGCATGTTGACCGAGCGTCCTCTGCTCTCCAGGGATGAGATCCTGCGCGCGCTGGACCCGGCGGGGCGGGCGGGAGACAGCGCTTTTCGCCGCCTCAAGCGGGATGGCTTCATCACTGGCGGCATCGAGGTCAAGCCGCGCCGTGGGGGCCATGTCAACGGCACCGTGACGGCGTTCTGCGCCCTGAACCGCGACGCCGCGACGGCGTATCGCAAGCAGCGCCCCGATCTCGCTCGCCGGCTGGCGGTTCGCGCCGGGAAGATCGAGACAAGCCGGCCGGCGCTGCGTCTGGCGGAGGTCGCGAAGCATGAAACGCCCAACGATGTCGGCGAGCTGGACCTCGACGGTATCTACGGGCGCGTCGTACGCAGCGATCGCCGTCCGGCCGATGCGCTCGCACGCAGCGTCGCCAAGGCTCGGCGTGCGCTACAGAAATCGCTGGCCGACATCGGTGTGAGCACGATCGTGGGAACGGTCGTGCGCGTCGACGGCGAGACAGCGGAAATCCTCTCCGGCGAGAACGAGCGCTATACCCTCCCGGCGTCGGCGCTCCCACCCGATGGAGTCGCTCTCGGCAGCCCGTTGAGTGTGCGCGTGGAGTCGCTCGGAGAGGGCGCGCTGTGGACGGTGGTCGAGCCCGCGTGGTCGGACGTGCCGGTCGCGGAGCTGCGCGCTGACCCGTTCGGCGATCTTCGCCCGCCACTGCCGGCCAGCCTGGGCGACCTGCTCGATCGCACCGGGAGTGCTCGTCCACTGGCGCTGATCGGCCCGGGACTGGCCTGGCGTTAGCCGCCGTGGCTCGCAAGCCGCTCGCGCCGCCGACGGTTCGTCTCGCGGGAGGAGACGACGCCGAGGCGATCCGGGCGTTTCGCTGCGGACACCGCCCGTGGTACGTGCAGGATGCGGCCAAGGTCATCCACCGAGCAGCGTCGGTGCTGGGCACGCCCGCGGCGATCATCCACAGGACGAAGGTCTTGCTCTTCGAGGACGAGAAGGATCGACTGATCGCCGTCTCGGTTGTACAGGCACACGACTCGCAGACGGCCGACCTCGTCGTGCTCGCCGTCCACGAGGATGTCCAGGGTGGGTGGCTGAGACAGGAGCCGTCCCGTCCCCTGTGCGTAGCGGTGCTCGAAGAGACGGTCCGCTACGCGGACCGCGAGGGCTATGAGCGGATCGTCGCCATCGCCGCCGAGCAGAACACCCAGTCGGTACGACTCATCACCGGAGCAGGGTTCACCCGCGTCACCCAGCTCGACGGCGACTACGTCCTCCACCGGGCCGTACTGCCCGCGATCAAGGGAAGTCGGCCGCTTGGGCCGACTCCTTGAGCTTCATGGTAGGGCACGACGCGGAGGAGTTCCAGGCGCGGCACGAGCTCGGTGCCGCGCTTTCGAGGCCGTCCCTGCAAACCCGTTTCGTGACAAAAACTCGTGACAAAGTTCCCCTGCCCCGTGCTCACCCAAACAAAAAACCCCCTGTTTCCAGGGGGTTTAGGTAAGCGGATGAAGGGACTCGAACCCTCGACCTTCTGCATGGCAATTCGCCACGGGAGAAGATATCAGCGCTGAAAGCCCCTTTTAGAGCCAAAATAGAGCGGGTAGCTTCAAGCTGCGCTGAGTAGTTTGGGGAGAAAGTTTGGGAGAAGTTCCGCCGATCCCGCTTGTATGCTGGAGGAATGAGAAAGCCCGAGAATCGCCCGTTGCGCACTATCTCAGTGATGCAGAGGGCTCGGACAGGTCACTGAACGAAAGGCGCTCCAGCATGTCTCCTCCCATCTCAGTCTCCGGCCATACCCATCTGCGCTCCGGCAAGCGCGGCGGTGTCTGGTACGCCAAGTGGCGCGATGCGACCGGCCAGCACGAAAAGCGGCTCGGCAAGGACTGGAGCGCATCCGGCCAGCCCGCGCCGGGGTTCCTGCGTGAGAAGGACGCGCAGGCTGCGCTTGACGCGATCCTTGTCGACGCGCGTCGTGGCGCCGCGGCGCAGGGGCGCACCGGGGTCACGTTCAGGGACGTCGCCGAGGACTGGTACAGCTCGGGCAAGCTCAAGCGCGACTGGTCGCTGAACACCCAGCGTGACTACCGCTCCGTGCTCGACCACCACCTGATCGCGACGTTCGGGACGCTGCGGATCGAGTCGATCAGCTCCGCCCGCATCGAACGCTGGCGCGACGAGCAGGTCACCGAGCACGACCTGAGCCGGCGTAACGCCAACAAGCTGCTGGCAATCCTGCACGGCGTCTTCGAGTACGCCGTGCGCAAGCACGGCCTGTTGAGCAACCCCGTCAGGGACGTGGAGAAGCTGCGCGAATCCTACGACGCCGCACGCTTCGATTTCTACTCCCCGGAGGAGGTCCGCAAGCTCGTCGCCAAGGCAAGCGACTCCCAGGACGGCGTGCTGTATCTCACGGCTGCCTTCAGTGGACTTCGACGCGGCGAGCTGATCGCGCTGCTGTGGGAGGACGTGGACTTCGAGAACCACTCGATCCGCGTGTGGGAGAACGTCACGCTCCGCGAGCGCGGGCTGCCGAAGTCACGCAAGTCTCGCACCGTCCCGATGGTCGACGACGTGGCCGATGTCCTGAAGGGCCTGAAGGAGCGCGAGCGCTACACCCAGCCCAAGGACCCGGCGTTCGCCGGCGAGGCTGGCGAACTGATCGACGGCTCGGCGCTGCGCCGTCGCTACATCGCCGATCTCGAGCGAGCCGGGCTGCGCTTCCTGCGCTTCCACGACCTGCGCCACACCTTCGGCTCGCTGGCGATCAACCGCGCCTCGATCGTCCAGGTCCAAGCGTGGATGGGCCACGCCGACATCAAGACGACGATGCGCTACCTGCACCACAAGAGCCGCGCCGACGACGCACGGCTGCTGTCCAGCGCCTTCCGCCTCAAGGACGACGAGCTTGACGAAGCCGCCTGACCATCCCGCCCATCGCTGCCCGGCAGTGTGTCCGACACCGCACGGAGCAACACACGCAGGCTCGGCGGGCTAGAATGGCGCAGTCGCGCGGATGTAGCTCAGCTGGCTAGAGCGTCGCCTTGCCATGGCGAAGGTCGAGGGTTCGAATCCCTTCATCCGCTCTCCGCATTGTGGAACCCATGCAGGAGGACAGGCACGGGCGCGGGTCAAGCCGAGCAAGGTGCTCCCCACTGTACTTGTCGGCCAAAGCTAGAGTTTGTGCCTCCGACTCCTCGTTCGCGCTTGGACACCTCGCCGCAAACGCCACGACTGAGGCTCGCTCCTTGGTCTCCATGTAGACGTGAGTCGGGATCTCGCCGCCCTGAAGATTTCTTCTGATGACGGTCGTGGCGATACGCAACGCGCGAAGCTCCCGTCCGCGCTAGCCCGTCTGACCGCGCGATCACGGCATCAAAGCCCGCCAACATCTCCTTGTCGGCCATCGAGCTGCTCAACTGCGCCTCTTGAGTCGCCACAGTCCTGCGATGGCAAAGCCGCTGCCGCCGAGGAGAAGCACTGTGCCAGCTCGCTGCGTGACCAGCAGAAGTACAAGTCCCACTACCGCAATGGCGACGCACGCCCAAATTTGCCCCGGAGTGGAAGGTAGTCTCAAGACGCGCAGCAAAAGATAGCGGGACGCGCGGCTGTCACCCTAGCAGCCTTAGTTTAGGTGCCCGATTATCCACGACGTCGGTATGGGTCCCCAGGAACGGCTGTCGTTGGCTTCCCCGCGGTTATCATTCATTACAAACCAGTGTTCCGGCGGGATCTTGATTGGCGTGGGGAAGTCACACTCGGCGCTATTGCTGCAGGGTTTGATGTAGGAGTCCGGCTCGCGGCGGCCGTTAAGTGTGACGTGCCCTTCGCGGATTGAGATAACGTCACCAGGACCGGCAACAATACGCTTGACAAACTTCTCGGTTGCGGGAGTGGCTACGGGTGCGGAGCAGGCGGCTCCTCCACCGTGAGGAGGAGGATGGGGCGCGAGTCCGCACATCGGATTGTATTCCTTCTCCGAAGCCCCCCGCGGCGGATGGAAGAGAATGACTTGACCAATTCTCGGTGTTGACTTTTCAGTGCGGAAGAGGATGAGCGCTCCGGTGTGATAGGTCGGTTCCATTGAGCCATTATTAATTCGAACTGTCTTGGTGCTAGTGCTTCCACAGCCGCCCAGAGCCACTCCGCAGCCCAGCATGGAGCTTACGGCAACACAGAGAAGTACAGGGCGAGGCGTGATCAACTTGGATTATTCATAGGTTGGTGTTTCGTTGGCTAGCGATGTGGCCGCCCGCGTCGGTGAACGAGGTCATGTTCGAAACACCCCGCCAGGACTGGTCCTAACCTTTCCGGGTAAAAACCCAAAAGCCCCTCGCAAACACGATGATAATTATGCCCGCAATCACAATCAACACGTGACTCGTGCTCGAAGCCATCACTACGCCTAACTCATGTGCCTGCATACTAGCCTTCCTGTTAGATTGTGGCTCGGCGACTATTCGGCTTCTTCCGGAGTAACCCATTCTTCGCACACGCCTGAAGCATACACGAGCGTGGAACAAGCAACCGCATCTTCAGGGTGATCATAAGCAGTTTCCGCGCTGCTTTCCACATATTCCCAAGCTTCTCCCAAGCTCAGGCGACCGCTCGGGTCACTCTCGTCAACTGGATTGTCGTCTGCGAACAGGAACCGGTCGCCTCGAGTCGCGCTGCCCAAGCGGTCCTCCGGGTCTTGCTGGGTCCAGCGGCCGGTGGTTGGGTCGTAGTAGCGTTGCCCGAAATGCAGGAGGCTGTTGGCGACATTGCCCTTTCCGGTGTTGCCGGCGGGCATCCGATAGCCGCCCTTGAAGCCGAACGGGTAGGGGATCGTCTGGGTGCCTTCGCTTTTGATGTTCTCGCCGTATGGGCCGTAGCGGAATGTACGTTCGACTTTCTTGCTGGAGTTCACGAGCCCGATGATATCGCCCTGCCCGTCGTACAGTGGGTTGAAGTGCCCCGATGGTGTCCGCTCGTCGATCAGCAGCCCGGTGGGTGTACGCGCGAAGTAGCTCGTACCACTTGATTTGACTTCACGGGTTATGCCCAGGAGACTGTTCTGCAGCGTCGTCGTGCTGCCGACGGCGGTCAGGTCGTCCTGGCCCGTGCCACCGTAGGAGAGCGACTTGGCGCTCCCGCCTGACGGGGTCAGCTTGGAGAGCTCACTCGCGGCGTTGTATTCAAAGCTCGCGCCGCTCGTGTCGGTCTTCGGAGTGATCGCCGTCTCCTCGCCGGCTTTGTCGTAGGTATAGGCCGAAAGCTCGTCGGCAGCGGTGCAGGCTCCCGAGACGGTCTGTCGGCATTCGACCTCGTTGCCCGTGTTCACCGGGAAGTAGGTCGTTTCGCCGCCTTCGTCTTTGGTCGGGTTGACCGTTTGCTGCTTACGGTTGCCAGCTCCGTCGAGCGTGAACTTGTAAAGGGATTGGCTGGTGCCCGTGGTCTTTGCTTCCGTAAGCCGGTTCAGCTTGTCATATACATAGCTGCTGGTGTTCCCGGTCGATTCCGTGAGGCTATGGATCAGGCCGGTGTCGTTTTCGCCTTCCTTGTATGCATAGGTTAGTTTCGGGACCGTTGTGCCGGTGACTCCTTCGGCTGTGACGGTTTCGGGGCGCCCTGTAGTCGGTTCGAGCTTGTAGCTCTCGATCGCGCCCGAGGGGTAGGTGATTTTGTTCAGCCGGTGGTCGTTGTCATAGGTGAACTTCGTTTCTTTGGTTTCGCCGGGCTCGAGCATCGATTCGAGCTCGTTCAGGCCGTTGTACTTGTATTTCGTAGTGCCGCCACCGTCGATGAATGCTGTCATGTTCGACGAGTCGTCGTATTCGTAGCTGTTGCTCAGCGACCCAGGCAGTTCTTCCTTCGTCACCCGGTTCAACGGGTCGACGGCATATTTAGTCGTGCCGGTCGGGTCTTCCCGTTTGATCAGGTTCCCGTCAGCGTCATATTCAAACTTGGCCGTCCTTGCGGTCCCGGTGCCGGTATAGGCGATTTCCGTGATCCGGTCGTCTTTGTCGTAGGTGATCGTCTCGATGTGACCAGCACCGTCGGTGATCACGTGTGGCCGGCTGTCGGCATCCACCGTGATCGATGTCGCCGATATCCCCGAGCCGGTTGGTGGCGTGATCTTCTTTAGGTTGCCGTTTGCGTCGTATTCGTAGGTCGTCGTGTGCCCGTCGGCGTCGGTCGAGCTCTTGATCGTCCCGTTTTTGTTGTAGGCGAACTTCAGTTCATTTTCGCTGGCAAGCGGATCGTTCTCATTCTGCACGCTTCCCGCCGGCTGTTCGGCTTCCGAGGTCGGGCATTTGTGGCCTTCGCTTTCTTCCTGTTCGCCGTGGTTGTAGCAAGCAAAGGTGCTGTGGCTCTCGGGGTTCTCGACCTGCGTGCTCGAAAACGGGCTGGCTTTGTCCTTATAGCTGAAGCTGGTGAGCAGCGCTGATTTATCTGGACGAGCAGGACATGAAGTCGTTTTGGTCGACGTTCCCGCCACGACGCACAACAGGTTCAGTCCAGATTCGTCATATCCCAGGCTCTCCACATCGCCGCTTTCGCCGTTACCCGGTGCCGCCGCGGTGCTCGAGGTCAGGTTCCCGAGCGGGTTATACGAGTATTCGACCGCGTTGCCGCTCGCGTCGAGCGTCTTGTCGATCTCGTCTTTGACATTGGCGCAGTAGGTGGTGGTATGTCCTGCCTTGCCGTCGTTGCCGTCAGGGTCCTTTACGACGGTCGCCTTTTGGCTTGTCGCGCAGCCCGTGGGTTTCCCGGAGCCAAGAGGGTAGTACGTGAACGTCGTGGAAGGGCCTGTGGTGTGTTCGCTGTTGTCGGTCCGGACGATTTCCTTGATGCGGTTTTCGCTGTCGTATTCAAATTTGATGACCCTACCAACGGGGGTGGTGATGCGCGTGAGGAGATCGCCGGTGTAGCCATATTTAGTTTCATGTCCGTCGGCGTCCTTATAGGCCGTCAGGTGCCTGTGTTTATCGGCTCCTACTTCGTAATAGTATTTGGTGCTCCGCGCGCCACTTTTGTCGGTGAGTTCTTCGATCCAATCCTGATATGGTTCAGTGGTTTTGTTCCATTGGTTTACGTATTTGCGACCCTGAGTATCTGTCGTTTCCTCCTGCCCGTCTTCTTCGCCGATTGTAACTATTTAGGTATGGTCAGCGGCGTGTGCTCCAGTGTCGGTATGCCGCGATGAGGTGTGAAGTCTGGGCGTCTGCGTCGATGTCGATGTCGAGCAGGGCGATCTGGTATCGCTT
>Ga0207933_1002085_pt1 | contig 13544 bp, 7 predicted proteins | sample NGESurdeep092012_4_FD_184488 | JGI IMG/M metagenome (GOLD analysis project Ga0207933, IMG submission 184488) | Arctic peat soil microbial communities from Barrow, Alaska - NGEE Surface sample F53-3 deep-092012 (SPAdes) | ecosystem: Environmental > Terrestrial > Soil > Wetlands > Peat ... | reverse complement strand
CCTGCATGTAGCGGGCGCTGCCCTGCTCGTGCCAGAACAGCCCAGAGCGTGGGTCCTGCGATGCTCCGGCACGGCGCCGTGCATCGATATAGGCCCGAAGCTCGGCCATCACGCTGTCGGGAAGCGCATTGATGGGAAGACTGACAGGCAGATGGACGCCGCGCAGGCCGGCATAGGTTGCCGACAAGGCCACGCCGAGCGGAAGCTGGCGCTCAACCGTAAAATTCCACTGGAAGGTTATGCCGTTGGGCTGGTCGGCAGTCAGCGCTTGGGGATTCCCGCCCAGCAGAATCTGCTGGTAGTCGGGGTTGCGGTGCGGAGGACCCACCAGCCCGTTGGGGTAAGGATTGTCCAGCGTATCGTTCGGCGTCTCCTGACCGTTCACTGTGCTCACCATTAGATTGTTGAGGAAGTTGACGCCGGCCTGCAGCGGAGCGCTCGGGAACTGGAGGTAGGAGGGAACTACGTACTTGCCCCAGGCTGCGCGCACTACTGTGTTGTTGTCTACGCGGTAGGCGACGCCGAAACGAGGCTCCCAGTTATCCCAGTTTTCGTTGAAGACGCCCCCTGCCGGGTGCTGCGGCGAACTCACCAGGTCGAATGCGCCCGGCACGCCCACGATGGAATTCATTTCCGTGGGGTTGAAGGTATCCGCCCAGCCATGCCGCGCGCGGAAGGTGCCCGGAACTTCGTAGCGGAGACCCAGTGTCGCCGTCAGCTTGTTCGTCACCTGCCATGTGTCCTGGCCGAAGTAGCCCTGATAATAGACAGTCTGATACGTCGGTGGCGCAGCCTGTACCGTTTGTGACCCGTTGTTCGAGACATAGCCCAATTCAAACGAGGCAAGCCCATTTCCTGTCGTTTTAGGGGATGTCACGTTCTGAGATGTAAATACGTTGTCGAAGGTGAAGACGCCGCCCGGATTGTTGTTCTGGAAGTAATCCATTTCCAGCCGGCGCAGGTCAGCACCGAATTTGAACGTGTGCCGCTTCCAGATTTTCTGATACGTCGAAGCGACCCCGTAATTGTTGTTGATGGAGAAGATGTATCCGGCTGCGCCCTGGTAGTAGCTTATGGGCCCCGAAGTCGACATCTGCGGCACGGCGGTCGACTTGGGCAGATTGTTGAGCGCGCCGAAGTTCATGTATGAGGGCCAGCCGAACGCCTCGCTTTCGTTGATGCCCAGATTGGTAGGTATGCGGGTATAGTTCCATCTCAAAAAGTCGACGTGTACATCGAGAACGGAGGTGGGGCTGAGCACATAGGTGTCGCCAACGACAGCCTGCTGGGTGGTGAAAGCCTCAGGAGCGAGCGCGCTGAGGTACAAGTTATTGTCTGGAAACGGCTGGGGGTCGATGTTCATCGACTTCCACCAGGTGTAGCGTTCAAACATCGTCTGCTTTGGGCTCAGCGTCTCGTCGCCGCGAAACGTGAGCTGGTCGTTCTTGCCGCCGGCGGTGCTCAGACTGGAGAAGTTGTTCACCGGCCCTTCAGCAGTCATCGTGCCGGGCACGTTTGGCTTTCCGTAAATAGGAAACTTAATCAGGTTCGAGGCTACTTGGCTGAACCGGGCCGGATCGATGCGATTGGGCACGCCCATATAGGAAAACTGTTGCCGGGTGGGTGCGGTTCCTGCTTGTTGGGCCGAGGTGCACGCCGGGTTTCCGTTATAGCCGCAGGTGGTGAGCGGGTCGTAAATGGGAGCGGTAATGCCGGAGAAGTCACCCGTCAACTCCGCCGCCGTGGGAACGGTGACCAGGACCGGATAGCCCTGGGTCTGCCGGTAGCCCTGATAGTCGGCAAAAAAGAAGGCCTTGTTTTTCTTTATCGGTCCCCCGATGTTGCCGCCGAACTGATTCTGGTGCCACGCCTGGCGGCCTTGGCCGGTGCGATTCGAGAAGAAACTGCTGGCGTCCAGCACCGTATTGCGCAGGTACTCATACGCCGTGCCGTGGAACGCATTGGTGCCGGACTTGGTGCTCATATTGATCACGCCGCCGGTATACGCGCCGAATTCTGCGGTGTTGTTGTGGGTCTGGACGTTGAACTCCCGGACTGAGTCCTGATCCATAACCAGTTCGGCGGCATTGCCGTAGGAGGTATTCACGGATGCGCCATCCACCAGAATCGAACCCTGGTTAGCGTTGCCACCGCCAATCTGGTAATTGCCCGCGGCGAAGACGTTCTGCCCGGACAGATTGACATTAGAGCCGCCCTGCGGCACCACGCCCGGAACCAGCGCCACCAGCGCTAGCACGTTGCGGCCGTTAAGCGGCAGATTCTGCACCGCCTTGCCTGAAATTACCTGACCGAGCGACGCGCTGTCGGTTTGCATGATCGGGGGCGCAGCGGTGACGACGACCTGCTGGCTCTGCGCACCGACCTCCATCTTTAGGTCTACCCGCGGCTGCTGATCGACCGCAACCTCAATCGGACTGCGCGTGAAATGCTTGAAACCCTTGCTGTCGACGTCGATCTTGTACTCGCCGGGCGGCAGCGAAAGGATTGAATAGTTTCCCTGCTCATCGGTTGTGACAGTTCGCGTCTGGGCTGTGCCATTGTTGGTGACGGTGACGGTGGCTCCGGGCAGCGCTGCACCCGTGGAATCGGTTACAGTCCCTACAATTGCACCGAAGATATTTTGCGCGTGCGCTGAACCGGCGAAGAATGCTGCGCCGACGAACAGCGCTAAAACGGTCGAAAGCGCATATCTGGAAATTTTCATGTTGCCTCCAAAATTCTTTCCAACCACAGGTGGGGGGGCTCTGGGACAGCGCAATAATCGATGCGCATTATGCAACGAGATCACAAAATATCATTTTGCGGCAAATCGTGTCAAGAATGGATGAAGTGAGACTGCAACTAGAACAATCCAAAGGCAACGACTGGTCGGGGCGCCCGGACCGCTCCAGGACCTCGCAGTCGCTTCATCCGGATATTGATATGCACTACAAACACCGGATTGCCTGCAGAATTGCTGGCCCCAAATCCGGCCTTAGCGCTGCCCCGCTCTTCTGAGGTTTTCTTGCCTAACCATATAAGCCTGCTTCGATGCCAGGTCGCGAGCGATGCCGATGACCATGAACTCTAGCGGCGCGGTCCCGGTAGCGGCAAATGCGCGGCTCTCACCCAGTGCAGCCGGGACCGCATCGCCCGTATGAATTTGCGCTGTCTCGCCGTCGATTGTCGCTGTACCGTCACCGCTCATCACGTAGTAGACCTCGGCCATGTCTAGTTTGCTGTAGGGGCCCACCGTCGTGCCGGGCGGCAGCAGCAGGTGATCAACATAGGACCATGCCGTATAAAATGAGTTCGGACCCAGGCCGCGATGATACATCGCTGTGCCCGTTCCGCCTTCGAAATTGGGGTATGGCCGGTCCAACTTCTTGGATAGGTCCATGTGCTCGAACTGGGGAAAAGCATCCTTCGGCGCACCGACACGCCCGTCATTGAGATTCCAGGCATCGTAAAAATGCGGGATCAGACCGACATTGATGTTCATCCATTGCACAGGCTTTCCGGACTGATTGGTAATGGCATGGCTGTGGCCGAGACGTGCCACCGCGCCGGCCGGCCCCTTAAGCACCGAGGTGCGGCCATCGATGGTGAATTCAGCTTCGCCGTCCAGGATCACGAACATCTCTTCGCAATAGTTGTGGAAATGCTCGCCAATCCCACCGCCCGGCGGCAGCACGCCGCGATGCAGGAAGAAGAGATTGACGCCGAGATTAAATTTTGCGGTTTTGCCGCTGCCGTCGAACAGGGGAAAATAATTCATCGGTCCGGAACCGTTATGGACGGATGGATGAGGCGTATATCTTGAAGCATCGCCACCGTGAGCGATGCGCTCAGCCAGAGGAACATGGACACGCGACAGCGGACTCGATGCTGTATAGGGATCCGCAGGAAGATTTACCACCGGCACCGGTGCGCCGGCCTGGGCCCGTGCCGCACCGGGCGAAAGCGAAAGCAATAACAGTACAGAGAAAAGGCTGCCCCACAAAACCGAGCCGGATTTGCTTTTCTTCATTGATCTTTTCTCCTAATGTTTGTCTGATCAGTCCTTGAACCAAGCTTGCTTCCCATTCGGCGAAAAGCATAACCCGTTGGCTCCGGTAATTCGATTCCTCCACATTGCTGTTGTATGCCCGCGATCCGGTTCGCCTGTGCCGCCATCGGGAACGCATAGCCGCTGGGCTAACGGCCGGTAGGCAGGGTGTAGTAGGTGAGGGTATTGTTCCAAGAGAACTCAGCCCCGGGCTGGACATCGATCGCGATATATGGCTCGTCGGCCAACACCGTGCGAATCGACCACAAAAGATCTTGGATGAGCGGACGATTGCCGGTGACCCTTACTCCTGCGCCGACTTTTCGGTTCTCGATGATGATCGTGGCATCTTTGGCTGTGTCACCGAAGCCCTGGATGGGGACCGCAACCTGATCTTCGCCGGAGAGCTGTTTCGTATAGACAATCTGATTCCCTTTGATTAAGGCAAGTTTGGGGTTTGGCGGGCGCGGTGACCGAATCTGAAACGGCACTTCGAATTTGAAATCCGGCCCGGGAGATTGGCGATCGAGCACCGTGAAGTTATGGTCATAGACGGAGCTCTTGATTTCGAGCCGGCCAGTATTTTTTAAGCTGCGCTCGATGACCATCTCGGATTTACCCGGTACAAGCCGCACAACCTTACGGTAGATATAGCCATAGCCGAGCGCGGGATCGGAGAGCACCTGCTGGAACCGGATCGACTCTTTGCTGACCTTCACGGACCATTTACCAGGATTCAGGACCGGGTAAGGATAATATCGGTTATAGCGCGCATTTCCCTGCTTGCGCAGGATGCCGACCCCGATCTTGATGAAGACGCCGCCGGACTCTGCCTCGTTCCAGCCCAGCGGGAGCGCGAACTCGTCGACAGGTCCCATCAAGGCGCTACACGGCCCGGATACGATTTGTCCATCACGGTAGACCCAGTTGATGACCTTTGGATCAACTTTGTCGTACCAAGGCCCATAATAATTGTGTCCTTTATATTGCAGGCTGTAGACCGCGCCGGACCAGTCGAAGCGAGTGGAACGGTAGTAGCCGCTCTTGGCGGCCGGCAGATACACCTTTGCAGTAATTTGCCCGTTCGAAATGGTAGCTTGCGGATAAGCGGCTGCAAGGCATGGCGCGGCGCCGATCATGAGGCTCAGGAGCAGAATCGCTGCAGAGGGCACAACTGCCGCTAGCGATTTCTTAATGCCTCGAACTCGAAAATTCTGAAGGATTGTCATGTTGCATATTCCTCGAAAGGAACCCGATCCGATCTTCCTGCATGAGTACAGGGGGAGAAGGCATATCGGTTTTGGGACCGGCGGGGGCTGCACGCTGGTGTTCCGTCGCCCTTGCCGCATGATTTTGTCTTGCGAGCATCATACTGCAGAAGGCTGAGAGATGGCTTGGCCGGATCATGGAAAGCTTTATGGTGAACAGTTCCAGGCTTCATAGTCAGTCCATTGGGCCATAATCCAGCCGGAGGTTCTCCTGCTGCCACCCGAAACGGCCGTGCACCATGAAAGGTCTTTGGGAATGCTAGGAAATGAGCGGTTGTGGCGGCGGCCAAGGCGCCACAACCAGAGCGGCGTCAGTAGCATCGCGGGTAAACCGCATAGGCATAGGGCAACAAGAAAGGGTGGGCGCCGATGTGCCGGCCGCCCACCCTCCAGATTAGAAAGTGCGTTGTACTCAGTTACGGAAGCTTCCAGGTCCCGATTGGGAGACCTGGAGCATTCCATAAGCCAGACTAGAATACGTACTTCGCGCTGAGTTGCAGCTGACGCATGCCTCCCGCGCCCGTAATCTGGCCGAAGATCGAAGGAACGGCAATGTTCGAGAACGGCAGACCCCAGTTGGGGTGATTCGGGGCGTTGAATGCCTCGAATCGAATCTGCAACTGGTGAGCTTCGTTGTAAAACATGTGGAAGTTCTTATGAACGTCGGCATCGACATTGATGCTGCCGCCGCCACGAACCGAATTGCGGCTCAGGTTTCCCCATGTGCCGGCATCCTGAATGGCAAAGGCAGCCGGATTGAGCCACTGAAGGTGCGACTTGTTGTGTTCGTAGATCGGAGCGCCGGTCGCATTAGGCCGGTCGTAATTGGAGTTATTGCCAGAGGAAACATTGCTGCCAGTGGCAATGCTTTCGGGAGTGCCGCTCTGTATGGTCGTGGTGGCCCCAACCTGCCAGCCACCGAGTGCCCCATTCACGATTACATTTGTGGGTGCCCACAGCTTGCCGTGGCCGATGGGAAGGTCATAGAGAACCGCCCCACTCACTCGATTGGTTACGTCGAAGTCGGAAGGTCCATATTCGCACGAGACGCACTGACCGCGAGCAGGGAACAGTTGGGACTGCTGCACGCGGATCCCGCTCGTATCGTCCATGGATTTAGCGTACGTGTAGGTGGCGATCAGATTAAAGCCATTGCTGAATCGCCGGTTGGCCTTCGCGCTCAGGGCGTTGTAATTGGCAACCCCTACATCGTGTACCAGCTGAATGACGCCGTAGTTCGGGTAGGGTGTGCGCGATGCTATGGAAGTGAACGCCCCATTGCCGATGTACCCATAAGGCTCTGTCTGATTTGCATTGAGGAAGCCATACAGGTGACGGGTCGTTGAACCGAGATATCCGAACTCAAACGCCCAGTTACGGCCGACCTGCTGCTGAACGTCGAGCAGATAAGTCTGAGAGTACGCGGTATTGTGATCGTATTGCATCGCGTACGCGTAGGGCGGCAGAATGTTGGCGACGCCAGTGCCGCCACCCTGTACCGCATTGCCATAGAACAATGTGGGCACGCCCTGGGGGGTGGCTCCGCTCACATTCTGCCCTGTTTGGAACGTTACGCGTCCGGCAAGGTTGCGTGCCATGTCGAAGCGAGCGTTGGCGATGGGGTGGTTGTAGAAAATCCCATAGCCCGCCCGGATAACCAGCTTGGGTGTAGCCGCATAAGAGACGCTGAAGCGCGGCGCAAAGTTACGGTAATCCGTCTTCATAAGCTGGTTGGGGAAGAGGCCATTGCTGTATGCCGGAGCGGGCGCGATGGGTGTCTTCCCATCCTGCTGGACCCAGCGAACGTTGATGCCTTGGTATGCATCCGAACCATGTCCCTGGCGGACAAAGTTGGGCCACTGGGACATCGGCGCCGGCGGTCCGGTGTATAAAGGTGAGTTTCTGAGGTTTACAACAAATTCATTGCCAACCGTATCGGTCCACGGCGGAGTGAGCTCATACCTCAAGCCCATCCCGACCGTCAGCTTGGGCGTTAAATGGTAGGTGTCGTCGAAATAGGCGGCCTCCACGTTACGCACATAATTGGCAGCCGCGATCGATACCGCATACTCTACCTGGTAAACATCCCCGAGCAGGAAGTCGGCGAAGGCGTCTCCGCCCACTGGCGACACTTTCCCATTTGTGCCAGTTACGAAGTTCGCAGTGCCATAGTTCTGGAAGTTGAAAACCCCGCGCGAGAACTGGTTGCCCGTCTCGTTAAAGGTTTGCCGGCTGTACTGGAAACCGAAATCGAGAGTGTGCTTGCCCTTCACCCATGAAACGTTATCGTTGATATCCCAGGTGGGATCGTTCGTATCGTACGGGCCGTCGTTGACATCGCCTATCGAGCTAAATACGCTTCCTGAGCCAAAGTTGAATTCAGGGATGCCCCACGTGGAAGATGGTCCGCCACTGAGGTTCGGGATCCCAACCGCGCTGACCGCGTCGTTCACGCCTGCCGACACAGTGCCCAAATCGTTCACAAAATTTGTATAGCCAAACCTTGCTTCGTTGACCAGCGTGGGCGTAATGGTCCACGTATTTGAGCCCATGTACTGGTAGTAGTTGGTGACCGTTTTGCTGCCGGTCGTTCCCCCGGCTGCCGGGAAGCCAAAGTTAGTGCTTGGTTCATTGCCATAGCTCCAGCGGAAGGACCATTGCGACCTCTGCGATTGATCGTAATCGGCGCGCAGGGTTAGGCCTTGGCGGTTGAATACACCACTGGTGGAGTAAAAGTAATTGTTGCGATAGGGATTTCCGGGGGTTGGCTGGGTCGAGACACCACCTGCATGGTAAAAGAGCTGGATCGCTTTCGCTGAAATCGGATCGATGGGGCCAATCTGATTGCCAGGAAACGGCTGTTTTAGGCCGGTGATGGGGTCGTAAGTGCTCGGATCGTAGATCGTTTTCGAGAACCCGGCGAAATTCCCGTTCAAAATGTCCTGGGTGGGTAAGGTTGATTGGCCGCGACCTGTCGTACGCTGCCGCAACCATTCATCGTTGATCAGGAAGAAGAAGCGGTTCTTGCCGTTGAAGACTTTGGGAATCGTGACCGGACCGCTGAGCACGAAGCCGAAATCGTTCCACTTGAAGGGATTCACCTTCTGAGGGACGTTCGTCAGGTTATATGGAAGCGCATCCACCGAGTTGTTGCGGATGAACTCAAACAGCGCGCCGTGATAGTTGTTGGTGCCGCTCTTGGTGAGCACGTTGATCTGCGACGCGTTGTAGCCGAACTGGGCCGGATAAACGCCGGTTTGCACCTTGAATTCCTGAATGGCGTCGATGGAGGGCAAAACGATGTAAGTATTGAAGTCGGGGTCCGTATTGTTCACGCCATCCAGCGTGTAGTGGTCAAACATGATCCGTTGGCCGCCGACCGAGATCGACTGGCCGGCACGATCGCCGCCTTGGCGCGATCCCGCTTGGCCCGCCCCCGGAGATCCGGTGTTCACGTTCGATGACAGACCCACCAGCCCCAGGTAGTTTCTGCCGTTCAGCGGGAGCTGGGTGATCTGCTCATTCTCAACCACCGTGCCCAGCGTGGCGTTCTGAACCTGGAGAAGCTGTCCAGCTGCTGAAACTGTTACCGATTGCGATACCGCTCCAATCGTGAGCGCGAAATTGAGCGTCAATGCTTGCTGCACCGAGAGCTGCAGACTTTCGCTCGTTGTGCTCTTGAAGCCCGCATGCGTAACGTTAAGAGTGTAGGTTCCCGGCGGAACTTCCGTGAAGGTGTAGTCGCCTGCACCGGTGGTGACCGTACTGCGTTGCGTGCTTGTGTTGACATTCGTGAGGGTGACCTTCGACTGCGGAATCGCAGCGCCGGTCGGATCGCTGACATGTCCTGTAATCTGGCCGGCGGTTTGCGCCGACAACGTCGCCGGCAACGATATTGCGAGAATCAGGCCAAAAGCGCAGCAGAGCGGGAAAAGGCTGCGTCGTCCGAGCGACGCGAAAGTTCTCAGAGCCGTTCGGGCTCCCAATGTCAGTCTTTCTCGGGTGTGCGTATCAGACGAAAGCGATCGCGTTGCGCCTCGACTTCCTGATACTGCATCGATATGGTTTCTCATCATTTTCAACCTATCCTTTTCTGCTGCGAACAGCCTCTGGAGTTGGAATACGTCCTCGCCTCTAAGCCGGGGAAGCAAAAGCGCGTGGACTCTATTAGTCGTTATTATGGGGAAGTGAAGAGGATTGGGGCCCCTGTGCAGCCCATCCGCTAAGACTTCCTCCGCCCCTTCATCCGAATTACCTTCCTCCTTTCAGAATCTCCTCCACCCGGGCCTTCGGCACGGACAGATGATCCTCATTCGCCTTCAGCCACTGGTGATAGTCCTGCTCGATTGCCGGTGACCACCGGCCATCGATCTGCCCGGCGCTGTACTTCTTCTCTCTCAAGCGCAGGTGCCCAAACGTGTCCTCAAGGTGAGTGCGTTCCGAGTCTTGAACGACCCGCTCCGCCAGTTGCGGCGGTATAAAGATCACCCCGCCGTTCCGCCCCAGAACCACATCTCCCGGCATCACCAAAACCTGCCCGATGCGGGTAGGCCCGTCGATGCTCACCATGGTTGAATTGAGCAGCCTTCCGGTGGCGAGCATTCCGAAGTGGTGGGAAGGATCGTAGGAGCGAACGAACGACGTGAAGTTGGGCAATGCGTCCAACCCATTGATATCGCGAACAGCTCCATTGTAGACGATGCCATTGCCCGTCCTGGCATAGATGGCATTGCCCACGTTGTCACCGATGGAAGGTCCGTCCACCTTGAGCCGGAAGTGATCGCTCACATACACGTCGCGAGACTGCAGCATGTCGACCGGCCAAGCGTTCGTCCCGCCCTCTCGATGGTCCCTTTTTCCCTGGGCTTCGACTTCTTTTTCGATGTCAGGTCTCCCCGGCATCCATGTTGACGTCAGCGCCCTGCCCACCAGCACCTTATCGGGATGAATCGAAAGCCAGCCGTCTTCATACTGGTGAAGGAATCCGGCCCCCCGGAGAGTAGCCCATGCCTCTTCCAGAGTCACGGTCTTCATCCGGTCCAGAATCGCGTCGGGCACCTTGGGCCGGCCGTCGGGGAACCTCGGCCCGGTCCAGTACGAGGTGTAGGCGATTACTTGCTCCGGAGTGAAAAATTCCCCATGAAATTCCGGCGTCGATGTGGCTGCTTCACCCTGCGTGGCAGGTGCGGCGGGTTCTTGTTGCGCCGTCAGGCACGGAGTCAGTGTCAGCAATGCTGCTCCGGCCACGCCTCCTGCAATGATTTTGCAGATCTTCTCTACACCCATGAACTGGCGTCTCCTTTAAATGACTACTTTCCGGGCTCGAACCATGGCGTTCCCGGAATCTGGGCCTTCTTGGCCACAGCCTCGTCCATCTCCACTCCAATGCCTGGCCGGTCTGGCAGAGTGACGAAACCATCCTTGATGATCTGACCTTCCTTTACCCAGTGGGTCCAATAGTCTGGATAATTGATCCAATGCCACTCGCAGGCCAGGAAGTTGGGAAAGGATGCGCATGCGTGACAAGTCGCCATCACGCCGATAGGTGAAACCACGCAGTGCGGGGCGACCGGGATGTAGTAAGTCTGCGCCAGGTTGGCCACCTTCTGGGCTTCCGCAAGCCCTCCGACCTTTTCAAAATCAGGCTGGATAATATCAACAGCCTCTTTCTGCAGCAGCTCCCTGTATCCCCACCGCATATATAGGTTTTCGCCGGCGGCAATCGGCGTAGAGGTTGAGTGCCGGATATCCGCCATCGCATCGATATCTTCGGGCGGGCACGGCTCCTCCACCCACATCAGCTTGAACGGCTCCAGCGCGATCGCTATTTTCTTTCCGGTCGGAGCGTCGTAGCGGCCATGGCAATCGCAGGCAAGAGCCATGCTGGCCGGGATGGCCGCACGAACGTTGGATACAAACTTCACAATGCGATCGATCTCGCCGTTGCTTGCGGTCCAGTTCACGCGATCCCAGCGCGTTGGATCCCTGGCGTCATCCAGGTCGATCTTCATCGCCGTAAAGCCTTGAGCCTTGATCCAGGGAAGCTTTCGCTCCGCCTCCGGCCCCAGTTGCCCCTGGTCCGTAACCGGCATATCCGAGTCGCAATAGATCCGGATCTTGTCCCGAAACTTCCCGCCTAGAAGCTGATAAATGGGTAGTCCCAGAGCCTTCCCCGCAAGATCCCACAATGCGATTTCGACTCCCGACAGAGCGGTGGTGTACTGGCCGCCCTGCGCTCCGGCGAAAATACCCATGGTCCGAATCTGCTCCCAAATCGGCTCAACATTGAGAGGGTCCCGTCCGATGAGCATGCGCCGCCAGCCGCGAATCAGCGATGCGGCTCCCACTGCGGCGTCTGTCGCCTCCCCCTGCCCGTAGATACCCTGATCCGTATAGATCCGTACATGCGTCTGCGCTCCATGCACGCGTACCTGCGCCGTGCGCACATCGGTGATCTTGAGCTTCAACCTCTGGTATGGCGTGCTGTTGGTTTGGATAGCCGCTGCCAGGGTGGGAAGTGAAAAAGTAGAGAGCGAACCTAATGCCGGAATGGCAGCCCCCTTCAACATTGACCTTCTTGAGAATCGAGCCATACCCACTAAGACCTTCCCTCCATTTCAGAGCTAACTTCCATGAGTAAACGTTTCATCACCCGAAACTTGCGTATTTCGTTGATGAGTGAGGATTTGCAGGCAAAAACATGAACGCGCCAAACTATAGAGATGACAATATTGTCTTGTCAACGGGACACATCCGCTCTTTGGATTCGGCTGAGGATGTTCCGCGATAAGCCTCTGTCGAGGACGATTACGTAGCGCCTTTTCAGGATTCCCGGAACGTCTGGAGAGGCAGGGCTCCCCTCCGCACTGCTTCTCAAAACCCGCCGGCCTGTAAATCTCACATTGCGCGACACTGTCTTATATGATCGAAACGATAACATCCGCGCTTCCTGAAAGTCAAAGAGTATCGGTTTGAGAACAGGACCGTTCACTCATTTGACAATATCGGAGTCGTATGAAACTACGTACAGCATAGGCACCTGCGAATTCTTATGCGCATCCCCATGAATGCACATTCCTTCGGCCTCAAAAGAAAATATCCACATGGCGTGCTTGGGCCGCCTTTGCTCCCCGGGCATATTGCGGACTTCTCTCAAGTGTTCTCTCAATAAGATGTAATTGCGATGGTGCAGACAGGATCAAGTTGCGGGAGTCATTACGCCAGGCCAAAATGGACGCCGGCCTTAGGACCTGAAGCAATGTCTTCCGGTACCGCGGCTGGACCTTCTATCTAGCCAGCGAAGAAGTGCGACTTTTCTCAACGGCAAAGCCGCGTATGGTGCATCGGCCTCGGGGTACACCTACCGTGAATCCGCACTTAGCGGCAGTTAGAAGAACCCGCCTTTACTCGGCGGCAGCAGCGCAAGAAGATCGTGATCGGGATCATTCTTGACTCCACTTGTGACGTCGAAGATCATGGTAGGTTTTGTACCCGGATTGAATGCCGGCCATGGCAAAGCTCGCGTGCCGGGTACACCCGTCTTCGCAAAGGAGACGAACGCGGCAGACATGGCATCCGCAACAGCACCGCTTTGTTTCGAGCCCGCGGTAAGCAGCCACGCCTCGGGATTCAGGAAGATCAGTGGAACGTCGGTACCGTGGACTGATCCGTAACGCCCTCCCATGTATGGCGCCGGCCACTCCAGGAGGTAGAGAAACCCGGGCGCGTGGCCGAGCGCCACTTTCCGCTCAATCAACGTTTTGGTAGTGGCTCGAATGCCGTGGTCGCTGACGATGCGCCCCCATAACTGAGCAGCGGTCTCCTTAGGGGCAGCCCGCCGGTAGGCGGCCCAGATACGGGCAGTATCCGCTCCCAGCGTCGCCTTGAGCTCCTGCTCGGCGGTAGCATCGTCTATGGAATAGTCGGTCCGCATCAGATTCAGGTCTTGAAGATTGGTGCCGGCAAGCACCGGTACATCCGCGGAGATTGACGGCGCATCGGGGTCGAACGGATTGCGCGGAATGACCTCGCCATCGACAAACGGTCCGAACCTGCCGCGGGAGGCGGTCCCTGCGCCAATGATCAGATCGAACGGCGGATCCTGCAATTCGCGAAACCTGGATTTCGGGAGGGCAAGCTGGGTTAGGAGCTGTTCTGCGCCTTTTTCGGCATTCTCACGCGTCGCTGAGCGGAGGGAAGCCCCACTCTCGATTGCAGCACGCTGAAAG
>Ga0207933_1002084_pt1 | contig 13550 bp, 6 predicted proteins | sample NGESurdeep092012_4_FD_184488 | JGI IMG/M metagenome (GOLD analysis project Ga0207933, IMG submission 184488) | Arctic peat soil microbial communities from Barrow, Alaska - NGEE Surface sample F53-3 deep-092012 (SPAdes) | ecosystem: Environmental > Terrestrial > Soil > Wetlands > Peat ... | reverse complement strand
CCCCAACACGGTGTGTGCCAACGTCGTCTTTCCCACACCGGAGGCTCCCAGCACCGCAATACGTTCGCCCGGCGGGATTCGCAGGTCGATCACGCCGGGGTGGGCGTGGGTCACGAGATTCATGATTTCGAGGACGTCGCCGGAGGCACTGTCGGGCGCCGTCGGTACTTCGAGTCGCTGGCGCGCTGAAGCAACAGCCTCACGCTGGTGAAATTCGATTCCGTAGCGGCGGACGTTGCCGAAGAATTCACTGGTCACGAGTACGGCGATAACGGCGCGTAACAGTGAGATGCGACCGTTGAGCAGGCCGAAGCCAACGCTCATTGCCACTAGGCCGACGCTGACCCCGCTCAGGAATTCGGTCACGAGTGACGAACCGAGCGCGGAATGGATGGCGCGCAGGGCCACCTGATGTTCGGAATCTGACAGTGCCGATATCTCTTGGGTGGCGTACTCGACCGCTCCGAGCGCCCGGAGCTCGGGAGCGTGGGCCAGGAGTTCTAATTGGCGCTGCCCCAGGCGAGTTCGCCGTTCGCGATGCTGCGCGTCCAAGGCCGCAGCACGGGTACCCGCACGTTGGTAGAGGGGGACAGCGATGGCGAGGAGCACGATGACGACACCTAACGCTTGCCATCCTCCCGTCCACCAGATGAAAAACAACGACAGGATCGACGCGCGAGCGCTGGCTCGCACGACCATTAGTCGCGGTTCGTCAGCGACTATGTCGACGGCGTCGGCGATATCGACGGGGGACGCGCTCGAGGACTCCGAGGGTAGGAGAAAGAATGTCAGAACGTGCTGTCGCCATTGATGACGTAGGCGTTGAGCGATACGAGTGGACCATCGATCAACTAGTTCGCCCTCGATCCAGCGAACCGCGACGATGGTCGCCAGCAACGCCAGACCGGCTCCGATGTCGTGGTGAGCGAGAAGATTGATTGACTGGGCGCTGGTAAGGGCCATCGCCAGTCCGGCAAGTGTGACGAGGGTTCCGATCACGGTTGCGCTGAGATTGGTTCGCAACGGAGAAGTACCTTCCTCGTTGGAATCTCGACGCGTCATGGCCTCGTCATAGGTCGCCGGGGTGGTCACGGTGGGCCAAGTCACGCGCCGGACCGTTGAGCCAATGACGTAAGGCCTGGGTGGCTCGACAATCGTCCTCGTTGTACTCAAGAATTCGTTGTCGCCACGTCGCCACGTCGTTGCCGCCGCGCGCGGCCTCGTACCAGCGCATCGAGGCTTCGCCACTCGGATTATCGTCACGCCATTCGAAACCTGCGGCGCGAGCGAGGACCTTGAGCCCGAGTGGTCCGCTCGTTTGGATCTGGTTTTTGGCCAGCGCGTGGAGGTCGACCCACTGTGACGGTGTGGCGGCCCTGAAGGTGTCCAGGTCAAGGCGCGTGGGGCCGCCCTCTAACGGTGGCTCAACGGACCGGTTCATCGCACCGTCTTCGGCTTGGGCCCAGAAACAATACGCGGCGAAGGTGAGCCCGCGCTCGAGACACGAATCACGCAAGGCGCTGAACCAACTCCAAAATTCGGCGAAGATTCGCGCCTCGCTCGCGTCGTTGAGGTCGTCCCACTCCACAAAATGGAAGTAACCTTCAGGCACGTTCACCATGGTGGCCGACCGCTGCACGGTGGCACCCCACAGGTAAGTGAGTTCTTCGAAGCTTTCCATGTCGACGTCTACTTCGACGTCAGCGCGTGGACATCCCATCTGTTCGGGTGCGACACGACGAAGGACCGAATTCGTCACCTGCACGCGAGAGCGATAGATCAGATCGTCGAGTCGTTCGATGGCCAGACCCAAGACGGCCTCGCGCGACGTCGAGTCAATCGAGGAGCGTCGAGCGAGGCGCGCGAGATTCGGATCGAGGCGCGCGAGGTCGTGTCGTGTGTCGACCGCGAACTCGTGAAGGAGTCGCTGTTGTTCGAAGTTGGTGTAATGAATTAGTGAGACGTCGTCTCGAGCCTCCAACTCGTCGCGACAGTGCTCTCGAAAAGTGCAGTCCTCGCACTCGCGGTGCCAGTACGGTGACGTGGGAAACTCGGCGCCACCTTCGCGCCATTTGTCGTGCGCCTCGAGCAGGGCGCGACGCTCCACAAAGTAGGCGTCGTACGTCGTGAGGTTAAAACGCGAGAAGTGCGCTCCGGCGAGGTCGAACCACCAGACTTGGCGCTGACGGTCGATAAGCGCGACACGGGCTTTTTCGTCGCCGTAGCCGAGAGACTGCAAGACCCGCGTGGAGTGCGCCAGTCCAATACCGCTCCTCGTCAGAGAAAGGGTGGGACGAATGGTTACGCCCGATTGCAACACTGCGAAGGTGGGGGCCAGATGCGCGATGTCGGTGGCGAGGAGACTTCGCGTGCTGGAGGACTCGACAACTTCAGAGTTCTTGATCAAGATGGGGGCGTAGACAAAGCGTTCGTCGCGCCGTCCGATTCGGATCAGGGCGTGCACTGTTGCCCGACGATGCCCGGCAGTATCGTCGGGCAGGCGAGGATTGAGTAACAGTGCCTCACCGCGCGCTAGTGCTCGTGACGTCTCCTCCACTGAGGACGTGACAATGGCGCCGGGAGTGTTTGCGAGTTCGTCAACAACTTGACGGCGGAAGACCTCGGCGAGTTCACGGCGATGCTGCATTTCATCCGTCGGTGTCGTCCGCTGGATATCCAGCGGTGCACCACGAGAAAGCGCGACGCGGTGGCGACACGACAGGATTTCATCGCCGCGCAGTGGGGTGCTCACGCAAAAAGACTAGGGGTCTTTGAAGATTCGATTCGTCGGAGTGGACGATTGCGGACCATCTGGGTGAGTCGATCATGTACTTCGCGAGCAATCAACGAGACCCGCGTTATCGGGGCATGACGCTTTGTTAAGTCACAGTTCCCCCAACGACTGCCGCAAAAAAGTCCTCGAATTGTCAATGGGCGCCCAATAAGGAACGACATTGGTCTGAAAGTTAACAACTTTCTCAGATGGAACCCTTAATTGCTAAGGGTATTCGTAAGATATGGCCATGGCGTTTGTGAGGAAGAATCGTAAGGATAGTGGCGTTCCAGAAGTGTCCGGACCTCCGACCCAAAAATCTGACGCCCCGTCAATTTCGGGGACCATCACTATTCCGTCCGATGCTAATTTTTCAGACGATACGGGCACAGCAGCCACACTCATCATGCAGCCACTGGCGAATGATGGCCCTTCTAGTATTCGCTTGGGCGAGCAACTCATGGGCAGTCGTTTAATCACCCAAGAGCAGTTGGACGCGGCACTGGCCGAACAAGCCATTTCCCAGGGGCGTCTTGGTGAAGTTCTGGTTCACCAGGGCGTACTGACCGAGCAGTCGTTGGCCCACGCTCTCGCCGCCTTTTTTGGATTCGACGTCGCTAATTTGCGGCGTGACAACGTGGACCCTGCCACGTTGACCCTCGTTCCCGAGAATGTGGCACGTGAATATATGGCCGTTCCGATTCGCATGAACGGGACGACACTCGAAGTCGCTGTCGCTGAGCCGAGTGAGGGTCTGCGAGCAGCACTGAGCCAGCTGGTGGGTCGACCGATTCAACTTCGCATTGCTCCGTTGAGCGATATTCGATGGGCCATTGACTCTCATTACCAAGCCATTGGTACTGTCGGCAAACTCGTAAAGGCTTTCGAGTCGGTGGAGGGATCTCGACGGCGAGTGTCTGGCGCTCCCGCCGACGACCTACCCGTCGGTGAGGACGCCCCTGTCGTTCAAGTCGTGGACCGAATCCTCACCCAGGCCATGCGCGACCGAGCGTCCGATGTTCACATCGAACCTTCTGAGGGCGTGGTGCGTGTGCGATACCGCATTGACGGCGCGCTCAAGGAAATACTGACATTACCGGCGGCAATCGGCCCGGGACTCGTGAGCCGTATCAAGATCATGGCGAACATGAACATCGTCGAGCGTCGTCGTCCCCAAGACGGCCAGTTGACGATCCAGATCGACGGAACCGAGGTTGACGTGCGCGTGGCGACTGCGGCGACAATTATGGGAGAGAGTTGCGTCATGCGCATCTTGGACAAGACGCGGTCGGTGTTGCGACTCAACGACCTTGGGATGCCCACCGACACTCACTTGGCGTATTCGAAGATGGTGCGTTCGCCCTTTGGAATGGTGATCTGCGCGGGACCCACGGGAAGTGGCAAGACAACGACGCTCTACGCGACCCTGAGCGAAGTCAGCAACCCCACGCTGAACGTCATGACCATCGAAGACCCAGTGGAGTATGTCTTTCCCACGATCAATCAGATTCAGACAAATGAACAAGCGGGAATTACTTTTGCGACGGGGCTCAAGTCGATTCTTCGCCACGACCCCGACGTCATCCTGGTCGGCGAGATCCGCGATGTGGAGACCACTCGCGTCGCAGTCCAGTCAGCTCTGACGGGCCACTTCGTGGTGTCGTCGATTCACGCCACTGATTCGGTGTCGGCCCTTCACCGATTCCTCGACATGGGGATCGAGTCGTTCCTGATCGCTTCGTCGGTACTAGGCGTGGTTGGTCAGCGATTGCTACGACGAATCTGTCCCTCGTGCAAGACGAACTACACCCCAACTCCTGAGGAGATGGATTTTTATCACGACGGTGGTGGCGCGCTGTCGGATGGTTTCTTCACTGGTACGGGGTGCAATTTCTGCAGCCACACGGGTTACAAAGATCGTATCGGCGTGTACGAACTGCTCATCATGACGCCCGAACTTCGTCGATTGGTCGTGGGCTGGGCCACGCAGGAGGAACTACGTTCGATGGCCGTTCGCCAGGGAATGCGGACCATGCGTCAAGAAGCGATTGATTTGGTCGATAAAGGAATCACAACGATTGAAGAGGTGATTCGGAGTATGTACACGCTATGAGTCGCAAACCGGCACAAACCAAATTTCGGTACGAGGCCTTCGACACTCAAGGTCAACGAGTTAACGGGGTTGAGTCGGCAATATCGTCCGGCGCCGTCCATCTCGGATTGCTCGAAAAGGGCTTCCAACCCATCGAAGTCGTTGAGAAGAAGAACGTCATGCAGTTCGAAATCACCAAGAAGAAGGTGCCTCGCAAGGATGTCATGAATTTCACCCGGCAATTAGCCGTATTTATCCGCTCGGGCATACCGATTATGGAAGCACTCGAAGTGATCATTGAAGAAACGTCGAACAAGTTACTTAGTTCGATTCTGCAGCAGATGATTGACGATCTTCGAGCTGGAGACACTTTTGCCGCCGCCGCTACTATGCACCCGGCGGCGTTTCCTTCCTTTTACGTGGGAATCCTTGAATCAGCCGAGTTGACAGGAAATCTCGACGGTGTCCTCAACCAATTGGCGGACTATATCGAACGAGACATGAAGGCCCGTGGGCGAATTTCAGCTGCGCTCGTGTACCCGGCAGTGGTGAGTGCGATGTCGGTCGTCACCATCATCGTGCTCGGGGCCTTCGTTCTTCCGCGTTTTGTCGTTTTTTTCAGTTCACTCCACGCAAAATTACCTCTGCCGACCCGAATGATGCTGAACTCATCAAGCTTCGTGTCGAAGTGGTGGTACGTCATCTTCGCTTGCATCGTCGCCGCAATGGCGGGATTTATTTCGATGCGTCGATCACTGCGGGGCCGCGCGCGCCTCGATGCAATTCTTCTAAAACTTCCGGTGGTGGGCGATCTCACGCAGACGGCCATATTGGAAAGAGTATGTCGGGTGTTGTCGTCGATGCTGCGAGCTGGCGTCGATCTGCCAAGGTCAATGACGATCACTGCCGAGTCCGCCAATAACTCCATCTATAAGAACGCGCTGCTGAGCATCCGTGACGAAATGATGGAAGGTCAGGGTTTGGCCGGTCCAATCGCCCGGTCGGGACTTTTTCCTGGCGCCGCACGGCAGATGTTCCGCGTCGGTGAGGAAACGGGAAGTCTTGATCAGCAACTTGAGGTGGCCGCAACTTATTACAACCGTGAGCTCGAAACGAAGCTGGAACGTGCGACCGCTTTGTTCGAACCTGCCGTCATCATCATGATGGGTATTGTCGTCGGATTCGTGGCCGTGGCCCTCATTTCGGCGATGTACGGCATTTACAACCAAGTGAAGGCATGACTAAGTCGCCCGCTCGTCACAGTTGTCAGGACCACGATCGGCGATCGAATCGTCGTGGTGACGCTGGATTCACTTTGGTCGAACTCATCATCGTCGTCGCCATTACCCCAATGATTATCGGTGCCATTGCGGTGGGCTTGATAGAGATCCTCTCACTGCAAGGTTCGGTCTCTAACCGATTGCAAAATTCGACCGACACCCAGGTCATCAGTTCCTACTTGTCAAAAGATGTCGAAAACTCAGTTTCGTTGACGACGAACGCCTCTTCGACGTCTCCATCGCCGTGCGGCGCTGGAACATTCACTCAATTGCTCGGTCTTGAGTGGGGCAGTGGGTCAGATGTTGTTACCTACGCAACGGTGGCCAACGGGACGACGAATACTGTCAACTTAGTGCGCAACTATTGTCAATCGGACGCTCTCGTGAGTTCAAACATTCTCGCGTACAACGTGTCGGTGGGCCAAGGGGTGCCAACCGTTACCTGCCTTGCGGCATATCGGAGTTGTGTTTCGTCGTCGCCGAGCGCTTCGGGGACCGCGAGTTCGAGTTGGCTAACGTCTGCCGATGTTCAGGTTGTTGGTTTTGGTGTGAGCGAAGTGACAACGTCGAGTGCGACTCCGTATAGCTTCACTCTCGCGGCCTATCCAGTTCAGAGTCTCTCTACCGATCCTTCCGCCCTCGGCGGACCTTCCTCGTCCGAAGAATGTGGTTACGCTGTTGCCGGCACGGGTACGTACGCAGCTGGCCAGCCGCAACAACTGTGTTTTCTTGACTTCGGATTTCTTAACGACCCGACCCAGTATGCGGCAGCGGAGACCTCCGCCGGGCTGAGCGTGACTGAGGGTGTCCCCGGGGGGTATTCGATCAGTTTCAATATCAAAGTCTCGGGAGCGCTAATGGTCGGTCACAAATTTCCTTCCTATCAATACGCCTTCTTGGGCAATGACGTCGGAACGAATAATGCGCCGTTTTATACAGGAGTGGGGTGCGGCAGTGTCTCGGCGACTACCGTGACGGGAGCCGCAACTCCGTCATGCATTTATCCGACAGTGTATGAGGCGTCAGCATCTAACGGGCTGACCGCTTACGTCACCCTTAGTAATTTCTCGGTGACGTCGCAGAGTAATGGTCAGCCCGTGACTGGGTTCGAAGTGGTATCGGCCGACGCCGAGACGACGGACGCCAATAATGAGAAGATCGCTTGGAACGTAAATTCCTCTGGTGCGCCGTACCTATTTCATTTGATTCCTAATTCGCCGTCGTCACCGATCGGAAACGCCTGCAACAACTTGACAGCATCATCCGGTCAAATTGTGAACGGCGTCGTCCCCACGACGACGTCGAGCACGAATGACTTGACGGGAATGAATCTTACGACGGACGTTAGTACGGGCCAGACGGTGTCGTGCCAATCCGGATTTTCCACGTCAATACCTCGCACCGGTGCCGCCATGTTGGGATTTTTTCCCGACGCAAGTGATCCGGCAACTCTCAACGTGACTCTTCAGGGCGGTGGGCTCGAAGGTATGGCCGTCGCCCTATTGTTGGCGAACTGACTGGTGTGAACGTGATACCTCCGCGCCCCAACGACCGCTCACTCGAAAATCGAGACTCAACCAATGTCGCGCCTGAGCAAGACGATCAGTCGTTAGGTTTGGGTAGGCGGTTCGTCTTCGATATTGGGCGCGTTGTGCATGGTGGTGACGAACGAGGCGACACTCTCATTGAGGTCTTGTTGTCCATCGTCATCTTGGGTCTCGCGTCCCTGGCCTTGATCGTGGCGTTTGGAACGTCGATCACGGCGTCGGGTGAACACCGGAGCCTCACGACGGCTGATACGTACGTGAAGACCGTGGGGAATTACGTCGCGAGTTCCGTGCAATCATCGACGTCGGATTTTTCGACGTGCCCACCAGACGCGTCGTCGGTCCTCGCGATGTATACGGGCCTTGCAAGTCAGTTGACGGTCCCCGGCTACAGCGCGAGCGTTACGTCTGTCGAATATTGGAACACGCCGACGGCTGGCATTCCGGGCTCGTGGGGATCGCAATGCGTTACCGGCGCTCCGCAATTGATTACCGTGACTTTGACAAACAGCGCCACTAATGCAGTGAATACATTGTCACTGGTGGTAGATAGTCCTCAAGCTCCTGCGGTGACCCCCGCAGGACCGGTGACGCAGCTCGGATTTACGCTTCAACCTTCTGGTGCAGCCGTCGGCGCACCGTTCATTGGTCAACCACAACTGGCGTACGAAGACGTCAACCACATTGTCAATGGAAACTATCTCCCGCCGAATCCGATTGTGCTTTCGGTTGCCTCCGGTCCCGGATCGCTGATCAATTGCACGAACCCGTCTGGTTCATATGGATACATCAACTTCACGGGGTGTGAGTTGGATACGGTTGGAACTTACACTTTGACCGCCTCGGATGGCACGTACAGTGTCACTTCTAAACCCTTCACCGTATCTAAGGGCACCAATTCAATCTCAATCACCTCAACCGCGCCTACTAACGTGATTGCAAATTCAACGACGTACACGCCCGTCGCGACAGCGACGTCGGGCGATACGGTGCTGATTACCTCGGCGACGCCAAATGTCTGCACGATTTCTGCAGGAGTGGTTTCTTTCAATGGGCCGGGCGTCTGCGCTCTCAACTTCAACGATCCAGGGAACGCCTCGTATAACGCTGCACCCACTTTGGCCCAGGGTGTCAATGTCTATTTGGCGAACGCGGTCACGGTCACCTCGACGGCGCCTGCGAGCGCAGTCGTGAACGGAACCACCTACACGCCGAGTGCCACGGCCGCGTCTGGTGACGCAATTCTCATTTCCTCGCAGTCCACGTCCGTGTGCGTCGTCGCGGCGGCCAAGGTATCTTTCGTCGGTGCGGGAACGTGTTCGCTCGAATTCTCTGATCCAGGCAACGCGACGTACGTATCTGCGGTTTCGTATCAAAGCTTCGTAGTCGGACCCGGAGCGAACTCCATCACCGTGAACTCTTCGCCGCCCCAACCACCCACGTACGGATCAAACTATTCGCCTTCCGCGACCGCACTTTCGGGTGACGGTGTGGTAGTGACCTCGGCCACGTCGACAACGTGTTCCGTCGCATCGAGCGTCGTGACTTTCATCCACGTGGGAACGTGCACCATCGACTTCAATGATTCCGGCAATACGAATTATGTGGCCGCTGTCCAAGTCACGCAGACGATGGTGGTGACTGCGGCACCATTGTCCGTCGGCGTATCGGGAACGCAGTCGTACGGGGGATCGGCCATTTACACGCCGACTTTCAGCGGATTTGTCAATGGTGACTCCGCCAGTGTCGTAACGGGGACTTTGAACTGTCAGACGAATGCCACGGCCGCCAGTCACCCCGCGGGAGGATTCAGCATCTCCGCGTGCTCGGGGCTCACCGCGACGAACTATACGATGAATTACCACTACGCGAGTTTGACGGTCACTAAAGCTACGCCGATCATCACGTGGAGTAACCCGCCGGCTATCACGTACGGAACGACGTTGAGTGCAACGCAACTCAAAGCCACCACGACCATCGCGGGCTCTTTCGCATACAGCCCGTCGGTGGGAACGATATTGAGCCCCGGTTCCCAATCGCTTGGTACCACTTTCACCCCGACTGATTCGATTGACTACACCACCGCCGCTGCCACCGCGACGTTGGTCGTCAATAAGGCTCCGCAGTCCTTGAGCTTCAGTGCGGGAACGTCGTCGTTGCCCTGGTCGTCGACCACCACGTTGACGTCGTCGGGCGAGTCGGGCACCGGGGCGGTGAGTTATTTCGTGGATTCGGGAGGAAATGGACATACTTCAGCTAACAACCTCTGCACCGTGAATTCATCGACCGGTGTGTTGAGCGCCACGGGCGCGGGAAATTGCTACGTGTATGGCGTGGTGGCGACGGACGCCGATTATCTTGCCGCTACTTCCGCCGATCAGCTGGTCGTCTTCACCAAAGTCTCTCAATCTCTCAGCGTGTCGACGACTCCTGCGACGGCCGGATGGACGACAGCGCTGAATTTGGAGTACGTTGCTCCCGGAACGGGGGCAGTGACATATCAGCTTGAAGGTCCGTCAGGTTCCACTTTGGGTGACGCCACGGCGGGAGGAAACCCCGCGGTGGCTAATGGCGCGGTGCGTCTTGGCGTCGCCGGTCCAACTCTCTTTGGCGGTAATGCCATCTCGCTCTCGGGCGCCTCAGGAACCTATGTGTCGACCACCAAGTCGTATAACAATCCTGGGTCGAGCTCGATGTCGATCTGGTTCAAAACCACCTCGGTAGGCGATCTCATGGGCTTTTCTACATCACAAACCGATGCCACCTCCGTGAATTGGGACCGTATGATGTGGATCGACAACTCCGGGAACTTGGTGGCGGGCGTGTACAACAACGCTACCGACGAAGCGATTTCGCCAACGACATACAACGACGGGAACTGGCATTTCGCAGTCCTGACGTACGGGCCGGCCGGGGAGGTTCTCTACGTCGACGGCGTCCAAGTGACTAGCAACTCACTGGGCACGTCCGCACAGAACTACGTCGGTTATTGGCACCTTGGCTACGACAACAACGCCTCGTGGGCCAATGCTCCCTCGGACAGTTACTTCGCGGGGTCCCTATCGCACGCTGCGGTGTACCCATCGCAGTTGACGAATACTCAGGTGAGCGCGCTCTACGGTGCAACGTCGTTGGCGTTAGAAGATTCGACGGTGATGGGTCTGTCGCCAACGTCGTACTGGCCCTTGGATAATACGGTGTGCTCCATCAACGTCTCTTCGAGTCAACTCGTCGCCACGGCCCCTGGTACGTGTTACTTCTCCGGATCAATTGCCGCGGACGCCAATTATCTGGCGGCGACTTCGCCCGTGACGTCGACCTTGTTCACGGTGGCGAGCCAGACCATTACTGCCACGACATCTCAATCGTCGACGCCGTGGAATAACCCTGTGACGGTGAGTGCGACCGGCGAGAGTGGAACGGGCGCGCTCGCGTATGCGCTCGATACCGGTGCTAATGGAAGTTCGTCGAGTTCGGCGTGTTCCTTGAATTCGTCCACCGGCGTGTTGAGTGCCACGGCACCCAGTACGTGTTACGTATACGTCAGCATCGCGGGCGACACGAACTATCAGTCGGCGCAGTCGGCCGATCAAACTGTGACGTTTACGCTGGCTAATCAGAACATCACCGCGTTGGTGTCACCTACCTCCCTCTCGCACTCGAGCAACGGCAACCCCTACGCCACCGTGAGTGCCTCGGGTCAAAGCGGTGCTGGTTCATTGACCTACTCGCTGGATAATGGCTCGAACGGTCATACTTCGTCGTCGAGGTGCGTTCTCTCCGGACTTCACCTCTACGCCACCAGGAGCAGTGTGACGTGCTACGTCTACGTCACGATTGCGGCCGATTCGCACTACTCCGGAGCGACGTCCACTGACGTGTCAGCGAGCTTCACCTAATGAGACTTTTGCACTCGATCACCGCGTTCGTATCGCGATCCTCACTAGACCCAGGCGCTGAACCTCGTGGTGGAGGCTCTGAGACGCAATCTCTCGTCAAGGGCAATCGTCGTGATTCTGACCAGGGCAGCATCTTGATTTTGGCGTTGATCTTCATTGTGGTGGCCGGTCTGACGGTGGTGGCATTAGCGTCAATGGCAACCACCGCATTGTCGACGACCGCGCAGTTTCTCAGCGTGTCGCAACTTCAATCCGCGGCGCGTAGTACGACCAACGTTGCCATCAATAGCATTCGCTACACGCCTTTACTCGGGACGAATCAGACGTTGAACGCCACTCCGGCTTCGTATTGTTGGGGTACGAGTGCACCGTCGAGTCAGACTTTCTCCTTTCAAAATGGGACCACGAGTAATACCACCACTCTGACGATGGACTCGTGGTGCGCGACAACGTGGAATCCCCAGAGTTCCCAGACGAGGGTCGTGACCATTGACACGTGTCCCAGTTCTCAGAGTGTCTACACCTGCGAGAACAATCCTTATCTTCAGACGCAAGTGACGTTTGATGACTATCCCACGGGTGTACAGAGCTCGGCGGTGTCGTCAGTATGCAATGTCTATTGCGGTCAAGGCCTCACGGTTGACTACTCCAACTGGTCGACGTCGTCAACGACTCAATTGGCCAATACCATTACCGTTTCCTCGAGTCCGCCATCCAATGCACAAGTGGGTGGTGCATATGTCCCCGTAGCGACCGCAACTTCAGGCCAAGCGGTGGTGATTACGAGTTCCCCGTCGTGTCCCATCACGAGCGGGACCGTCGAATTCACCGCTTACGGCCCCTGTACGATCACCTTCAGCGACCAAGGGAACATCAGTTACCTCGCGGCAATCCCGCAGACCCAGACGTTCGACGTGGGCTATGGGGTCCAATCAGCCCTCACACTGGCGACCACAAACGCTACGTCAAGTGGTTCGTCCTATTCGCTCGTACTTTCGACTAACGGTGGTTCTGGTAGTGGGCTCGTGTCCTATTCTCTCGACGGTGGTGGGAGCGCGACGGCCTGCGCGATCAACGGTGGTTCTCTCACTGCCTCGAGCGCCGGAACCTGTATCGTTTCGGCCACGAAAGCGGCCGATAGTTCCTACACGGCCGTTAGTTCGGCGGCCACCAGTGTGACGTTCTCACTGGCGAGCCAAACTGCTATTACCATCGGGGCAAGCCCATTGACATCGACCACTCAGAGATTGTCGATTAGTGGTGGTTCAGTCCCCGGGGGAGTTGAATCGTTCGCCACGTCGACGTCGGGTTGCTCCATCTCCGGAACGACGTTAACCTCCACGAGTGCGGCGTGCCTGGTCAACGGCACCTTAGGTGGAAATGCGTACTACCAATCGGTGACGGCCCAGCAGACGGTTACATTCTCGACGGCGACGTCGACGGCAATATTGGCAACGGACGAGTACCCCTTTTATTGTCAGAATTATGGTTACTGTCTAATCAATTTCACGGTAACCGTAACGGGTGTCATTGGCGAAGGGATTCCCAGCGGCACCGTGTCGGTGTATCAGGGTTCTGTCTTCTTGTGTAGTGGGTCGGTCCAGTCACAGTCGGGTGGCAACGCCACCACTGCTCCCTACGTCGTTGAGACTTGCAACGTCAACCTGACACTAGGAACGACCTATCACTTGTCGGCTAAATTTGCCGCCGGGAACCCGTCGTCGTCGATTGCCGGCGTCACCTATACGTCGTCGACCTCGGCCACAGAAACGTACACGCCGTAAGAAGGCAGTTGTTCCCGCAAACAGTACATTGGGTACTTGGCACGACGACATGTTTTCTTCTTCGTCGATGTCGATCTAAATTATGGCTCTCCTGACATAACCGTGGGTTAATTCCGGCCGGGGAGCACAGGTTTGTGGCCGCCCAGACTGAGCATGGCGAGAGCGATGAGCGCGT
>Ga0207933_1002083_pt1 | contig 13559 bp, 11 predicted proteins | sample NGESurdeep092012_4_FD_184488 | JGI IMG/M metagenome (GOLD analysis project Ga0207933, IMG submission 184488) | Arctic peat soil microbial communities from Barrow, Alaska - NGEE Surface sample F53-3 deep-092012 (SPAdes) | ecosystem: Environmental > Terrestrial > Soil > Wetlands > Peat ... | reverse complement strand
TACCAAAAGAAGCAGGTCATGGCGTCGACAGCTGCCCCCGCAGGGGGAACTTCGGACTAAACGGCGTCACCTGCTCGTCGTCGACCCATTGCGTCGCCGTCGGTGAGGTCCTGCCTGTTGACAAGGATTCGGCCACCGGCAATCCAGACGGAGACGGGGGCGCTTCGCACACCCTGGTCGAGTCCTCGAACGACGACCACTGGCGCGTCGCGGCTAGCCCGGACGAGGGAAAAGGTGGAGCCGTGCTCTCGGGCGTCTCGTGCCCAACCAACGTCCGCTGTGTCGCGGTCGGCTATTACCGGCCTGCGAAGTTCCCACTGCAGGCGACGAGTGCTCCGCCGAACTATCCACTTATCGAGACCTACAACGGACGGCTCTGGCAGATAGCGCCGAGTCCGCATGTTCCCCCGAACAGCATCTTGGTCAGCGTCTCGTGCCCGATCGTCACGATGTGCGTGGCGGTCGGCTCCACGACGAGCAACTCGACCAACCAAACCACAGTGGAGTCGCTCTTTGCCGAATCCCTTGATGGCAACGTCTGGAGCGTGATGCCCACGTCTTCGCCGCCGGGCACGAGTTCGGGACTGAGCTCGGTGTCGTGCTCGTCGTCGTCGAGGTGCGTAGCGGTCGGCAACGTCGCACCGAGCGACCACCCGTCAGCGACAACTCCCCTTATCGAGGCGTTCGACGGGGGACACTGGACGCCGGCGCCACTTCCGGCTGTCGCCCAAGGGCGAGGCATCCTCTACGACGTGGCCTGCGCGACTGGAGGACAGTGCACCGCGGTTGGCAGCACCGAGGCGCATCGAACCTCAGGTGCCGCGCTGGTGTTGTCATCGAGCGGCACGGTCTGGAATCCCAACGCGGCCGCGATGGAGCAGCACGGTGACATCTCCTTGACTGCCGTCGCGTGCCCAAATACAGCCAGTTGTGTCGTCGCTGGAACCTCGCTCGCATCCTTGGATGCGTCGCCTGAGAAAATACTCGCCCGCGTCAGCGCGACGACGTGGGACCAACTCGACGTCGTCCCGACGTCTTCGACTATCGACGCTGTTACGTGCGGCCAAGCGTCGCGATGTCTCCTCGTAGGCAGTACGACTCGGAACTCGTTTGGCAACACAACAGCCGTGATTGCATCGCTCTCCGGCGCCACGTGGACGCCCGAGGCGACCCCGACGCCCTAGCAGCGAGACCGCGACCCACATCGAGTCGTCAAGCGCGCCGGGCCGACGCCGGGTTCAGTCGGGATGTACGACGGACTCGGAGCAGGCCGCGCATCGACCGACCATCGCGAAGTGATGTGGATCGATCGTGAACCCGTAGTCAACCCGTGCCCGTCGTTCGAGCGGAGCAAATAGGCCGTCGGGAACCTCGATCGTGGTTCCGCACTCGCTACAGACGAGATGGCCATGAGGAAGCGAAGCGAGATGGTACGAGGCGGCACCGTGGCCAAGATGTGCGTGTTCGATGACGCCGAGCCGCTCCAACTCTTCGAGGTTGCGGTAGATCGTAGAGATATGCACGTCCGGGGCGCGCGACTGGACTTCAGCCGCCAGCTCGTCGGCCGTGCGATGGCCACCCGCCTCGATCAGGCACCGGATGAGGAAGCGCCGCGGTGTGGTGACGCGGTGGCCCTGTGAGCGGAGGACCTCGACGATCGCCGAGAGCGTTGCCTCGACGGCCGGATCCGATTCGACCACAGCCTCTCTTTGCACATCGCGAGCATAGGACTGACCAGCAGGTCGCAAGCCTCACCGTGCTAGCGCGCCACCAATTAAAGCGACTCATGCTATTTTGCGAATAGCTCGCAATTGTGAGGACGTGACGGTGACGGTGACGGTGAGGGTGAGGTGGGCTCGGCGATGACCGTGACGGCACAAGCAAGTGAGCTCGTACATGTTGCGCCGCCGATGCGCCTCGGAAGAATGCTCCGGCAGTCCTTCCACACGATGTCAGCGCAAGAGCGGCGCCGGGTCGTTGGCATGTATGCGATCATCCTCCTCCTTCATCTCGTCGGCTTCGGGGTGTTCCTCGCGGTCGTCGTGCCCTCCCACTACAAAGGGCTCGGATTTGGCGTCGCGATCACCGCCTATACGCTCGGGCTGCGACACGCCTTCGATGCTGATCACATCTCGGCGATCGACAACACGACGCGAAAAGTAATGAACGAACGGCGTGGCATCGACAAGCCGCGACCGTTCGGGTTCGGGTTCTTCTTCTCTCTCGGCCACTCCACGATCGTTGTGGCCATCGGCGTCGGGATCGTCATCGCCGAAAAGACCGTGTACGGCGCCGTATCGAACAACGGCTCAGGGCTCGAACGCTTCGGGGGTCTGTTCGGGACCCTCGTCTCTGCCTCATTCCTCTTCCTCATCGGCGCCTTGAACCTCGTGATCCTCGCGGGGATCGCGAAGGTTTTCCGCTCGATGCGACGAGGCGAGTACAACGAGAGCGAGTTGGAGCAGCAACTCGAGAACCGCGGGTTCATGTACCGCATCTTTGGGAGGTGGATGAAGCGCATCACCAAGGAGTGGCAGATGTACCCTGTCGGGGCCGTGTTCGGCATGGGCTTCGATACCGCCACCGAGGTCGCGCTCTTGTTGACCGTCGCGCTCCTCGCATCGAGCGGGCACATTCCCTGGTACGCGATCCTTTGTCTTCCGATCCTGTTCACCGCTGGCATGGCGATGATGGACACCACTGACGGCATGTTCATGAACTTCGCCTACGGTTGGGCGTTTTTCAATCCTGTCCGGAAGGTGTACTACAACCTGGCGATCACCGGGCTGTCGGTTGCGATCTGCTTTTTCATCGGCGGGATCGAGGTGCTCAGCCTCATCCCCTACGAGATCAAGGGTCTCGACCACGCCCATGGCTTCTGGGGAGTCATGTACAACTTCAACATCAACACCGCCGGTTTCATCATCGCCGGCATGTTCATCCTCACCTGGGCAACCGCGGTGCTGATCTGGCGGTACGCGCACGTCGAGGAGAAGTGGGGCGCTCGGCTCAAGGTCTCCGACATCGGCAGCTGACGCTCTCTCGCGCTACCCCGGAGAACCGACCAGCTCCGTCAGCGGCTCAGAACTGCTCGTCGAAGGAGACCTCACCCTCTACTGCAACTTGATACGCCGACACCGTGCGTTCGAAGAAATTGGTGTGCTCTGCGACGTCTTGGAGCGCGATGAAATCCAGTGGATTCCTCGACCCGAACCGTTTCGAGATTCCAAGACGTGCTAGCCGCTGATCGGCCACGTACTCGAGGTACTGGCGAACCTGCGACAGCGACAGCCCCGATATCCCCTCGCCGAGCACGTCGGCAGCAAAGGCTGCCTCGACGTCGACGGCCTCCTCGACCATATGCGTGACGCGTTCGGCAAATCCGGCGTCGAAGAGCTCGGGCTCCTCTGATCGAATGATCTCTATGGCGGAGAATGCGAAGTCCATATGCCCGCTCTCGTCCCGGAACACCCAGTTCGTCCCCGCAGCCAGCCCGTTCAGAAGCCCTTTGGATCGAAGGAAGTAGACGTAGGCGAATGAGGCGAAGAAGAACAGCCCCTCGATGCACGCCGCGAAGCAGATGAGATTCAAGAGAAACGTCCGCCGGTCCTCGATCGTCTCGAGACGCTCGAGTCTTCCGATGCCGTCCATCCACTTGAAGCAGAACTCCGCCTTCGCGCGAATCGATGCGATGTGCTCGATCGCGGCGAACGCCTCGGCACGCTCGTCGAGATCGGGGACGTAGGTATCGAGCAGCGTCAGATAGAACTGGACATGCTGCGCCTCCTCGAAGAGCTGCCTGGATAGGTAGAGCCGCGCTTCAGGCGAGTTGAGATGCTTGTAGAGGTTCAAGACCAGATTGTTCGAGACGATAGAGTCTCCGGTCGCGAAAAACGCGACGAGTCGACGTATTAGGTGTCGTTCTGCTGGCAGCAGCCGTTGGCGAAGATCGACAAGGTCATCGGACCAGTCGATCTCCTCGACGGACCACGTGTTGCGGATGGCATCCCGATATCGCTCGTAGAACTCGGGATAGCGCATCGGTCGAAGCGTGAGATCGAGGCCGGGGTCGAGCAGCGCGTGTCGAGCCACCGGCGGAGCGTGGCGAGGCCCCGATTCCGCCGGCGCCGATAGCAGCGGAGCGAGCGCTGACGCTTCGTTAAACGCTGTCATTCGCACGCCTCACAGTGCTCCGGGTTCTCGAGCGAGCAGGCGAGCGCCTCGGTGTCGAGAAGGGAAGCAGTGATCGAGTCGATCGACGCGCGAGTAGACGAGCCGTCTTCAACAGTGGCCTTCGAGATGCGAGTCGCCGGCCTCGAGCGCAGGTAGTACGTCGTCTTCAGCCCGGCTTTCCATGCGTACATGTACATCGAGGAGAGCTTGCCGATGTTCGGTGACTCGACGAAGAGATTCAGCGACTGGCTCTGGTCAATGAACGGTCCGCGTGCCACCGCGAGGTCGATGAGCGCCTTTTGGGGAAGCTCCCAGGACGTTCGATAAAGCAGGCGCGTCTCCTCTGGAATTGCGGTGATCGCTTGCACCGAGCCCTCCGCTCGCTTGAGCGAATCGAGCATTCCTTCGTCCCAAAGACCGTACGACTGGAGGTCTCGAACGAGGTAGCTGTTGATCTGGAGAAACTCCCCGGAGAGCGTTTCGCGCTTGAAGAGATTGGAGACCTGCGGCTCGATGGTCTCATAGCAGTTGGCTATAGAGGCGATCGTGGACGTCGGCGCGACGGCGATGAGCAACGAGTTACGAAGGCCGAACTTGGCCACGCGCAAGCGAAGCTCCTCCCAGCGATCATGCTCCTTTGGCTCGATGCCCCAGAGATCGAACTGCAAGGCTCCAGCAAAGGCCCGAGTGTCTCGCCACGCGAGGTGCGGGCCGGATGCCTCCGCGAGCTCGGTCGACCTCCAGAGCGCGTGGAAGTAGATCTCCTCGGCGAGGCGCGCCGACACATCCTTCGCCGCGTCTGAGTCGAAGGGCAGTCGGAGTCGGAAAAAGACATCCTGGAGGCCCATCATGCCGATGCCAACTGGTCGCCACCGCTCGTTTGATCTCTCGGCCTCGGGACTCGGGTAGTAGTTAATGTCGATAACCCGATCGAGATAGGTGATCGCGGTGCGCACCACCTGACCAAGCCGGTCGAGGGAGAGCTCGCCGTCTTCGACAAACTGGCCGAGATTGATCGATCCGAGGTTGCAGACCGCAGTCTCGTCGTCACTCGTCACCTCGAGAATCTCGGTGCAGAGATTGGACAGGTGCACGACGGCGCCGCTGATTGCGGTCTGGTTGCACAGCTCGTTCGCCCGGTCCTTGAAGGTCATCCAGCCGTTGCCCGTCTGGGCGAGCGTCCGCATCATCCTCCCGTAGAGCTGGCGGGCGGGCACCTGGCGCTCGTAGCTTCCGTCGGCTTCGGCGGCGAGGTACGCCGCACGGAACTCCTCGCCGTAAGTGTCACAGAGGTGCGGCACCTTCTTCGGGTCAAAGAGCGACCAGAGGAAATCCTGCTCCACCCGCTCCATGAACAGATTGGGTATCCAGTTCGCGAGATTGATGGTGCGGGCGCGGCGAGCATCATCGCCGGTGTTGTCTCGAAGCTCCAAGAAGTCCTCGATGTCGGCGTGCCACGTCTCGACGTAGACGCATGCAGCGCCCTTCCTCCGACCTCCCTGGTTGACCGCTGCCACCGAGGCGTCGAGCGTCTTTAGCCATGGCACTATGCCATTCGAAAGCCCATTCGTGCCTCGGATGAGCGAGCCCTGGGAGCGAACGCGGTGGAACGCGAAGCCGATTCCGCCGGCGAACTTCGACAGCTGGGCGATCTGCCCATACCGTGAATAAATCGACTCGAGCTCGTCACGAGGAGAGTCGACTAGATAGCACGAGGACATCTGTGGATGCGTCGTACCGGAGTTGAACAACGTGGGACTCGACGGCAGGTAGTCGAGCGACGACATCAAGCGATAGAACTCGATTGCCTCGTCGCAGCTACGAGCCAGGCCGCAGGCGACCCGGAGCAGGAAGTACTGCGGGGTCTCGATCACACCTCGCGCGTCTGGATGGCGAAGCAGATAACGGTCATAGACCGTCCGAAGTCCGAAGAACTCGAAGAGCCGATCATTCTCGAGGTTGACCGCATCATCTAGTTTGCGTCGATTGGTGTGAACGAACGTGGCCGTAATGTCGGCAATGAGACCGACGGCGGCGCCGAGGGCGACGGACTGCGAGAAGGAATGCACGTCCTGGTTGCGAACCTCCTTGTCGATGACCGTCGACAAGAGCCGGGCGGCGAGCCGGGAGTAATTCGGCTCGACGCTGATGAACGCCGCCGCAGTTCGGATCGAAAGCTCGTCAAGCTCGAGTGAGGTCGCGCCATCTCGTAACCCCGAGATCGTGCGAGTCGCGATCTGCATCGGATCGACACCACTTAACCCTTCGGCGCATCTGGCGATAGCACGGACGATCTTGTTGACGTCAACCGCTTCGAGATCGCCGTTACGCTTTCGAACCCGCATAGCGCTTTCGCCGGCGCCTTGCGAGCCGCCCAAGCTCCCTTCGATCCGATCCGACTCAGGCGCGAGCACGCCCGTATCTATGACTGCCATAGCCGCTCCGTTCATCGTCGCTAACCACTAGATGTAGTGGCTTCCAAACCTCTGACCACCAGGTTTTGACAACTACAGCCGCGTAACTACACTGACGCAATACTTGGCATTCAGTGCTAACGGGTGTCTTTGAGTGCTAAATGACGGCTTGGGAGTCGACGGATACGGTCGTGTACATGAAATATCCGCTCCTCAGCCCGGGTTTCACGGACTCCGACGAGGACATGTTGAACCTCAAACAGGCAGCCGCGCTCCTCCGCGTCCACTACATGACGGTGTATCGCTACGTACGCCAGGGCAGACTTCCCGCCGAGCGCAGCGGAACCGAATGGCGAGTCGCTCGCAGCACCCTGGAGTCGTTCAAAGACCATCCGTCTCGAGCCGTCGAAGCTAGCAAGGCGTCGACAACACGTCGGATCCAATGGGATTCCCGCCTCGAAGGCTGTCTTCTCGCCGGAGACGAGACTGCATCCTGGAGCGTGATCGAAAATGCGCTCGCCGCGGGACACTCCCCGACCGAGTGCTATATCGAGGTGATCGCGGCTGCACTCGAGTCGATCGGCGACCGTTGGGCGAACGACGAGCTCGAGATCGCCGACCAGTTCCTAGCGACCGGCGTCGCGATCCGGATCGTGGCCCGCCTGAGCGCCCGATTTCGGCGCCCTGGGCGATCTCGCGGCACCGTGGTATTCGGCGCCCCGCCAGGCGAACTTCACAGCCTGCCGATCGCGATCGTCTCTGACCTCGTCCGATTACGGGGCTTCGACGTCCTCGAGCTCGGGGCGAACGTGCCGGGCAAGGCGTTCGCCTCCGCGGCGGCCCGCACGCCGAGACTGATCTGCGTCGGGATCGGTGTCACCCAACCCGAGAATCTCCGCGCCGTCCAAGACGTCGTCGACCAGGTCCGCGGCATCGATCGGGAGATCCCGATCCTCGTCGGCGGCCTCGCGGTCTCAGAGTTCGAGAAGGTCATCCTTCGGGGCGTGACCGCCGTCGCCGACGACGGACGCGCAGCAGTCGCGCTCGTCGAGTCGTTCACAACTGCCGGCGGACTCCACCAGGCTGTGTAGACGCGAAACTCGGGGCTCTTTTGCCGCTCGTAAGCGAAACTACCTCGGACTAAACCCCTGTTGAGGAGCGCGGGTTCCAATAGGTATCGGGCTTCTGGTTCAACGTCCGGTCTACTCGACTTGGTGACTCCCAACAAGGCCTGCTCCCCACTCGGAGGTACCAGGTAGAGGTCGGCGGCGAGCGCGACGGCCCAATCGCGTGCCATACCGAAGGAGAGGCCCGGCTCTCCACCGCTCGCCACGAAGGCGATCCCGCAACAGAGGGTCCGACGGCTCCGGCAAATGCTGTCGCCGCCGAGACTTTGTCGCGTCTCGACGCTTCCTCGAACGCTTTGACCAGCACCAGAAAGGCCAAGAGGAGCAGCGCGACACCAACCGCAGCGTGAACGACGAGCAGCGCTGCGTGGCTGATGTGCGACCACGGGCGTAGCGGTCCGATCGTGACCCAGAGATTCACGCCGAGAAGTACCTGGGCGAGCATCACGAGGATCGAGAGAACTCCGACACGGCGCAGGTTCATCGATGATCCTTCCCAGTTGTCGAGAATCGGCGGTTCGGTGCCGAACTACCCGACGGCCCTAGAGCAGCTGTACCTCTTGGAGCAGCGCAATCGCCGCGGCGCCGGTCCCGAGTTGCGCGATCGTCAACGGATACGGCTGCAAGTCCGTAAAAGCAGTCTCTGGTTGGGACGTGACCACTGCTGAGGCGATCGGATACTCGAAGCTGATCGAGTGGGCGATGATCTCCTGGCCCTTGGCCGAGACGAGGAACGCCAGGAAAGCCTGTGCGGCCACTTGATGCTTCGACGACTTCAAAATGCCAGCGCCGGAGACGTCAACGACGTAGCCCGGATCACGTCGCGCGAAGTAGGCGATCGCCGAGTGCGTGTTCGACACACCGATCTCAGCACGCATCCGATACCAGTAGTACTGGTTGACGACACCAAAGGCGACCACGCCACGGTTGACCTCATCCGAGATGGTCTCATTGTCGGGATAGATGTGGCCCGCGGCGTTGGCCTTCATACCGTCTAGCCACGCGAGCGTCTTCGCCTTGCCATAGGCGTTCAGAACGGAAGTAACGATCGGCTGGAAGTCGGTCTCTCCTTGCGCGAAAGCCAACTTGCCCTTGTACTTCGGGTTGGCTAGCTGCAGGACACTTGTTGGAAGCTCGGCCTTGGTGATGTGAGCCGGGTTGTAGATAAGGACGCTAACCCGCGCCGAGACGCCCAGCCAGTCCGCCTGCGACGAGTTGTACTTACTCGGTGTCTTTGCAAGCGTCGAGGAGTCGACTTTGGCCAATAGGCCCTTCTGCTGGAGAAACTCGAGAGCTGGTGAGTTCTCGGTATAGAAGAGATCCGCCGGTGACCGCGATCCCTCCGCGACGATCTCTGCGTCGAAGGTGTCTTCGTCGTTGTTCCTGACCACCACCTTGATGTCGGGATGGCCCGCCTCGAAACCGGTGACGAGCGAGTCAGTGGTTTGGACGTGTTGCCCGTTGTAGAGGGTGAGGGTCACCTGGGCAGCTGATTGGCTCGCAGCCTTGGCGCCGCAGGCCGAAAGCGAGAGAGCCAGCACCGATACGGCCCCGAGCGCCCCGATTGACCTTCGACCTCGATTCATGACTCCCCCTCGTCGCGCGACCATCCAGGCAGACCCGCTCGCGGCGCGGAGTTTCGAGCCCCGCACACGGGCTCGGCTGATCATGACGTCGCTCCTGGGTAGAACTCGTCGATGCGGTCACTAGCCGCGGTGACGAGCGCGTTCACCGCCTTCGTACCGTTATCGGCATAGAACGTCTGACAGGCGCTCGCCAAGCCAGCAATCGCAGCGCCAAGCGACTTGTCAGAGGTGTGAATCGCTGTAAGGGGCTTGACCTGCGCTAGCGCGTACCCGACCGGGTCGGCATCAGGATCTGGCCCATCGGCGAGCGCCTCCGCCAGGTGCTGGCCCGAGGCCGCGATCACCGCTGCTCCAGAACCCGCCTGAGTTTTCGTACCTGAGGACGTTCCACACACGGCGGCTGCCAGCGAAAGCACGACCACGCTTGCGGGGATCGTCGTGGATGAGCGCTCGAGTGGTCGAAAACGCCCGGGCGCGCCGTTCGCTCGAGTGTCGAGCCCCGGCGTTGATCTGGCGAAATCGTCGCTCGAAGCGTCACCACTGCCCGGCCCAACCATCGCCCTAGAGCGGAGCATCGGGTACCTTCCTCAAATATCAGGCAGGCCTGATATCAGGCGTGCCTGATATTAAGCCCCCGCCCCAGCGCGGTGTCAAGTCAACGCTCCGACTGGGCGGCGACGTGTGCGTCTGCCCCACGAGCGCTCGAATCACCGGGAGGACCCAAAGGAAATCGGAACGGTTACTACCTGCACCTTCACCCAACTTTTCCCGTTCTCGCCGAGCCGCCACACGGAGAGCAACGTGGTGTCGACGGCTAGTTCGTCGACCTGGCCATCCGGCAGCAATGCGAGAGTCGCGGTCCGACTCGGCGGCGCGGCGAGCGTCTGCCAGGCATCACCGGGCCCACCGACGACCTCGGCACGCTCCGTACCCGCTTCACGAATCAGCACAAACTGTCGCCCGCCCGGCCGACCCGAATCGCAGCGAAGGTCTCCCCTTGCAAACTCTCGGGTACAGAAATGTCGGCAAGACTCGACGTTGCACCGCTCCGGACGAAAACGCCCGGGACCGCCCTTTGTTTACATGAGGCACCGACAGCCGCGGTAGCGCCAGGGCCGACCGCAACCCCTTCTAAGAAGCCCACCTGGCAATGCCTACGGCGGCGGTCGAAGCGAGCGCCGAGCGTGATACGAGCATCTTCCAGTCGGTGAGACCACCTGATTGCACGAGCGGTTGCCAGACGATTTCGGCGTGCGGCACCTACGCCTCGCGCGACGGGGGCTCACAATGCTGCAAGATCGCGTCGGGTAGCCGTCGAAGCCCGATCATCGCCGCATCTCTCCGCTCAGGTTGAAGACGTCGACGGGCCCGTCGCCGTTGCCGATCTCCGTGAGGCCGTTCAATACGGCCCTAGCAGCAGTCGTCGCGGCCACGCGTGCAGCCTCCTCGAGGGGAAAGCCACGGGCGAGAAGAGCTGCGATCGTCGCCGAGTGGGTACAACCCGCGCCATGCGTGGCTGCCACGTTGTGTCGAGGCACATGGATCTCGACGTGTCGACGTCCATCGAATAGGTGGTCGATAGCGATCTCGCCATGTCCTCCAGTGACGATCACTGCGCGAGCTCCGAGCGCGAATAGCTTCTCGGCGAGCTCGGATCGAGACCCCTCGAATCCGGCCAGCGCGACCGCTTCAGGCAGATTGGGTGTGATGACGGTGGCGAGCGGCAACAACCGGTCGACGAACGCCGCAACGGCGTCTGGACGCAGCAGACGAGCACCAGAGCTCGCCACCATCACCGGGTCAACGACCAACGGCACCGGATGGTCCTCGAAGTACGAAGCGACCGTGTCGATCACCGCCCGGGAGTAGAGCATTCCCGTCTTCGCGGCATCAACGCCGATGTCGCTGAAAATCGCATCGAGCTGGTCCACGATGAAGGATTGGGGCAGCTCATGGATCGCCGTGACCCCAACCGTATTCTGTGCGGTCAACGCGACAAGAGCCGACATCCCGAACGCGCCAGCGGCCGCGAAGGCCTTGAGATCTGCCTGGATGCCAGCGCCCCCGCCCGAGTCGGACGTTGCGACGGTCAGCGCTCTCCCGACACTCACAGGCCTCCCTCCGCCGGCATAGCCCGGATCAGGTGCGGGATTGATCTCAGACGAGAACGGGCACCCTCGTGGCGTAAGAGTACCGTCGCTCGATGCCTGCTCTCTCGCCTCGAGGGCGCTTGTCAGCCCAGGAAGGCATCACGTAACCCACGGGCTGCGAAGGCTTCTGATGACGGGGAGCACCCGTTTCCGCTCCGCAACCCGAACGCGGAATCGAGGCGTAAGGAGCCAGGTCCCACGAGATCTGACGAACTTCGGCCTACGCCATCCCTCTCAGGCTCGAGGCGAACGAATCAGGAGTACACCTGCACACCAGAGATCAGCATGTCGCTGTTGACCGGCGTCGAAGAGTCGTAGACGGTGTGCCAACTGGACGTGTTTGCATTTGCGACCTGAAGGTTCATGATGAGCTCCATCGGCTCGTTTGGAATCGTGGCCTGCGCACTCGTGACTTGGCCGATCACGGCGCCGTTCAGGTACCAGGTGATGGACTGACCTGGAACCCAATTCAGCCCGTAGGTATTGAAGCTGGTCGTCAGGTTGGTGTTCGTCACGGCGTTGGCCCCATAGACGCCCCCTGGATAGTGCAGGTGCCACGAGTACACGTTGTCCGGCGAGGCGCTCCCCTCGAGACCTCCGCCTTCGAAGATGTCGACCTCGAAGTTGTCGCTGGTGGTGACCCCGGTTGCGCCAGAACCAGGCAACATCCACAGTCCTGGCCACATGCCATCGCCGCCCGGCATCTTCGCCTCGATCTGGACGTAGCCGCCGGTGAACTCGAACTTCCCGTACGTAGAGACCACCCCAGAGGCGAAGGGATAGAGGCTCGGTGAGCCTCCGAGCATGCCCTCGGTCGGTGTCTCGGTCGCGCGGATGTCGATGACGCCGTTGGCTTCAGAGACCTGGCCAGGCAGGTCATAGTCCGCGTTGTAGTCAGGCGAAGTCGCGGCCACGCCGCTTCCGCCCTCGCCGTTGGAGTTCCAAGGCTGGTCGGCTGCTCCAGCTGACGTGATGTAGGTATTCCACTCCGAGGTGTTTAGTGACGGAGCTGCGGCGGTGTCGTTGAACACCAGCTCACTCGAGTTGTATCCAGGCGGTGCGGTGAGGGCCGACCCGGCTGGGGTCGTCGGAGCCGTCGTCGTGGTCGTGGGTGGAGCCGTCGTCGTGGTCGTGGGCGGAACCGTCGTCGTCGTCGTGGTAGTTGAAAGAGCCTTCTTCTTTGGAACAGTCGTTGACGTAGTGGTCGTGGTTGGCTTCAGGGCCGGAACCGTGCTCGTGGTGCTCGTCGTGGTCGTGGTGGGTGCCGTCGTTGTGGTTGAAGGCGGCGGCTCTGTCGTCGTGGTAGGTGCCGTCGTTGTGGTTGCGGGCGGCTCCGTCGTCGTGGTCGTGGTCGTCGTCGTGGTTGACAGCGGCTCCGTCGTCGTCGTGGTTGTTGTTCCAACGACAGTTACGTCCTGCTGCCCGCTACTTGAATCCACGGACTGCTGATTGACCGCTGCAGCCTGCTGGTTGACTGCTGCTAGCGCCGCGCTCGACGACAGCCCGGTCGTAAGCGACGGGTCCCAGGAGTCCCAGCTCGGTGTTGGCGCGTACGACCACGTCAACCTGTTGAAACCTGACCGGTGGCGGCCGGGGGTATACGGAGAAGGTGTGTCGCTGGCGAAGGATCTGTTCACTGCCGCCAGGGACGGATCAACCATCGACTCTATTGTCAGAATGGTCTTTGGGCGCACGTAGATTGCGCTCCCTACCTCGGGAATTGACGATGCAAGCGATTGGAACGTTGAAGTTGATGGGTCGTAGCTACAGAGCTCGCCCGCACCGAGGTTTTGCAGTATCAGCTGCGCCTGCGCGGAATCGGTCTCCTGCACAAATCCAGCCGCGCCGAGCATTGAGTCGGGCGCGGAATTCTGAGTGCCTTCCATGACTACGACGGCGGTTCTCTCAGCGTTCTGCGTTACGAAGGACGCGGCCTGGGCGCTAGTGAGATACGGCACCGCGACGCCCAACAGGACTGAAGTTGCCGCGGCAACTGTGAGTAGGGTCCTTCGCATCAAAACTCCCGATTAACTAGCAAGGGTTCGGTTGGCTTCTGACGTTTCGGATCGACCCCGGTCGTTCCCGGATCGTGAGGAGCTGCCGACACAA
>Ga0207933_1002081_pt1 | contig 13565 bp, 12 predicted proteins | sample NGESurdeep092012_4_FD_184488 | JGI IMG/M metagenome (GOLD analysis project Ga0207933, IMG submission 184488) | Arctic peat soil microbial communities from Barrow, Alaska - NGEE Surface sample F53-3 deep-092012 (SPAdes) | ecosystem: Environmental > Terrestrial > Soil > Wetlands > Peat ... | reverse complement strand
CCCACATTAATCCTGGTAATTCCCAGAAGCGGGGATAAAAACTTGTGACCCTGCCAGACTCTGACGTTCTATATCTTACGAGCCGCAATCTCACACATGAGGTAGTAGTTGAGGCTGGCATGATTTGCGTATTGCTGCCAAAGTGGAATTTACCTTCTGGGTACAACCACGCAACCGCAGATCTATTGCTTCGACTTCAGCCGGGATATCCAGATCTACCTCCCGACATGTGGTGGTTTGAACCTTCTCTCCAGCTCGCGGATGGCCGAAGAATTCAGGCGACTGAGGCTAGCGAAGTCCACCTAGGTCGAAGTTGGCAAAGATGGTCACGCCACCTCGACGCTGGTCAGTGGCGTTCAGGAATTGACGGGCTAGAGAATTATTTGGCTCTAGTAAATCAAGAACTTGAGCGCTGTCTCTTGGAGCCTGTCAGATGACGATCACACTTGTCATACCTGACCGGATCGGTTCAAAGCTCCATCAACTTGCCAATGACGACTTAGAGACTGGCGGTGTCATTCTGGCTCGACCGGTTCATACCGCAAATGGCGATCTTCGATTACTTGTACGCACCCTTCATGAAGTCCCAAATGATGCTTACGACAAGCGTGAGGCACAACAACTCCTCATCCGCTCAGAGGGGTACGTCCCCTCACTTGCCGAAGCAGCCGATACAGAGTGTGTGCCAATTTGGTTTCACACCCATCCTGGATCCGATGGGATTCCGATGGCAAGCCGACACGATATAAAGGTCGACCAACAGCTGTCTGACCTTTTTCGTCTTCGCTCTGATAGTGAGTATTACGGAAGTCTGATCGTCTCCCCTGGAATTAATCTTCGCTTTACTGGACATATTGACGACGGCAACAAGGTCTCGCAAATTGATCGTTTAATGATTGTCGGTGCTCGTCTATCAATACAAATGAATGACGATAGTGAACAAAAAGAGCTGCCCCAACTTCTAGATCGAAATATCCGAGCATTCGGCGGTGATGTGCAACGCGTTCTAAGCAATCTGCGTGTTGCAGTTGTCGGTTGCGGTGGCACAGGCTCTGTGGTTTCCGAACAACTTGTTCGACTTGGTGTGCGCACAGTGACACTTATAGATCCAGATACGCTATCGCTTAGTAATGTCACTCGTGTCTATGGATCCGGCGATCAGAAAGTCGGCGGTCTCAAAGTAGATGTGTTGGCCGATCATCTTGAGCAGATTGCCTCAGATGTAATCGTAAATCGGATTGTCGGAAAGATCACGACTGAGTCAGTTGCAAAACAACTTTTGAGTGCCGATGTGATCTTTGGTTGCACTGATGATAACGCAGGACGTTTGGTGCTATCGCGTTTTGCCACATATATGCTCACGCCGGTCATCGACTGCGGAGTACTACTGACCTCGAACGCATCGGGGCAACTCGATGGTATTGACGGTCGAGTAACTGTGATGCACCCAGGTGCTGCTTGTTTGGTCTGTCGAGAGCGAGTCGACTTGGCTCGAGCAGTAAGTGAGACATTGACTTCAGAAGAATTGGAACTTCGAGTTCATGAGGGCTACGCCCCTGCCTTAGGTGATATCGAGCCCGCTGTAGTGACTTTTACGACCATGGTCGGCGCCATGGCAGTCAGTGAATTGTTGGAACGCTTGACTGGGTACGGAATCGTCCCTGTGCCTAACGAAGTTCTTTTGCGCCTACACGATCGTGAGCTTTCTACAAACAGCCAGATTCCGCGGTCGCACCACTACTGCGATCAAACCAGTGGTAAGTGGGGACTCGGCATGACTGACCTATTCCTGGAGCAAACATGGCAAATGTAACCCTTTCGATCTGGGGCATGCTTCCAGGATCTTGGCGCCGCTGGCGAGTGATTAAATCGGTCGAAGCCGGAGATGAAGTACCCGAACACTTGCCACTGAAGGGTGCTTTTTTGGTAGGAAAGCTAAGTGAACCATCCTGGATCGCATTTGACTGCCCATGCAACGAAGGTCATCGCGTGATGCTGAATTTAAACGCGCGTAGAAGCCCAAACTGGAAGCTCAAAAGAATGAAACCTATAACGTTGTTGCCTAGCATTGATCAAAAACGCGGCGACGAGCGTTGCCACTACTTCATCACTCGAGGGCGGATTCAATGGGCGCCGAATAATCAAGGAGGAGATTTATCATGAAAGATGCACAAACTTTAAAGGGTGAAGAATCAGATCAGAATACGGCCATTAAAAAGACGCCTCTGTATCAAGCAATACATGCAGCGCGCTATCAGCGGCAACAACTCATCAAGGAGATACAGACAGATACCGGTTCCAAACTGATTTGTTACGTGGCTGGCGTTCGTGCACCAGTTGACCGAGAAGACGTCATTAGTTTTGTTGACTTGCTTCACACAGTTTCGACGGGGGAACCAATCGATCTTCTTTTGCAGACAGGTGGTGGCAACATCGACGCGGCTGAAAAGTTGGTCACCATGATGCGTAAGAAGACTGGGTCTGCAAGACTTCGAATCATTGTGCCTGACTACGCAAAGAGTGCGGGAACATTGATGGTGTTAGGTGCAGACTCGGTAGTCATGAGCGACACTTCTGAACTCGGACCAATTGATCCTCAAGTTGAAAGATCAGATCGGAACGGAAACTTGATCTGGCACTCAGTAACGAATTATCTCGACGCCTATCGTAAACACAGTAACGCTTTAAAGAAAGATGCCACAGATGTAACGGCACAAATGATGCTAAATAAACTCGATCCCGAAACGGTTGTTCTCTTCGAAAATGTTATGGATCGAGCTCGAGAAGTTGGAGAGGATCATCTCAAGCTAGGTATGATGAATGCAATAGGAAATTGGAGCCAGGCGGTCTCTGCATTACTTGACGGGAAGCAGTTCAAAACACATGGGCAACCGATTACATGGGAAGATGCCTTGGACAAAAGCCTTGGACTTGCCGTCGAGTATTTAGAACCAAATAACACTCTTTGGCTCAAGTATTGGCAATTGTACTGTCTCCAACTCCTAGCAGTTCAAGACAATCAAAAACTCTTCGAAGGAGAAATTGCCTCTCTATGTATAGATAGTCGTGCGGCCTTCTGACAAAAGTTTAGCTTTACTTAATGTTCATTGTGAGACAGCTCAAACTCCGCGGGGTAATTGTTTGAGAATATTGAGCGCTGCTAATTTCTTGTTGATTCATAGTATGTAGCCTTGACGTCGATTCGAACCGATCAGAGAAGAATAACTTGTTTTGGACATCTCATGGCTAGTCGTTTGCAGTGAATCTGACTTGTCCCGAATCCCACGAGTGTATCTTTGTAACTACCATGATCGCTTCGAGCAGTGACCGCGGAAAGCAAGTGTGGAAAAAGACATTAGTGGTAATCCAAGGTACGGTGCCTAACCTCTCGAAATCTTTTAAAATCCGTAATCAAGCGATCGCTGATACAGTTCAGCGGGGCGGTGACTAACGTTAGCTTCCATCGTCCCGGTTGGCATCACAAGACCCTGAGTATGAGTGACACGTTTACGAAATGAATCCTTATTCAACGAGCGGCCAAGAATGACTTCATACACTCCTTGTAAAGAACGCATTGTGAAGTTTTCAGGTAGAAACTGGAGTGCAGTATCCCTATTCCAAATTACCTCGCGAAGTCGTTCCAGAACTGAAGTGAGAATTTTGCCATGATCGAAGGCCAGCTCAATAACCGATCCATTTGCATCAATCACTTTGATCTCAAGGTCTTCTGCGCCATAACCGCCGCTTGGTACGATTTTAAATAATGAGTTTCGATTTTGGTGCGACGCTACTAAATCAACAAACGGAACAATAACAAAATATGCGATCGTCACAACCCAGCCACGCTCGTCCCTACTTGGTTTGTTCCAAGCAAAAAGTTGTTGGACCTGTGTTGTAGAAATACCAACTTTTGTGTAAATCCCCCTTTTTGCAGCTTCTTCTAGGGACTCTTCTTGTCCAACGAAAACGCCAGGGAGCGCCCATTTCCCAGGGAAGGGCTTCCAGGCGCGCTGCCAGAGAATCGTATAAATCTCCCCATCCGAAACGGCTAGAACCGCTGGATCGACAGCAAGTGAAGGGCGAGGATAATCCGCAAATTCCATTGTCTTCTCAGAACAATCTGCAGGTTGCGGGTAGCCACTGGCCAATTTGCGCCCGGTGAGATTCCAAACTTACGACCTCGATATTATGGCTACCAGATTCAATGGTCTTCAAACTGCTATGACCAATTAGCCGCGGAAGCACTCTTTCTTTATGGGATTCGAGCACTCCCTCTGAAACCCAAAAGTGAACTGTTGATGTTTCGCAAGAACCGATGTGGAGTGCAGGTTGTGGATCCTTGCCAAAGACCAACTGAATTCTCGGACCAAATTTATTGTAATTCCGCCGATCGACGAGCGAGTCTAGGGCATCGCACAAAATTGCTGAATTTAGGATGCGCTCTTCAAGTTCATTTTTATCGACGTCTATGAAATCAGTGAGCCCGCGCACGGCAAAGTTTCGTTTTGCACTGAGTAGCTTTTTCGCTTGACCATCGTTCAGATTCCCTGAAACCCATTCGCCTCTAATGTGATGATAGTTGCGAAGCAATTTGCTCCGCACATCTCCCACTCCCGGCAAAGTAGCAATGTCTACTATTGAAATTTGGCCGGGTTCATCCGAGTAGTAGGACAGTAGGTGTGCCATCGCATCTACGTAGGCCTGTTGCCAATCAGAGTTATAGTTGCTAACGAGGTCCATGACTCCCGAAACGTACGTCAATTCCGCGCGTACGCCATAGGGAAAGGCAGCACTGACTTCTCTAATAAATCGTCGCAAGTAGTCAACGAAAAAGACTTCTGCCCAGTTTGGAAGAGGACTACTACTAATTCTCCAACCCTTATATCCACCGAAGGGGATGGAAAATGTAAGTTCACGTTCTTCTTCCAGGGCGAGCCGAATCTTCGAATAAATGTCCTGTGAAGAGTAGTCGCTCAAAGCAGAGCGCCTCCATCGCTTGCTCGTCATTGCCTTAAAGGTGAGTTGGGCTTGTGGCAAACTCCCCCGCAACAACTGGGCAGCATCTCCTTGGATAAGACGATCGGTAATCGCATGCTGGGCCGTGAGAATCTGGTCCATTGTTAGCCTCCTTCGAATGGGGACTGCTGCCAATATGCAGCGGTAAAGTGAGGGTAGTAGCGACGGACATGATCGATCTGGGTTACTTGTAAATCGCTGACCGAAGCATTGCGAACAGCATGTGCGATTTTCGCAAAAACATCAAAGAGCACTGGACATTGCTTTGAAAGGGTCGGATCGAGCACGTCACAGTTCGCTCTTAAGTTCTCAAAATAATAGAGCGGGTTGTCGTACGCAAATCGCACGGAGTAGCCCTGTGAGTTGATCAGTTTGTATGCGAGTTTTCGTCCGCCAAACCTTAGATAGCGCACCATCAATGTGACCGCCGCGCGACGTGGTTCTGGGACTCCAAGTTCACTATCAAGAACTATCGATTCAACAGCTAGCGGAACCGTACCTACAGTCCATTCATGGAAGAAAAGGCTAATCGGATCGTCCTCAGGAGAAGTCAAGTTTAGTGTCGAGCTGAAATCCACATCGGTAAGCACCACTTCTTGCCAATATTTCATACCCTGCGTATCCAGTAATGAGTTGATCATCTCCCGCTGTTCTGACTCTAAATCCACACTCGCAAAGCGGGCATAGTTTTCTACACGCACAATCATGTTCTTCGTCGTCGCATCACGGAATGGGACACTGCAGTTCGATGATTCCCAATCGCGCATGAGCATGGCCAATTCTTCATTCCATGCGGATGGGACGTCGCGCAATCCGAGGACGCGTATCAAGAGTTTGACGAGTTCGCTCACTTTGATTTCGAGTGGGTATGGTTTTAATTCACCAAGATCTCCACTCTTGGCAAGGCCCAGCAGTGATACCTGGATCATTGCGAGGCGACGGCCAGCTCGATCAATCAAAATAGCGAGAGCAGTTGCCGCCTTTGAATCCTTACGAATCGCTTCCAGGGATTTGAGACACCTAATTAGATCAAAGAGCCGCATTCCTGAGATTCGTTCCATGATGAGAATGGAGCCCTCGACTCGATGGATGGTTGGTACCGTACCAGGGGCATGTTCACTTGCTAACGCTGTAAGGACTTTTGATTCAAAATGTGCGGCTACTTCTGAGTAACAGTCTTTTCCGAACTGGTCAGAACCTAAAGTGGTGAAAAGTCGAGAATCCTTCCAAAGGTCGTGAACGAAGAAGTCGACGTCCCTTTTACGGACCTGCCAAGGCATCAGCCACCTCAATAAGTAGTTTGCCTTCGATTGGGACGAGGTCATAACCAATGTTGAGATGTTGAACCGTACGCCTTTGAGTTTTAAGGTTCGCAATTCCCGTCGCGTTGGTCAGAAGATTCTCTTCGAAGCTCTCTCGAAGCTCATCTTTCGTTTCGTCAGGATCAACCTCTTTCAGTTTTGCCAACTCTGCAATAACTAAGACCTCAACTCCAAACTTTTCGGCTGCAAGAGCTATTGCTAGTGATCCTGACGTGTTGACAAAAGCATAGGGTTCACCGTGACGCGTAAAAACTGCGTGCGTCCCCATGATGACTTTTGTAATCTGACCAGAACTCATAAGGTTTATGGCCACAACATCCGGACAGATTGTAACGGCGTAGTGAGTTGACGCTAAGGACACCGCAATCGCAGTCGCATCCTCGTATGGCTTAGGGCTCTTGGGTCTGCACTCAGCGACAAAAATATCTACTGTTTTCTGAGTTCCTACGGACACACCCAACAGTGCCTGTAACACTCGCTTACTCTGGGAATAGAGCAGTACTCTCTCATGTCGCATTATATTACGGTGGCCTACCTGCGCGAATAAAGGAACCTTTGCCTCACGAGCACTAATCTCCATTCGTACGATGTTCTCAGCCTCGCCAATATCAACAAAGTTCAACAAGGACGGTCGCAGCAGCTTCCAGACATTGGATAACGCTTCATAATTTGGACGCTCGTCTAACGTTTGGATAACAGCAGACTCGGCGTCTTGGACCACGCCGCCAACATCGGAACGTGCACTTAATTCATCAGCTAGATGCTCAAGAAAAGCGTCTATTACTTGAGTCTCAGTTGGCAGGACAGAAATCCGTCGAATTGAAGTAAAGAATGCCGATTTAAGCCAATCCTCCTCAAGCACAATAGCGTAAGGAATATCATCTCGGTCCATTGACCTGAACATATTCAATAGCCTGCCGAGAAAAATAGTTAGGTCTTCAAATATTTCGATGTAGCTGTAAGGCCCCTGAAGCAAACTTTGACTTCGATCAGGTTCTCTAAGGACATAAATAGTTGGAATGTAGTCGGGCCCAAGTCCTTCCAAGAGGTCATCGAGGATCTTCATAAGATCACCGTCAGCTAGACCGTGCCCTATTACCAAGAGGTTTGAGCTTGCGAGAGTGACTTTCATCAAATCGCGAACAAGATTCGTGCGCTGAGCAAAAGCAGCGTAATCTCTTGTTGCTGCGACTATAGACGGTGGACGGCTCACACACCCGTGGTACTTAATTACGGGTACCGCGTCCTTTGCCAACCGGACCAAGTCACCATTATCAATGACAACGGCAGGAAACTGCCCTTCGGCTTCAAGGGCCCATTCAAGTAACTGATCGTAATTTGAAGTGAAGTATGCTGCGAACGGCAGCCACGCAAGTATTTTCTGAGCAGGAGGAAGTTCACGAGGTCGACTCACTTCATACTTTTGTTTAATCACCTGTTCGAGAGCAACCCGACCCTCATGCTCGACGATTACATCACAGGTATTTTCGAAGTTTAACCGTTCAGATATGTAACGGCGCTGTTGTCTCAATGAATCGACAAACTGTGCGGGAGTCGGTAACCCTTGATAACCGCGACCGCGCTCATCAACAAAACTTGCAGAGGCACCCGAACCGACCAACGTGATGAGTCGACCTTGTTTGAGGAGCCTCGCAAGGTTCGAGGCAGTATCCTGATTATCCATTCGCTAACTTTTTCCGCTCACCAAAGTGTTAGGAACGCTCGAAAACGAATTCTTGGCAATAAATGGTGCGATTTTGCTCGACCTCATCGACAACCTGAATCGCAATTGGCTCGGGTGAAGGGAATGAAGAGCCATTTGAGGGTGAGCGCACAGCATTTACCCAAAAAGGCGTCTTCATGCCGCCTGGATACACCTCAATCACCTTGATGGGTGCCTTTTCAATTTTGAGTGCGTCACGAAGCGTTCTCGTGTAAGCCTTTGCACCCCATTTTGCTGCAACGTACACGGATTCTGAGGGACGTAACTTCTTACCCGCGGTGGACATAATATTTACAATGTGACCGCCACCAACGCGAAGTGCTTGAGCCGCATGGTCAGAAAACAAAATAAGACCAGATAGGTTAGAACTAATCACCGAATGGATCTCGTCAGCAGAGTATTGACCAATTTCACCGAAGACACCGACTCCCGCGCAGTTCACAACCAGGCAAAGATCACGACCAATTTCACCAGCAGTGTTGAAGGCCGAATCCGCTGTTCGTTGATCTTCCACCGAGCCGTGTACTACGACCAACTGATCGGGAAACTTCTGGTGCAACATTTTGGATTCCGTCGAACGCGAAACGCCTACGACGAGCCAGTCACGCTTCAAAAGTTCACTTGCGATAGCCTCACCGAGCCCCGATGAGTAGCCCGTAACAATTGCTGTTCTACGACCCATATCTGCTCCTCGCTTTGTACTTAGCTGATTATAGCATCAAAGGGTCGAATTCGGTAGCCAAACTAGTAGTTTTTCCCAAGCATCTCTACCCACCTATGGCTAAAAGGGATCTCTGACTACGTCAGCGAATATTGGGACGAGATTCATCAACTAAAATTTACGAGCTGGGATACTCGCGGGCAAGTTCCGTGATCTCGTGGGAATGATGGAAAAGTCAAAGGTTCCCCGTTAGTTGTTCGAAATACCGCGAGCAGCCGGGTGGCGCAATTTGCCCAAAACCGCCAATACGTTGACGAATGATCACCAAAAGCAGCATGGTTAACCTGTCAAGTTTGTCGGACAACAAGCAGGAAAGCGTCTTTGCTTTCTAAACAACGGAGGTTTGTCAATAAATGGAAATCAAATTGGAAACCAAGAAATTCCTCAACAAAGAACAGCAAACTCAATTAGCCAAGTCACTCGATTGGAAGACCCCAGAAAGCATCACCGTGAAATTAACTGGGGTAATGGCAGCTGCGTTTTCTGATTACATTGACATGCTCTTGGGTTCTCCCCTGCCAAGTCGCGCCGAAGAGATTAGAGAGAAGCGATTGTTACATCTTCTTCGTCACTACGTTCAGAAAGATGAACTGCTTACGGAGATTCAGATCTCCGCAATGTTTCAATTGAATGAGTCTGAATCGAGAAGACTCTTAAGGGGTGTTCGGAGTCGCTTTCGTTCTGAATTGGATAATCGAGTTGCAACATCAATTGTGTCTCTTTTGGAGTCAGCGACAAAGCCTGACGATGACAATCGTCGAGTACAACTTACCTCTGAAAACTTGCTCGACGCACTTAAAATGAGTGTAACGATCAATGCTCCACAACTCGATCAGATCGTGAAGGTACGAGGAGCAGCAGGCCTTTTCGACATTCCAATTGACACGTACAACAATTTATGCGATCAGTTCAATGCTACAAAAGTCATCTAATGGTGTTGGCTAATCTTCAGGAGCAAGCCCTGCTCGCCTTTCAAGCGCTAACGATGTTTGTCGCATTTGTTACGGTCTTATTCGGGATTCGTTATACCAGTTTGCTTGCTACTGCTACAGATGCTCTACCCGATGCCAGCACTTCCGAAAAGCGAAAGAATGAACAAAAGAGGAGACGAAAAGTCTTGTGGGTACAAGGGCTTCCACTAGTCTCCTTGACAGGTGTCTCAGTTTTTCTTTTTCTGCCCTTGGCGATCCGAATTGTAGACCACCATCAATTTCGGCTGTGGAATTTTGATTTGATAATTGAGGCGTATGTATTCTTAGCGGCTTACATGTTCATTTTCTTCATTTGGACGCTGGTTCTCAACATTCAAATTGTCATTAAAGCATTTAATAAATGACTTTCCACTATTTCTATAGATTTGAAGGTGCAGATGAATCGACTCAAAATTGAAGAGCAAAACGAAACTCTTCGGAGGGTCAAATGGCCGGCACCATCAAAGACCATCGCTCGAAATACACGACCCAACCTCAAAATCAGAGGCGATACACATCGATTATGAACATACCGGGCTAAATGTGTGACGCTAATGACGATTCACCGACTGTCAGCATCAATGTCGGAAGACCGAAATCGCGAATGAGCAACCGTCTACCAACTTGCCAAGAAGTTGGTCATTTCTCGAAAGACGGTATCTGGACGGCTCAAGAAGGCAGAGATCACCATGCGATGAGAGTGGCCAGTGAGCGGACTCATTAACGAGATGGCTAGGTCGTACGTATCAGGATTGTCACTTGCTGAAGTCGGGGATCGCGTTGGTGCCTCACCCGGAACCGTGCATCGCTAATTACTCATCCACAGGATTCAATTGAGAGACTCTCAACTTTGAAATTCATCAAGTACTTGGTTTAACTCCTTAAGAATAAGCCGCGGTAATCCCAGCCCTTCGATATTGGTCCTCCCTAGCCAAGCAATACAGTCTTCGGGAGTGAATTCATCGTCGACAATAAATTCTGAAAGTGCCACAACCGTAGTCCGTGACAACCCCAATGCCATCAACGAGACTTCAGTTGTTCTGGAAACCCCCAATTCGAGCATCATGGGAAGGTCTATATTCTGATTCAGCACATCACTACCAATCTCCATTAAGTGCAAATTGAGTATGTCGACGTAACACGCCAAATACTTTGGGGCCTCAAAGCGGGCTACTTGCTCAATGTCGTCCAGTACCGAACGAATTACATTTGCCGTACTCTCCCCACCAGGTAGATTTCGTTGGTAAGAGACACGTTCATCAATTAAGCGCGCCAACGGAAATCCCCTCATCCATTTGGTTATTAAGATGGCTAACTGCATATGGCGTCCTCGATTGCTGCCAAAACTTGCGCCTAGATATTCGCTACTCAAGGCTAGGGCGGCAGAATACGATTGAGCGGCTTGAAGATCTTCTGGCGGGGGTAACAAGAAATCTTGAGGGTCTCTCGATTGCCTGAATATTTGGAGCAACTGTTGCATCGCAAAAGGATTTACCCCCGCATGTCTAGCAAGCGTATGAGAAGGCAGTTCAATATCGCTAAGAATGCCTTGAACTAGCGTCTGCAACTCTGCCAATTTCTCCGGCTCCGCTCCGATTCCAACCATCTCCGTCAGGGGCAATCCCTCCGCGACTCTGGCAGCTAGAAGACTAAATACGGACTCAAGAACTGGATCACGGTCAATTCCCGGTTCAGGAGCCCCAGAATTGATAAGAGCCTTCAATGGCGCCAAATCTGAGAGTGCACCGTCAATTGAGCGATGTAATGGTCGTCTTGCCCGATTTCGAGGAGGGTTGGGCCACACTCTAAGGTCATCAGCATCTACACAAATAATGTTTCCTTGAAAATCCATACCCCACCTCCCGGCTCGTCCGGCAAGGTTCCAGAAATCGGCAGAGGTCATCACATTACCCCTCCCTTTTCGGGGTCCCCTTATGAAGATATTGTGGCAAGGCAGATTGACTCCTTCAAGAAGAGTGCTCGTGCAGACAAGATAATTAATCACACCTTTTCGAAACAATTGTTCGATTTCGCTCTTGATCAGAAGCGGCATATTCCCGTAGTGATATGCGACGCCTCTGGCTAACACATCGGCTAAAGAGTATTGGGGGTGAACTGCCACGCGTACCAATTCCTGAAGAGAAGTAATATCGTCATTATCGTCAATATTACTGATTGCACCTAACGTTTCGTAAATCTGCAATGCCGTCTTTTCTGCCTCTGCCGCTCCATTCACATAAACAACATTTCCTCCTCGACTGCCTAAGGCAACTGCCACCAAAGGAAGTCGCTTGCTAGCTGGACTAGGTCTCGCCATAAGATCAAAAAAACCAACTTGATGCTCTTCTCCAGCCGCGAGAACCGTTAGTTCCCAACTCTTGGGTTTTCGCGTGATTTGTTTTGCCCAAAGCAAATTTTGATTAACAGTGACCGATTCATTTGAAATGGATAAAATCCTCGCACCACTCGGAGCGCCCTTCAAAAGAAGCTCCGGGTTATCCGTTAGAGGACTTGCAAATATAACTTGAGTATTCGGATTTCGTCGCACCGCTTCGTCTAGTACTTGCTGAAGCAAAATGCCTCGCGCACGATCTCCGAATTTCTGAGCTTCATCAATAAACAAGAGTTGCGCTGTGAACGTTGGATCTCGTTGCTGAAGAAGGTGGAGGCGTTCCTGGGTTAATACGAAAACTTCTCGATTACTCAAACCGATGTCAGCAGCCCACGGAATTGTATGCACTTTAATAGAAGCACCGAATGCTTTTGAAAGTTCGAGGCTCACTTCTTCGATAAGAGCCCTGGTGGGAACGAGATAGATGCCCCTAAAAGCATCTTCGCCTGCCGCCTCCTCAAACCATCGCTTTACAATAAAGGACTTGCCCGCAGAAGTCGGAGCGGAAACACTCAACCATTTGGAGGTGCCGGCACCATCCCAAAACTCGCGCTGAAAATCCGAAGCAGCTATGGAAGTACCTGTTATCGGAGAGATCATAAGTTCAAGCCGACGATAGATAACGTCAAGGAGCAATCGAGGCGGAGCGCTCGTCCAAGAATCTTCGCGCACCAACTCACGATCAATAGCCAGGCGAATAGCGGGCCGATTCCCTAGGCGTTCAAGTAGGACTGTCGCCACCATTTTTAAGTCCTCCGAAGTGTCTTCAGCCGAAATACAACTCTGAGCCACACGAAGGGCGGCCTCTTGTGCTAAACGATCTTTGCTGCCAGTGAGTGCGCTACAGCACAGCAAAGCAAAACTCCAATCAATTCCTGGATCAACTCGAGTGTCGTCTGATTCCGATGCCCCAACAGGTTGGGGCATCACGTTTGGCATGTCTGCCAATATGGCGCGGTGAGTTAACGCAGACAAGATCGAATTGAACTTTCGAGAAGAGAGTGCGGCGACTTCTGATGCATACTCACTCAATTTGGAACGACCAGTTTGAGAAATGCTGCTCTAAACTCCGCGACAGAGGGAAAAGGAAGACAGAAAATCTCAATCTCAAAACTCTGCACCCCGCAAAATTCAATCTGCGCTTTCATTCGGTCTGTCCAAACTTCAATCGATCTTGCAATTTCTTCGCTCATTTCCTTAGCCTCGTCACTGGGTGCATCAGGATATTTATCAAGATCGAAACCAATCAGACATGCAGCACGAAACTCCAATTTCGCAGACATAGCATCGTCTTCATCAAAATAACGTATCAGCGCGGCTGTAACATCTTCCGAACCGGCATCTAAGTTGTTGCGTATCAAAAATAAATCTTGCCTTGCAGTCGCCCGATCTTTTTCCGTGAGAAAAGGAGCAAGACTTT
>Ga0207933_1002079_pt1 | contig 13575 bp, 10 predicted proteins | sample NGESurdeep092012_4_FD_184488 | JGI IMG/M metagenome (GOLD analysis project Ga0207933, IMG submission 184488) | Arctic peat soil microbial communities from Barrow, Alaska - NGEE Surface sample F53-3 deep-092012 (SPAdes) | ecosystem: Environmental > Terrestrial > Soil > Wetlands > Peat ... | reverse complement strand
TCTTTCACAAACTAATCGAAAGAATGGTGAAAAATAACCCAAAGAGAATTGGAGACAAAGAATAAAAAACTGGGCGGACTAAACGTATATACCTATAAATCTATTTTTGAAACGCATTTCCATGCTGACTTTGTAAGCGGGCATTTAGATCTAAGTAAACAAACCGGAGCCACTATCGTGTATGGTCCGAACACTGAAGCCAGGTTTCCCTTTTATCTTGCTAAAGATGGCGAAGTGTTTAAAATTGGTAATATTAGCCTGGAGGTTATTCATACGCCCGGGCACACCATTGAATCTACGTGCTATCTTTTACGAGATGAACAGGATAAGCCATATTGCATTTTTACGGGGGATACTTTATTCATCGGCGATGTAGGCCGGCCAGACTTAAGCAGTGGAAATCTTACTAAAGAAGAATTGGCTTCGATCATGTATGATTCTATACAAAATAAAATAATGCCGTTGGCTGATGACGTTATTGTATATCCTGCGCATGGCCCAGGAAGCAGTTGTGGTAAAAACATCGGCACGGAAACCCAAAGTACCATAGGAATTCAGAAGAAAACGAACTATGCATTGCAACCTCAGACAAAAGAAGAATTCATCAGTGCGGTTACGAAAGATCTGGAGGAACCACCGCCATACTTTAGCGTAAATGCGAAAATAAATAAAGAAGGATATCGTAATCTTGACGACATAAAAACTATAGGGCTTACGCCACTTTCGATAAAAGAATTTAAAGAAAAAGCTGCTAATGGTTGTACGATACTTGATACAAGGGAATCTCACGAATTTACTGGAGGGTTTGTCCCTGGTTCTGTTTTTATAGGCCTGGAAGGAAGATTTGCTGAATGGGCGGGTAATTTACTTCCATTTAATCAACCAATAATTCTGATAACTGCTTCGGGAAATGAAGAAGAAACTGTTGTGCGGCTTGCCCGCGTTGGATTTGAAAAAGTAGAAGGGGTTTTGAAAGGAGGATTTGATGCATGGGAAAAAGCGGGAGAAAAGATAGATCTGATTATAGATATAGAACCTGATGAACTGGCAATGGATATCCCTTTTGATGAAAACCTAACCGTATTGGATGTACGAAAATTTATTGAATTTGCAGAAGGGCATGTTAAGGATGCCGTAAACCTACCGCTATCCGAAATGACCGACGTTCCTCAAATAGCAAACCTTGAAGAAAACCAGAATATATACGTTCATTGCGCAGGTGGCTATCGCAGTACGATTGCAGTTTCACTTCTTAAAAGACAGGGATACCACAATTTGCGGAATGTATTGGGAGGCTGGAACCAAATAAAGGAGCAAAAATCTATTGCTATCCAAAAGGAAGCAAACGTGCTGAATTAAAATCGGTGATTTTTGTTGGTTTACTATTGGTGCTCATTTTTTTTGTACAACGATTAAAACTAAAATTTTTGTTTTACTTTGATACAAAGAATGAATGGCACAATCTCAAAAAATACGTTACTTTTTATTCAGCCAATACCTGGCTGATGGTATCAGAATCACACTTGAGATTATAATACCTGCTGTTGTTTTTTCTTACCTCGGCCACCTGGATATTGGTATTACCCTTTCTTTGGGTGCTTTATGCGTCAGCATAGCCGATGGCCCCGGGCCTGTAATTCACAAAAGGAACGGGATGTTATATTGCAACATCTTTATTTTTATCAGCGCCGTTCTTACCGGCCTCTGTAACGGGAATATTATTTTGATGGGTATCCTGATCCTTGCTGCCTCCTTTTTTTTTACGATGTTTTCGGTCTATGGCAGCAGAGCAACAACAGTGGGCTTTGCGACTTTGTTATTGATGGTTTTGCGGATGACCGAGATAATTCCTTCCGGTAAAGTATTAGAGGAAAGTTTGTTAATCTTGGGTGGCGGTATATGGTATATGGTAGTAGCTTTATTACTCTTTCGCATTACTCCATATCGTCCGGCGCAGCGGTCGTTGGGTGATTGCATCCACGAAACAGCAAAATATCTATTGATCAAGTCTGAGTTGTATGAGCCTCATTCAGAGATTGATGAACTATACAGCAGGTTGATAAAGCAACAGGTAACTGTAGTCGAAAAACAAGACGTAGTAAGAGAATTACTATTTAAAAACAGGTCGCTATTAAAGGAATCTACACGCACAGCGCGATTGCTTGTGTTAACCTTTGTAGATGTGGTTGATATTTTTGAACAGATGATGGCCTCTTGGTACGACTATTCGTCACTGAGAAAGAAATTTTCTAACACAGGTATTCCCGAGCAAATTTCTTTTGTTATAAAAAATATCGCGAACGAAATGGATGGCATTGGTGAGGCGATACAATCGAACAATACGTATAAAAGGAACTTTGACCTGGCAGTTGATTTAAAAAATTTGAAACAAAAAGTTGACCAATTGCCCGACGAGCAAAACACGATAATGCTTAAAAAAGTATTGGTCAATCTACGTAGTCTTGGAGAAAAAACGGATGATATTTTAAAATATTTTCAGGAAGATATTTCGGCAAAAGGGAACCTCAGGAGTAGGACTGAATATTCAAGATTTGTCACTCATCAAAAAATTAATGGAGCCGTTTTTAGAAATAATTTGAACTTTAAGTCTAATATTTTCAGGCATTCTTTGCGAGTAATGATCACTTGCGGTGTTGGTTATGCTCTTTCCAAACTGTTGTTGAATGGCCATCATAGCTATTGGATATTAATGACTATTATAATTATTTTAAAACCGGCCTACGGCCTTACAAAACAAAAGAATTCAGACAGATTATTAGGCACGATAGCCGGCGGCATTATTGGTTTATTGCTGCTTTATTTTGTAAAGGATAAAGCCCTTTTATTTGCATGCATTGTATTTTTTATGCTGGGTACGTACACCTATAAAACGCTAAACTACATTGTAATGGTGATTTTTCTGACACCATACATCCTTATTCTTTTTCATTTTCTGGGCCTTGGTGCTATTGATGTGGCTGGTGAAAGACTGATGGATACCTCGATAGGATCTGCATTAGCGTTTTTAGCAAGCTATTTTTTATTCCCGCAATGGGAATCAGAGAGCTTACAAAAATATATGGTTGATGTTCTAAAGGCAAATATTAAATACCTGGGAAAACTGAAAATTATTTTTACCGGGAGTAAAATTTCCACGCTCGATTACAAACTGTTGCGAAAAGAATTATTTGTCAGTACGGCCAACCTGGCCGGTGCGTTGCATCGTACGCTCAGTGAGCCAAAGAGCAAGCAAGGCCACGTCAAAGAAATTTATGAATTTGTGGTTTTGAATAATGTGCTTTCTTCTAACATTGCAAGCCTAACAGCTGCTGCATATAACCAGGAAAAACATTATCCTAAACAATTTTTGATTATTGTAAATAACGCGTTCTCCCTGCTGGAGGGGGGTTTGCAAAAATTAGACAATTCTTATTTTGCTGACATCAAAAAATCTTCACTATCCAATTCATTTGATGACACAACACCAGTAAATGTCCACGAAAAAGATCAGCTTGATTTTATCTACAAAGTAAGCGGTGACATCAAAAAAATTACGGATGCTATTTCTGAATAAGGTTGTAAGAAAAAGCGGACTCAGTAGCTTGGAAATAATCTCAGTAAACCAACTTTTATGAATTATTTCTAATCAGGTTAATGATCTTCCCATATAAGGATCGCTCTTGCTGTGATCACCGGTTTCCACGCGCCCTGCATATCTTTTTTCAAATAAATTATTGCCTTTTATTTTTAATGAGATATCATACCAATTAAGACTTTTTTTGAGGTTCAATACCGTTTCTTTTGTATCCATTTTATTTAGAACTAAAGACCGGGTTTCATTTTTATAAGAATTATCATTGATTTCAATAGAATGATTTTTATCACTTAAATTTTTGAATTGCAAAATAACATTGCCTGTAAATTTTTGAGGATTATTCTTATAACCGTCATACCTGAATTCAATGCTAATAAGGGGGTCATTTTTATCACCCATAAATTCCCTGAAAAACCCATTGGGGCCGTACACTTTTAAATGATAAAAATTATTTTTAAAATTTTCCAGCGGCCATTGGTTTTTGATTTCATCGCCTGCCCGAACCGCATAAGACCATGCTTTTACATCTTCATACGATTTTGGATTGTTCTTATTGTTAGACTCATATTCCCCAGGAGCATATACATTAAAAGGCGAGCCTGCGGATTTTGCGCCGAACAATTTATTTCCCGCCGAAAAAGAGATGTCAAATGTTTTTTTGTCAGCACTCAATTTCCCATCTGCATCTATCTGGTAAGGCAGTGCGCATGAATTTCTGATGCCGGATTCCTGGTGCGGAAGCAAGGGTGTTTTATGCGGATTCTGTCTTATTCCTTTTATTTGTTCCTGGCTTAACGCATTGAAATCGGTTGGTAGTTTTTTAAATTTTGCATTATAGATCTCCTTTACAAACGGATCATATTTTACAAATGCAGGGAGTATGATTTTTTCGCCATGGTAAGGCCTGAACACTGAAGTAAGATCACCGGAAACTAATCGCCGCCAATCGCTGATGTTGGTTTCTTTAATTTCTTTTCCTGTTTTCTTTGTCAAAAAATTTTCTAAAAATTGTAAAGTGGATGTATGATCAAATACCTGTGAATTGACCCAGCCTCCGCGCGACCAGGGTGAAGCAATAACCATTGGGACCCTGTAACCTAATCCTACAGGGCCTTCACGAGCATCGTTTTTATCAAAATCTTGCCTGCTCAATTCTTCCTGCATCGTTACATATTCAGGAGTAGTATCTATGCCCCCAGAAACTTTTCCGCTATCGTGGTCGTTTGGCTTTGGCGCAGTAAAAGGAGGAACATGGTCAAAATAGCCATCGTTTTCATCATAGTTTAAAATGAAAATTGTTTTCTTCCATACCTCCGGATTTTTGGTTAAAATATCCAAAACTTCAGAAACATACCACGCTCCAAACCAAGGGGCGCTGGGATGATCCGAAAAATATTGCGGAGCGACTAGCCATGATACAGTCGGCAATTTTCCGCTGTTTACATCTTCTCTAAACCGGTGCAGCACGTCGCCCTTGGGGATTAAAATATTTCGCTCTATTCCATTGTCATCATAAGAGAACATGTCCAACTGGTGAAAACCCGGTTCGTTCACATTGGTAGAAAAAGCATTTTTATGGAGATTTTTTTCATAGTCAGATAACTTCTCAAAATTTTCAGGACTCCAAGTTGCTAATTCCTTTTTATAACTTTCAAGTTGCTGTTTTTTTTGAATTAATTTCTTTTCATTTTTTTTTGCCTGGTTACTATTTGTCTTTTTTTTTTCATTCTGTAGGGCTTCAATTTCTACCGGTAATTCTTCTGATCTTTTGTTTAAAAAATCATAATGTGCCTTATGAAAGCGGACATTATATTGACTAAACCATTCCAGGTTGTTGTCGGTAAAATTAGAGAGCCAACTGTCCGCATCGTCATCAAGATCAGATTGAACGCTTATTTCATTTTGATAAACACGCCATGGGATTCCATTTTCTTCTAACCGTTCAGGAAAAGTTTTCCAATGTGCTTCACGGTTATAATACAAATCAGAATTGCGTACATCCGCTTGTGCTTCTGGTTGTGCGCGGATTTTTCCTGTCCAGAAAAAAGTCCGGTTAGTGGTAGTGCCCGTAAGTGACGAAGAAAAGTTTTGATCGCACACAGTAAAAGCATCGGCCAATGCATAATAAAAAGGAATGTCTTCCCGCGTGTAATACCCCATTGTCAATGGCATGTCCTTGTAATTCTTATTGCCAGGCTGTTTCGCATCCAGCCATTTATTATATTTTCCGTTGTTGCGTGCATCCGTTTGGTTTTCCCACGAATGGGGCAAGCCGCCCATCCAGGTAGCCTTGGTGTCTTTTATATTCAGTCGAAAAGGCACATATTTTTTGCCTTCTTTATTAGTTTGCAACCAGACCGGATCATTGCCAGGTAATGTAATTATCCGGGGATCGTTATATCCACGAACCCCTTGCAACGTTCCAAAGCAATGATCAAAAGAACGATTTTCCTGCATTAGAAAAACGATGTGCTCGGCATCTTCAAAAGTGGTGCCTGGTTCGGGATTAATAGCGATTGCTTTTTGGATCGACGCCGGCAAGCTGCTCCATAAGCTTGTACCACCAGCTAACAGCGAGGCTTTCTTTAAAAATTCTCTTCTTGTATCCATTTTTTCGACTATAGATTGATTGCTCTTTGCTTATTTATTTATCATCGCTGAATACAAATTTCCCCTGTTAAAAGCCGATGGTATTTCATGTATTTTAATAACCGATGAATATCCTGCATCATGAAACATTTTTTTCAATGATAAAAAACTGATTGGATACGGCACCCAATGATTGGCAATTTCTGTATTATATTCCACTATCAGAAAACAACCATTTTCATGGAGATCCCTTTTCGTTTTTTCAAGAAACGTTATTTTGTCTTTTACAAAATGAAAGGAATTGGCCATCAATATTCCATCAATATTTTTAAAAGGTAAAACTGCTTTTTCAAAATCAAGTTCAATCGGTTTTACGAATGCTTTATTTAGCGATGTATTAATTTTGAATACCGAAATATTTTTATCAACCGCATAAACGATACTTTCTTTGAATAGCAAACTTGCCAACGCATAAGTAAAAATCCCCGAGCCACAACCTAAATCTGCCCAAACACTCTTTGTGTCATCGTTGATGTTTTTATTTTGAATTAACGTAATAGCTTGCTGTAAGATCATTGATGTCCGGTGTTATTTTTACGAATAAAATATTTTTAAACAGCCAACGCTGTAAAATCTCCCCTTGTTTTCCGCACAAATTAAATTTACAGTAAAAGAACTTTTATTGGTGTTTTCTGATTTTGTATTGACGCAATGCAAATAACTAAAACGATCATACTACCTATCACTTCAATCTGTTAAAAGATGAGTCAATTGCTCAATCGTATAATCGATTTCTTCTTCTGTATTAAATCTTCCGAGCCCAAAACGCAAAGAGCTCAATGCCTCATCATCACTCAATCCCATCGCTTTCAAAACAAATGATGGACTCAATGTGGCTGACGTGCATGCCGAGCCAGAACTTAATGCAATATTTCTGCTCAGTTTAGCCATTAGGTCGGCGCTGTTCCTATTTTTAAAACTCATGTTGCTTACATTCGGCAGGCGAGATTTCCTGCTTCCGTTGATCGTAGCTTTTTTTGTGTTTAATAAAGCTGCCTCTAATTTATCGCGTAGTATTTTTAGGTTCTCTGAATCTTTTTGCATTTCTATCTTGCATAATTCGCAGGCTTTGCCAAAGCCAGCAATACCCGGAACATTTAGAGTTCCACTCCTAAAGCCTCTCTCGTGGCCGCCTCCATCTATTTGGGCTGTAAGTCTGACTCTTGGATTTTTCCGGCGTATATACAAGGCGCCCACGCCTTTCGGGCCATAGATTTTGTGAGCAGAAAATGCCATAATGTCGATGCCGTCCTCAATCACATCAACCTGTATTTTTCCGGCCGCCTGTGTAGCGTCAGAAAAATACAATACACCGTGCTTTTTTGCAATCAACCCGATTTCTTTGACGGGTTGAATCACGCCGGTCTCGTTATTAGCATACATTATGGCTATTAAAATAGTTTCCGGTTTTATAGTCCGTTCTAGCTCCTTCAAATCAATGACGCCGTCCTTCTGTACGTTGAGATACGTGATATCAGCTCCCAACTTTTCGAGATGTGTGCAGGAATCCAACACAGCTTTATGTTCTGTCGTTACCGTGATAATATGATTTCCTTTTCCTGCGTACATTTCAAAAATTCCTTTCAATGCCAGGTTGTCTGATTCAGTAGCCCCGGAAGTAAAAACTATTTCATTTGGTTCCGCATTTATTAATTGGGCCACCTGCTCGCGCGCGTATTTCACAGCCGCTTCGGCTTCCCAGCCAAACGTGTGGCTATGGCTCGCAGCGTTGCCAAAATATGTTGTAAAAAAAGGAAGCATGCTTTCGAGCACCCGCGGATCTAAAGGCGTCGTAGCATTGTTGTCTAAATAAACCGGCAAATGAAGCATTTGTTTTTATTTTGGTACAAATTTAGATTAAAGCGATAGAATAAAAGGATAGGGATTTGTGCCAACAGTGTTTAAGTTGAATCGGCGACGGAGAGAAAATAATCTTGCTTAAGTTAGTGTAAACAGAAATTAAGACTATTTGTATGTTTACTGCTTTTTATATTTAAAAGTTGCTAATCAAGTTTACTTAAGAGCGTAACAACTTCAATAGCAATATAACCGTTCAGGAATGAAACAATTCATTTCTCACTCCGCATCAAATCTTTCTACGCTTTCTATACCAGGCAAGGCTTTCATATTAATCACTAATTCGTCCAGTTCATCCTTATCATGAACATACACTTTTACATTCCCTTCAAATAAGCCGTCTTTGGCTTCTATCGTCAAGGCGTTAATATTAATTTTTAATGTGCCACTGATAAGGTTTGTAATTTTATTGATCACACCTACGTCATCAAGACCAACAACTTTGATGCCCGTAAGAAATGAAATTTCCTTATTCTTAACCCATTTGGTTTTTACTACCCTGTGTCCGTAATTAGATAAAAGCCGGGTTGCATTCGGGCAGTTAGTTCGATGGATTTTTAACCCTTCACCCTGTGTTACAAATCCAAAAACATCATCACCCGGAATTGGCTTGCAACAGTTGGCCAGCGTGTACATGATCTTGTCACTGCTTTCGCCAAAAATGATCAGTTCACTATCATTCTTATTTTCTTTTTTCGAAATAGTTTCTGTCTTTTCTTCCGCAGGAACTTTGTTGACTTTCGGTGGTAAAATCTTATCGCTCAATACCTGGAAGTCTTTTAATTCCCGGAGATCTATTTTTTTTACAGAAATGTCATAAAACAAATCCAACGGGGAATTCGCTTTATAAAAATGAGTGATTTCATCGAGGTTGGTTTGGCTCATGGGAACACCCATTCCTTCTAATTTCTTTTGAAGGATGATTTTTCCTTCTTCAGCAATAGCCCTTTTTTCTTCTTTAAGCGAGTCTTTTATTTTGGACTTTGCTTTGGTAGTTACTACCATTTTAAGCCACTCACTTTTTGGCTTTTGCTTGGTAGATGTAATGATCTCTATTTGGTCGCCGCTGCGCAATTTATGACCTATTGGTACCAGCTTATGGTTCACTTTGGCCCCAATACATTTTTCTCCGATCGCGGTATGCACGGCGAAAGCAAAATCAAGAGCAGAAGCACCACTTGGCAACATTTTGATATCGCCCTTAGGCGAATACACATAAATTTCTTCAGCTAAAAAGGATAGTTTAAAATCCTGAAGGAAATCTACGGAGTTAGTATCCGGGGCAGCAAGCATATCACGTATCTGCTGAAACCAGCTGTCAAAGCGATTTTCCTCTGTTGCCCCTTCCTTATATTTCCAATGCGCAGCTAAGCCCTTTTCGGCTATATCATTCATCCTTTTTGTTCTTATCTGCACTTCCACCCATTTTCCACGCGGCCCCATTACCGTGGTGTGCAGTGCTTCGTAACCGTTACTTTTTGGGTTGCTGAGCCAATCGCGAAGCCGTTCCGTAGAAGGATTATATTCGTCTGTAACCAGGCTATAAACTTTCCAGCAGTCTTCTTTTTCATGATCGGGAGATGAATTTAGAAGAATCCTGATGGCAAAAAGGTCGTAGACCTCATCAAAAGAAACACCTTTCTTTTTCATTTTATTCCAGATAGAATGAATGCTTTTAGGTCTTCCATAAATTTCAAAATCAAATTTCGCCTGTGTTAGCTTTTCTTTTAAAGGCCTTATGAAATCATTGATGTATCTTGTTCGTTCCCTTTTAGTATCTGCGAGTTTCTCAGCTATATATCGATAACTATCTGGCTCCATATATTTCATGGCCAGATCCTCCATCTCAGTTTTTATGGTGTAAAGTCCCATCCTATGGGCCAGTGGCGCATATACATATACCGTTTCAGATGCTATTTTTAATTGCTTTTCGCGCTTCATGCTACCCAGCGTTCGCATATTGTGAAGGCGGTCTGCCAGTTTGATTAATATGACCCGCGGATCGTCAGTGAGTGTTAATAATATTTTCTTAAAATTTTCTGCCTGCTGGGATGAATTAGCATCCAACACATTGGAAATTTTAGTAAGGCCATCCACAATTTTTGCAATCTCGGGGCCAAATTCACGTGTTACCATTTCCAGTGTGATATCAGTATCTTCAACGGTATCGTGAAGCAAAGCGCATATTGTACTCCTAACGCCAAGCCCTATTTCTTCAACGCAGATCATGGCTACTGCCAGGGGGTGGAGAATATAAGGTTCGCCACTTTTACGCCGCATCGTTTTATGAGCTTCCGCGGCTATTTCAAAGGCCGTTCTTACCTGTTCTTTACTTCCGGGTTTTAGTTTGGGTTTCAGCGCCCGCAAAAGAGAGCGATATTTTCGAAGAATTTCTTTCTTTTCTTCTTCTTCGTTCAGGGTGTATTTGGGTATGTCCAGCGTATCATGCATTTAATACGAATTTACAGAAGAATTATATTGAAATATAAAAATTAAAATCTCTTTAATATTTGCAACTTCCTTTGATTAAAAAAAATGAAAATTATTTGGGGCTATCATCGCCAAAAGCTTTACTCAGCCACTGTACGGGCTATCCGCTGCTATCTTTTTTGGCTCTGCTTCAAAACCCTAAAAAAAAGGATATTCGCTGCTATCCCGCATCCCATCAGCTATGGATTATAAATCGGCTTTAATAACCGTCTTTATTAAAAAGGCAGCATTCAAACTCAATAAAAAAGATAGTTGCTTTCGAAATGTTTACTGAAACATAAAAAATGTACTAACTCTTTTTAAACATCTTCTCAAACTCTGACTTGGTAAGAATTTTAAGCTTTTTATATTTTGTTTCCAGAAAAGATTTTTGAGATAGGATATGTTTATCGCCACTTGTTATAAATCCTGAATTAGTTTGGAGCGCAAGTGCTACTATATAATTATCATTTTCATCGTCAGGAATATAAGATTTTATTGGTCGGGCCAGCGTAAAATCCACACCTATTTGTTTAATGAAATTAATAGCATTGCCAATATTGATATGGTGTTTTTTAAGATGGGGATAATCTAATACACGATTTATCTCTATTATTAATTCCGGACAATAATAAAATGTTATTCTATGCTCAATTACAATGTTTGTGAGGATTTGCTCATTGTTGGTAATCAGATAGCTGACCCAAATATTGGCATCCAGAACATACCTATTTACCCGCATACCTATTTCTTGTTATGTGCTTTATTTTATCTATCTGCGCCATTGTAAGGGGCTTTACACCTTTTTCTGGAGAAGCAATTGGTTTTCTCTTTTTTCTCTTTAGATTAAGAGTGCGGACGTATGCCAATACCGATTCCTTTTCTAAGGGTTCCAGTTTATCTACTTCCTGTAGTAATTCTTCGGTAGCCTTATTTAAATTAATTATAAGTGCCATAGTATAAATATTTTTTACTAGCTAACTACAAACTTACGATTTATTATCTGTCGAATGTTTAGATGCCTTAAAGCCATATAAGCGAAACACTAAACACCAAAAAAAGGAATAAGAATAGAAATCTTCAATATTTGTTTGCTTGCTGTAAGGGTAAAAATTATTTTAAATTCTGGCACAAGCATGGCCAACACACGAAGGCTATTCTACAAAGCTTACGCTATGCGACTTCTTTATTCTTGGACTAAGAGGGGGACACAAAAATAAAAAGTATAGTTCCACTTTCTATATCACTTTGCGCAGGAGGAAATTTTAATTCATAGGCTTTTTGAGTGGCAATATTTCTAAGAGAAGAATTCGAAGTTGTTGTTCCTCTTGAAATTTCTGCACTTGTTACTTTTCCCGATGCATCCACTTTTATATCAACATACACTTTTGCATTTTCATTAAAGTCGTCCTGCATGTTCGGAAAATGAATTGGTTTGCGCCCTGAAAGCCCGCGAACTACACTTACTCCAGAAGAATTTCCATAAGCATTTTGGTAAGCTTTTTCTATTTGAATATTTTTCTCAGATGAAACCTCAACAATTTGTCCTGAGGTTGAAATCTCTTGTTCAATGTTGAATTTGGTGTTTAAGTTTGTTAATGAATCTAAACCTAATTCAGATGTTGAAAAATAAATGTTTTTAAAGTCCTTATTCGTAAAATAAAACTCAAAACCTATTTTCTTATAATTATTGAAAAATGTAATTTTAGTTGGGGTTAGATAATTGTCAATAAACTTCCAATCTTTATCATCCACATAAATTTGAAAATTTTGAATATCATCTTTAAATTTTGGAGCAATATCAATCGGAATACTAATACTGTCATTATATGCCATGCCATTAAAAGTGAACTCAATTCCAAATTTTTCTGTATCTGGATTATATTTGAGGAGATTTGACGAAAAGTCAGATTTTACTTTGAAAACTGCATTAGCAAGGTTCTTGAGGCAAATACTGTCAAAAACTTTTGATGAATTATTCGAGATTCGATTTTGATAGTCCTCAGTTTTTTCAAACTCTCCTTTTTGAAGCCATTGGTTAAAATCTTTCTTAATAGCATTTCCAATATGAACATAATCAGAGTTATTATAACGTTCTTTTTTTTCTTTTTCTTTATCCTCTAACTCTGTCTGTATTTGTCTTTCTTTTTCTTTTGCAATCTCAATTTGCTTTTGTCTTTCAGCTTCTGCCTTTTTCTCTTTGTCTCTTTGAAAGTCAACACCTGTTTTTAATTTTTCAGCTTCTTTCATTTCTCTTTCGTATTCCGACATCAACATCAATCCCTTTTCTGTATTTAGCTTTTCCAGAAAATCATTTGCTACAATTAGTTTTTCTAAGTCACTCATTTTACTACTTTTTTGCAGTATTGCTTCGTCAACTCCTAACTCCCTTAAAAATTGAACTGTCAATGAATAGCTTTCCTTTTCATAAGGGGTCATGGTTTGACAGTATGATGATACAAATAAAAAGAAACAAAGAATAGTAAAAAAACATCTCACTGTATAAAAAGTTTTAATTAAATAATCTCGAAGTCCCTGTAGTCGCCGATAAGATTGTTTTCAAAAACAAAGCCTTCGCCAATAAAGATTGTCTCCCTGTTTCTCTCCCATTCTAATTTATAAATTCTATGTGTGTTATCTCTGTAAGAGATAGTTAGTTTTGCAAAAAAAGGTACCCCTTCCTGTTGCCATGTAGTATTATAAATTCCAATAAAATCATCAGATTTATTTTCAATGTATGCATCAGCACTTTCAGAGGAAATGATGTTGATTCTATTATTCGAGAACTCACCAATTAAATTACCATTGTAAGTTTTCTTGAAATAAAATCTACCAATTAAGCAGTCGGATATATCTATCTGTTTCATAAGTAATTTTATAGGTATATACGTTTAGTCCGCCCAGTTTTTTATTCTTTGTCTCCAATTCTCTTTGGGTTATTTTTCACCATTCTTTCGATTAGTTTGTGAAAGATGGTATCCATATTATTTCTTCTGTTATATCGG
>Ga0207933_1002078_pt1 | contig 13584 bp, 8 predicted proteins | sample NGESurdeep092012_4_FD_184488 | JGI IMG/M metagenome (GOLD analysis project Ga0207933, IMG submission 184488) | Arctic peat soil microbial communities from Barrow, Alaska - NGEE Surface sample F53-3 deep-092012 (SPAdes) | ecosystem: Environmental > Terrestrial > Soil > Wetlands > Peat ... | reverse complement strand
GCCTTCAAGACCCGCCTCCGCAAAGACCTTTCCACCGCCGTAAACCCCTTCCTTTTTATCGCCAATATGTCCCAATGTTATTGTTAATTGCTATAATTTATTTTTTGAACTCAAGTTCTGATTCAGGGAATAACTACAACCCGGTAAAAGCGGCTGTAATTTGTTTCGCCAGCAGGATCAGCAATGACGGAAATACTTGATATGGCGGTAAAGTTCGTAAGCATGGTCCAGTCAGGATCGGTCAAGTTATTTTTATATTCAACGCCATAGTTAAGATTTGGTTGGGTCACAAAGCTTAAATTAAATCCGCTGCCATTAAAATTAAGCCGGGTGAATTGCGGCAGATTGAAAAAGGCGCCGGGCGAGCCGATGTCGCCATTGACGGCGGCGACAAATGCGCCATTTTCTCCAGCCACACTCAAGCCGCCAAAAGTATTGGCAGCGGGATCGTAACCAAAGGAAACGCCTTTGGCAGCAGCGCCAAAAGTAACGGTGGCAATCGTATCACTGATGGAACCGGCGGCGGCGTTCCATAGATAAATAGAGTCGCCATCGGAGCTGAAACCAATGTTGGGATAAGTAATGATTTGAAGATTAGCCGGCAAATTGGTGGAACCCCACCAGGTGCGGAAATCATCGGAGGGCATGTCTTCAACGAGCACAATGGATTCGCCGGGCGCAATGGTCACATTATTGGTGATGGTCTGGGCGTCGTCGAAAGAATCGTGGTCATCGTCGAAACGGTAGTCTTGCAGATTCACGGAAAAATTTCCGAGGTTGCTTAATTCCCACCAATCTTCCGTCGAAAGCGGTGAACCTTTGGCGCCTTTGGCTTCGCTGGACATGACTTCGGTGATCACCAGGTTTGGTTTTGGTGCAATAGTTAAAACGAATGAAGCGTTAGTAACTCCAGCCAGGTTGGTCACAATGACGGAATAGGTTCCGGCCTGTTCGTCTTGAAGTGTTGAAAGCGTCAAGGTGGAATTTGTCTGGCCAAGTAGATTGGTATTATTCAACTGCCATTGGTAAGACGGAGCCGGAATGCCGGTCGCTTGCACACTGAAGGTCGGGTTTTGGCCGACATAGGCTTCGAGGTTGGCGGGACTTTGCGTGATGATTGGGGAAGTAGCTTCCACGAAAGTTTCCGTCGCCAGTCCAGACCACGGGCTGGACAGCGGAGGATTATTCGCGCCGGTCAAGTTATGGTGAAATACATTATAGGCCCGGGCCGTAACGGTGACGTTGGTAGTTAAGGTAATTGGCGACGCATAGGTCAACGCACCCGAAGAAATGCCGTCGCCAGAAATGCGCGGGTCAGCGCCATTGGTGGTGTAATAAATTCTCACTCCGATTTGAGCAGTCAGAGCCAGCGGCAAATTGGTGGTGATGGCCCCGGAATTATTGCTGAAGACCGGCTTGGCCAGAAAATTTGTGTCCATGAAATTGAGGCGGTCGGCATACCATTTTTTAAGGAAATCAACTTCACCCTGATAAGTGCCGGGGAAAGTATAGCTATAACCGGAAATCGAAACGTTGCCGGAGCGCGGCGCGGTCAGAGAAGGCCAGCGCGCAGCTTCACGCGGTTCTTCCTGCTGCACCTGCGCCACCAGCGCATCTATGTCCGCGTAGATATGATTGGTGGAAAGGATACCTTCGCGCAAATCTTCGTAACGATCAATCCATGCCTGCCAGAAATCAATGTCTGTGAACATGCGTCCCCACCAGGTATAATTAAAATAGTCCGTGCCATAATCAGAAATAGGCGAGCGCCAATATAGCGGACTGAAATCACGCCCGTCCGTCGAACCTTGCGAGCGATCAAAATCCCAAATCGGCCCGAAGACCAGACTATTGGTGCGATCCTTGTAAAAGTAGGCGCTCAAACGCAAGGCATCCACATTGAACGCCATCACGTTAAGAATATGATGATCAATCCATGACGGCATATCTATGTATGCGCGATAGCCGGTCGTGAAATTTGTATAGCTTGCGCCGTTCAACGCCGTGTCAAAGGCGTTCATGTAATTTTGAAGATATTGTTTTTGCGGCGCGCGTTGCGGACCATCAATATCTTCTTCTTTGGGATAATTATAAACGATGTTTTGGTCGGCGGTATTGAAGCCGCTTTCGCCCGGACCCTCCCGGTCTATTTTCATCATATAGCCGCCGGTGACATTGGGCGAAGCATTGTCCTGCGGATTAAGATTGTCCACGGAATGAATCTTGGTGATGTCCACGCGATTTTTGTCCCATTTGATTTTTTCCTCGAGCACATAGATGCCGTTGTAATTTGCCGGCGTCACCGGCCCGCCGGTCGTGTTGAGATAAACTTCGACGAAGCGCGTGCGCGGCGCGTAACGCCCGATCTCGTTGCTCAGTTCATAGATCAACGGATTATGAATCAGCACCGGTTCAAAATTATCCGGCGCATATAAAACAAAATCCGATTCGGCGGGAAAACCGAGCGGGGAGTAATCGGCGCTGTTATCCAGGTCATCCCAGAACTCCACGGAAAAGGCCTGCTTGGGCAAACTCGCCGTGCTGGAACCATGAACATGAATGCCCGCGCGCGCCGTCAACGTCGGCGTATTCGTCAGCGAAGTATTTCCATTCTGCGGTTCGTAGATGGACATATTAACAAATTGATCCGTTGCGCCCGGAGTATCGTCAAACGGCACGTTGCCTCCGTTAAAATTGTAAATGACCACCGCCGGTAAATCCGAGTTGGTGTTGAGGAGGCTCGCGGCCAGTTGAATATAACTTTCACTATGCAACGGTCCAGGCATCAACCCATCGGCGTCATCGAACGCCCGCGCCCGCACTTGCATTGAACCCGTGATTGAAAGCGGCGGGGAGTAAGCCGCCGAAGCTTCCGTCGGCACACTGCCGTCGAGGGTGTAATGAATCACTGCATTCGCGTTGGAAGTGGAAAGTTGCAAATTAAACGACGTGACGAACGTGCTGCCCACTCTCGAAAATATCACTGCGGGCGAGAAATTTGTGCCGCCAATCGTATTGAGATCGCCGGGCGTGGGATTGGGAAAATATCCGACGATGTTTGGGTTGATGACATCGCGACCATACGAAACATCGGGTTGCTGCGCCGGGTAAGCATTAAAAACCGAAACGATGTTTGTGTTTGGATCCACCAACGCCAGATAGCCGCCGTTGACCGGCAGCCGGAAATTCGTGTGCAATTCGTTGGTGTTGCTTGTGCGATTTTTGCCGGACGCAAACACGACGATATAATTATCCGAGCCATTGGCATCGTCCGCATCGGGAATTGTGACGTTTGGAAAACGCCATTGCGTCAGGTTATCCGGGTCGTCCGTGAGCGACCAGCCGTTGAGATTCACGTCGCTCGTCGTCGGATTAAAAATTTCAATCCACGGTGAAGCATTGCTGTCTTCGTCCAAAACTGTGGTCTGGTTCGTGGCCATGAATTCGGAAATGCCCACCGCCTGCCAAAAAGCCGTGGCCGCAAAAACCGGCGCGGCTAAAAAAACAGTTGTGATAAAAAATAGAACGGCTGGAATTTTTTTCATGGGCGGAAGATTGTGAAAATACGTCATCGGAAGATTACAACAATTTTGAACCGAAAGACAGGAAAAATTCCTTGCCCTGCTCAATAATTTCTCGACGCCATTTATTGCATTTTCAGTGTTGACAGGAGTGCCTTCTTATCATACCTAACCTCGGTTCCAAAATACAACTAACGTCAGTTATGAAAAATTCCTTTTATGCTCTTTTGGCTGTCCTCGCCTGTTTCATCGGCGTCGGAGCTTCCCGCGCCGACACCATTTATGTGGGTTGCGACGGCGACAACACGATCCGGCAATTCACCACCAATGGCGTCGGCACGGTTTTCGCCCGGGACTCGCTTGACAACCCGGCAGGCGAAGCCTTCGACAAAGCTGGAAATCTTTATGTGGTCAACCAAGCGTTCGATACCATTACTAAATTTACCACCAGCGGCGTGCCTTCAACCTTTGCCGCCGATCCCGGTGACAATTCCATATTGAACATTCCCGTGGGATTGGCCTTTGACAACGCGGGCAATCTTTATGTCGCCAACGAAGGCAGCAGCACGATTGAGAAATTTGATACCAACGGCATCTCCTCAACCTTCGCCACTGGTTTGAACGGCCCGGAAGGACTGGCTTTTGATACAGCCAGCAACCTTTACGTTGCCAACGATGATGACCACATCGAGAAATTTGCGCCGGATGGAACTGATTTGGGGCCATTCGGCGATACTGCTTACCTGGATTCACCCGTAGGCTTGGCCTTCGATTCCAGCGGCAATCTCTATGTGGCCAATAGCGACGGCGAAAAGATCGGTTACGCCACTATCGCCATGTTCGACACCGGCGGCAACGGCTCCGTCTTCGCCACCAATGGCCTTGATTCTCCAGAGTTCATCGCTTTTGATACCAACGGCAATCTCTATGTGTCAGACGATGGCAATAACAGCGTTGAGAAGTTTGACCCCAACGGCAATGGCAGTGTCTTCATAGTCTATGATGAAAATCCATTGGGACTGGCTTTTGACCATGCGGGCAATCTTTATGTCCTTAACAACGGTAATGACGATAGCGGTATTGACGGTGACTTTATTCAAGAGTTTGACTCCAACGGCGAGAGGACTCTGTTCGCCGCTGCCACCATTGTTGATCCACAAGGGATGGGCTTTGACAGCGCGGGCAATCTTTATGTGGCCAACTTGGGTCTAGGTTCGGTCGAGAAATTTGATACGAACGGTGTCGCGTCAATCTTTGCTTTTCCCAATCCCAATGATTCGCCCTACGGTCTCGTCGTTGACAGCGCAAACAATGTCTATGTGTCACTTTACAATTATAGCGATCAAATCTTGAAATATACCCCGAACGGTTCCAGTTCGGTCTTCGGCACGGACGATGGCAGCTACCAGATATTGAGCCAACCGCAGGGACTGGCCATTGACAGCCTCGGCAACATTTACGCAATCAATGGCGATGCCAACACCATTTCAAAATTCACTTCCAATGGCAACTCCTCCGTTTTTGCCGGTATGTCCGATTTCTATACTCATGGACCGGGTGTGGCCGTTGACAATGCCAACAATGTTTATTGCCTGACTAATTTTACTGAAATCGCAAAATTCTCGCCCGCAGCCGTCTCCGCGCCTTTTGCGAACGATCCCGGCCAAAGCGACACTTACGCCAATGTGCAAGGCATGGCCTTTGATAGCGCGGGCAATCTCTATGTGGCCAACTATTATAACGGCACCGTCATGAAGTTCGACCCTAACGGCGACGGCTCCGTTTTTGCCAGCGACCTTCCTTTTCCGTCCTCCATCACCATCAGGCGCGACAGCGCCGCGCCATTTATTCCCACCCTATCCATCAATCACAGCGGCACCAATGTCATTTTAAGCTGGCCGCTTGCCGCCAGCGCCTACACTTTGCAATCCAATACCAATCTCGCCACCGGCAATTGGACAACCGTCTCCGGCGCACCCGGCACCAATCTCACCAGTTTTCTCGTGACCAACTCTATCACCGGTTCCATAAAATACTTCCGGTTATCAAATCCATAATATGAAAAATTCATTTTTCCCCTTTCTGGCCGTGGTCATTTGTTTTTTCGGCCTCGTTCATTCCCGCGCCGACACCATTTACGTGGGTTGTGCGTTGGAAGGCACAATCCACCAATACACCACCAACGGCGTCGGCACGATTTTCGCCCGCTCGACTTTGGGCAACCCGGAAGGTGAGGCCTTTGATAAGGCAGGCAACCTCTATGTGGCCAATGAGGGCTATAACTCCATTACGAAGTTCATCCCCGGCGGCGTGCCGTCCACTTTCGCGGTTGACCCCGGTGACAACTCCATCTTGAACTACCCGACGGGACTGGCCTTTGACAAGGCGGGCAACCTTTATGTGGCCAACGAAGATAACAACAACATTGAGAAATTTAATACCAATGGCGTGGCGTCTGTCTTCGCCACCGACGATGGCAGCGACACAATATTGAGCGGTCCGGAAGGGCTGGTCTTTGACACCGCCAGCAACCTCTATGTGGCGAACGACGGCGACTTTGTTTCCAAATTTTCTCCAAGTGGCGTTTTCTTGGGCCAGTTTGGGGATAGCTCCTACCTGAACAACCCCGTTGGCATTGCCTTTGACAGCACCGGCAATCTCTATGTTGCCAATAGCGAGGACGCCAACGACTCACCTACCATCGCAAAGTTCGATACCGCTGGCAATGGCTCGGTGTTTGCCGACACCGATATGAATTACCCCGAATTCATCGCGTTTGACACCAACAACAATCTCTATGTGGCCAATGAGGGCAGCATAGACACTGAAGGCAACAATAACATTGTGAAATTCGACACCAGCGGTAATGGCTCCATCTTCAACCAATACGGCGGCACTGATTTTCCGTTCGGACTGGCGTTTGACTCCTCCGGTAATCTTTACGACGCCGACTACGGCCAGTTCATCCAGGAATTTGACCCTAACGGCAACAGCTCGCGGTTCACCACCATCTCCATTGCCGACCCGCGAGGAATGGGCTTTGACAGCACAGGCAATCTTTATGTGGCAAACTTTGGCCAAGGCACCATTGAGAAATTCGATACCAACGGTGCCCCGTCAGTTTTTGCCTTCCCCGGTCAGCCTTACGGTCTGGTCGTTGATAGCGCCAACAACGTCTATGTCGCGAATTCCTACAACAATCAAATCCTGAAGTTTGCCCCCAACGGTTCCAGTTCCATCTTCGGCACCGACGATGGCAGCGGCCTCATATTGAATAATCCAGCGGGACTTGCCATTGACAGCCTCGGCAACATTTACGCCCTCAATGAGAATGTCAACACCATGTCCAAGTTCACGCCCAACGGCAACTCCTCCGTTTTTGCCGGCATATACGATTTCTATACGCACGGCCCCGGACTGGCGGTTGACAATGCCAATAACGTTTATTGCCTGACCAATTTCACCGCCATCGCCAAGTTCTCACCGGCGGGCGTTCCCGCGCCGTTTGCGATCGATCCGGTGCAAAGCTCCGATTATTACTACTCCAATTCGCAGGGCATGGCCGTTGACAGCGCGGGCAATCTTTACGTGGCCAACTATTATGATGGCACCGTCATAAAGTTCGATAAAAACGGCAACGGCTCCGTCTTTGCCACCAACCTCGACACGCCCGAATCCATCGCCATCAAGCGCGACACCATCGCGCCGTTCATTCCCACGCTGACCATCAATCGCAGCGGCACCAACATCATTTTAAGCTGGCCGCTGGTCGCCAGCGCTTACAATTTGCAATCCAAAACCAACCTTGCCACCGGCAACTGGCTGACCGTGCCCGGCACGCGCGGCACCAACCTCACCAGTTTTCTCGTGACCAATTCCATCACCGGCTCCACAAAATTCTTCCGGCTCTCAAACCCGTAGAAAGTAAAAAGAATCACCTTGATCAAGCAGGCTTCTCCGTCCAGGCTCCGGGCGCGTTCATAATGGAAAAATCTTTTGCAGGAAGCGCGCTACACTTTTACGCGCCCAGAATCGCACGAGCAATCACGATGACGCTTGCAGATGATGCAAAATTCAGTTCTCGATTGCTTTATGCAAACTGAAAATCACGCAGATCCTTGCGAAAGGCTGTGAATCGTTTCATTTGATTTCCATGTTTAATTTCTTTAGAAATGAAAAATTTCAGGACTGACCCCTTTACATTTAACCAACTTGGTGCCCAGAGGGTGGGTTATTCTGCGCAAGTTCAGATTTGGGAAGATTATTTAAATAATATCACGACGGCCTATCAGAGCAGTTCTTGTTTTAAGTCGGCACAACAAAGTCAGCCTGTTTCAATCGACACTCATTCTAAAATCAATCCATGGCTGCAATAAAAATATGAATTTATTTTCAAGAATTTTGACAATCATTATGCGCATCGCAATTTTTGGATCAGGATATTTTGCAGTCGCTGCGGTTCTAGCTAATTTTGAAAATGTGAAGCCTTTTGGCTTTTTCTGGCAACTATATGGAGTTCAGGGACTATTTGGAGTTCTGTGTCTTGCTCCATATCCAGATATTCTCTTCAGAAAAAAAATATGTGCTTTTTTTCTGATACTTATAATAATCTGTGTCGGAAGCCAGCTTCGCCGACAGTGGTTTCCAGTTTACTATGATTCTCCACAACTTGTAAATTATCCACAGTATATGAAGGATTTTGAAGAAGCTAAACAGCACTCTGAAAATGATGGCTATTGCACTTATAGAAAAGAAAATGGAGAAATGTTATGGTATGTGCAAAAGCCGGATTATTACGAGGGTGGTTTCCTCGCCATTCAAACACTAATAGCTTTAGCGCCGTTAGCTTTATTTTTTATTCGCGTCTATCAAGTGCGATATGGTTTTACATGGAAGGGTGCTTTCATTAAAAAATCTCCGCCTTGAACGCGAATGCCTAGTAAATTAACAGCCAATATCATGGAAACATTTCACTGAAGCACAACAAACCAACAACCAAACTAAGAAAGGAAAACAAAACCATGTCAGACCTCAATGATGCGTTAAAAGACAGTTACATCGGTAAAGTGGCGGACGCGCTCTAGCCTTACGCGCCGGACCTCACCACGGCGGGTTTTGATCCCACCAGCCGCATCACGCAATTGAGCGGTGCGAGCCAATAGTATTAAGAACTTGTTTTGGAGGAAATTGTCTGTTCGCGTATCATCCCTTTGATTAAACAATTCATTTTAGCGAGTGTGTTTTAGGATTGGTTATGAAATTAAATCGCAGCTTTCTTTTCGGGATTGTCAGCGCCATTTTTGTTGGAGTCCGGCTGTTTGCAGCCGACACTCCGTCTGCGCCTCCGCCAGGTTCCATGTTTGCAATCCCATTCCATGCTCCGGCATCGCTCACTAATTTCGTTTGGGACAGTGACTCGAAAACCACAAACGCGAAAAGAAAAGGGGTCAGTCCTAGTTTCATTCGAGATTAAATTCATTTTGTCAGCTTAATATGCCAGTCAAATCGTGTAATGTAAATAATCCAGGACTGACCCCTTTACATCGTAGCAGTCGAGGTCACGAGACTCAAATTAAATTTCAATCAGAGACTCCTCACGTCGTCTCCTACGGTTTAGAGGCGGGCGCGCTAGATAATTTTGCTTCGTAGCCGCCGACGTGAGCCGGCTCAAATTTTAATCGGAGCGAACTGACGTTCGCTGCCACCATTTATCTTTCCTGCACGGTGGCTTTCCTGACTTGGAACAGAGCGTTTCTGGTTTGGAACGTGGCATTCCAGATTAGAGAAATGGTTTTTCTTATTTGGATGGCCGGGTTTCTTGTTTGAAGAGCGACATTCCAAGTTAGGAAAGCGGCATTTCTTGTTTGGAACACGGTATTTCTTATTTGGAAAGGAGCATTTCTTGTTAGAGAACGAGCATTTCAGGTTAGAAGAGCGATATTCCAGGTTAGACAAGGAACATTTCTTGTTAGAGAAGGAGCATTTCTAGTTTGGAAAATCAGAAACATTGTCCATTATTTGGATGGTTTTCTAAAAACAGGACAGTTGCTAGCGGTGAGCCGACCTGCACGCGGCCTCGGGAGGCGGACGGGTTAATAATAAAGTGATTGATAGTGAAGGTATTGGAGAAAAATAATTTCGGAAGGGCGGCGGAAGAAAACTTCACGCAGCGGTTGGCACGGGCGATGCTTAACTTAAGGGCAAGAAAACTCCGCGAGATTCAGGTCATCCCCAACAGAGGCTTCTCCCAACTGTAACCATTAAAGAGAAAGAACTAAATATGCCTACTACCACGACCAATACGCCGATAAGAAATTTTCGCATCTATACCGGGTTCACCAAAGCGCCGGATAACGACCTCTGCAACGTGGCCCTCGATGTGTCCGATGCGTTGGACGGTCATCCGGTTTTCACCCTGCCGCCTTTTACCTCGGCGCAATTGACCGCGCTGGAAACCACGTTCAGTGCGGACATGACCGCCGCCCGCAAACTCGGCACCGACCGCACGCTCGCCAAAAAAATCTCGCGTCAGGCGCTGGCGGATGCGCTGATGAGCGACGCGCTTTATTGCCAGGGGACGGCCCGGCACGACCTGAACACGCTGCTGACTTCCGGCTACGAAGTGGTCAGCACCAATCGCACGCCCGGTCCGCTGGACACGCCGCAGATCAATAGCATTGACAACAGCGTGAGTGGACAATTGACGGTGAACGGCACGGCGGTCCTGAACGGCCGCATGTATCAGTTGCAATACAGCACGGACAATGGGGCGACCTGGACGAACGCGGGCCATTTCACCAATGCGCGCCGGATGTTGCTCACACCAATAACTCCGGGAAAAACTTACCTGATCCAAATCTGCGCGCTGGGCGGCAGCACGGGTCAAAGCGCGTGGAGCAATCCGGTGGGCATCATGGCAACCTGACCATTTTCGGGAAACGGCCTCAATGACCCGATGAGCCGACTCCCGGATAACGCAGCCGGCGCGACTGGATGCTGTCGTTCCGGCTGTTGTCTTTCAAGGCATTTTCCTGCCGAACACATGAAACCACAGATGGATGCAGATAAAAAAATTCAGACACGGATTTCACACATTTTCACCGATTTAAGAAAATAGGAATTTGAATCCGTGTCTGTGTTTGACAGCATCATCGATTTCGGGACATTTTATGGCGGCGATTATGCCGAAAGCGGGCCGCGCGGTCTCGGCCCCGCGTCGCCATACTTTATTTTCATTTCGTGATTTATTCCGCCGCGCATTCCCTTTAATTTCCGGTTCGCATGGAACACGGATTGGTAACGGACATCGCCATCAGCATCATCGCCGCGTGGATCGTCGCGGTGATCTCGCAGGTCGCGCGCCAGCCGCTCTTGCTCGCGTATCTCGTCGCCGGTTTCATCATCGGCCCGCACGGCCTGCCCATCGGCCCAAACGGTTCGCGCCTCGTCACCGATCCCAAATCCATCCAGCTCATTTCGGAAATCGGGTTGAGCCTTTTGCTGTTCATGATCGGGCTGGAAATTGACCTGAAAAAAATGTTGGGCGCGGGCAAAGTGATTTTGCTCACGGCGGCGGCGCAGATCATCGGGTGCGCCCTGCTCGGCTGGCTGGTGTTCGGGTTGTTCGGCCCGGCGCAAAATCGCCTGGAAGCGTTTTATCTGGGCGTCGCGGCGGCGATGAGCAGCACGGTCATCATCGTCAAAATTCTTTACGACAAGCGCGAACTCGAAACGCTCGTGGGCCGCATCACGCTGGGCGTGCTGGTGTTGCAGGATGTCGCCACGATTTTATTTCTGGCCATCCAGCCGAATTTGAAAAACCCCGCGCTCGGCATTATGGTCGTTGCCATCGGCCACGTTATTCTGCTCGTGTTTGTCGCTTACCTTTTCAGCCGGTTTGTGCTGCCGCCGGTTTTCAAATTCGTCGCGCGCCTGCCGGAATTGGTTTTGGTCGGGGCACTGGCGTGGTGTTTTGCGATGGCAGGTTTTGCCGATTACCTGAAACTTTCCCCGGCCATGGGCGCGCTCATCGCCGGCGTGATGATCTCCACCTTTCCCTACACGCTCGATGTCGTCGCCAAAGTCACGAGCATCCGCGATTTTTTTGTCACGCTATTTTTCGTCGGCCTCGGCATGACCATTCCGTTGCCGACGTGGGGTTACATGCTCTGGACGATTTTCTTCTGCCTGTTTCTCATCGGCAGCCGGCTCATCACGGTTTTTCCGGCGCTCTATTCCATGCGGCAAGGCTATCGCGTCAGCCTTTTGCCCGCCGTCAATCTTTGCCAGGTCAGCGAACTTTCCCTTGTCCTGCTCGCGCTCGGCAAAAACAGCGGCGACGTTTCGGAAAACACCGTTGGCATCGTGGCTTTCGCGTTCGCCTTTCTGGCCGTCGGTTCCACTTACGCGATGCTGGAAAATGACATTATTTTGCGCAAACTCATTCCGCATCTAAACAAACTGGGCTTGCACGACCTCGAACAATCCACCGTCGAAACCATCAACGCGGAAAAACCCAAACGCATCTGCCTCCTCGGTTTTTCGTGGACGGCGAGTTCGTTGATCGAGGAAATCACCCGCGAACGTTCCGATTTGATTCCCGAAATCGTCGTCGTGGATTTCAATCCGCAAGTCTATGAAAAATTGCGCGAACGCGGCGTGCGCGCCGTTTATGGCGACATCACCCAGCGCGACGTGCTGCATCATGCCGGCGTCGCGGAGGCGGAAATCATCATTTGCACGCTGCCCAACATGGTGCTCAAAGGCGCGGACAATTTGAAAATACTCCGCCAACTTCGCGAACTGAATCCCGAGGCGGAAATCGTCGTCCACGCCGAATTGCTTTCCGACATTCCGTTGCTTTATGCCGCCGGTGCCAGTTTCGTCACCGCGCCGCGTTTGCTCGAGGCTGCCAATTTATTGCACGTCCTCGAAGCCGCCGAGAAAAAATTGCTCGATCAAAAACGCAGCGAACAAGCCAAGCGGCTCGAAGAACGCAAAGAAGTCATTCCGTAAAAAATAAAATTCTTGAAACCTATTTCATCAAAAAAAACCCTCGCCGCCGCCGTGAAAGCCGCGCGCGCCGCCGGAAAAATCATGCGCGACCACTGGCATCTGCCCAAGCGCGTCAATTCCGCCGAAGCCCACGACATCAAGCTTGAACTCGATGTCCGCTGCCAGAAACTCATCGAAAAAATCCTGCGCGCCGCGTTTCCTGAAATTTCTTTGCTCGGCGAGGAAGGTTGCTCCGGCGATGAAAACAGCGACTATCGCTGGGTCGTGGATCCGATTGACGGCACCGTGAATTATTTTTTTGGAATGCCGCACGCCGCCGTTTCGATTGCGTTGCAAAAGGTAGTCGAGCCTCGAGAGTTGAAAGTCGAGGGCAAGAAATTTTCGGCTCTCGACCCTCGGCCTTCGACCTTCGACACGCTTCTTGGCGTGATTTACGATCCGTTCACGGATGAACTCTGGACGGCGACGCGCGGCGGAAAAACCAAATTGAACGGAAAAGTTGTCCGCGTCAGCCAGCGCGCGCAAATCGGCGAGGCGGTAGTCGCCATGGGATTTTCCAAGAGCAAAGAAAACCTGGAGAGAAGTCTGCCGCACTTGATTCGCCTTGCCCGCAGCGCATTGAAAATCCGGCTGCTCGGTTCGGCGGCGTTGGAACTGGCTTACGTCGCGTCGGGCCGGCTTGATCTTTATGTCGAGCGCATGATCAATTTGTGGGACATCGCGGCGGGCGCGTTGATGGTCGAATGTTCCGGCGGCGAATGCTGGCTCAAACATTTGCCGGATGGACGTTTCCGTATGTGCGCCGACAATGGCCGGTTGCGAAAAAAACTTCAACTTGGCAGTTTGCTTAAATAAAAATTAATCCAAAGGCGCGCAACATAGTGACAGACAGGAAATTCTCCACTTGCCAACGTTAAATTTACATAGCCTGAAGAGTCGCATCCATGACCGAGCCTGTGTAAAAAGGTCTGCGCATTGGGTGCGGTGAGTAGGGTAAACATTCATCAGATATTTTCTTCCCATTTTGAACGTCGAGTCGAGGTTTGGG
>Ga0207933_1002076_pt1 | contig 13594 bp, 16 predicted proteins | sample NGESurdeep092012_4_FD_184488 | JGI IMG/M metagenome (GOLD analysis project Ga0207933, IMG submission 184488) | Arctic peat soil microbial communities from Barrow, Alaska - NGEE Surface sample F53-3 deep-092012 (SPAdes) | ecosystem: Environmental > Terrestrial > Soil > Wetlands > Peat ... | reverse complement strand
TTGCGTCCGGCTCCTGGCTTGCGCTGGTATTGCCGGCCCTCCTGGCGCTGTCTGATGGGAACGAAAGGCTCCGCTTTCACCCATAACTCATCCGATACCGTCCACGACTTGACCTGTGCCATCCTGATCCTCCAGGAACAGCCTCGCACGACTTGCCCCAGCACCTTCAGGCTTCTTGCCGACAAGTATCAAATTGGATACTATTTACGGATAAGCTCTAAATTTCTCTCTTGTCCGAGAACCCCTTATTCCCAAGTTCTCCGTTATAGCCGGTCAGTGTGAGGTTGCCGTATGTGTCGATCCAGCGGCCAATGTTTTGCTTGTCCTCCGGTGTAAGGGTCTTGAGCCAACCCTCCGACTGAGTTTGCGGCAGGATATGTTCGATCTGAATATTCTTTGCGCTCAACCCCTCTTTATGGCCATGGCTGTCTTCAAGACGCCATAATACCCAGTTCGCCGACTTTCGCCCGTATTGGCTGTCTTTGACAAAGCTTTCGACGAACTCTTGATCTCTGGGCCAACGAAGATTTCCAGTCTGCTTGCTGAGACTCTCGCGAAGGAAGGTGGCTGGCTGCTTGTCGTTCCAGTCGTTGAGGAGCTGGGTTGTCAGAGAGTCCAGCGCGTTATTTTTTAGATTGCACACGGATCGACGAATGAGATAGGCATCGAGGACATCCAAGGCGTCATAAAGCTCGGAACTTGAAATGGCACCGCGATCATTGGCACTGAAAAGTTTCATAAGCAGGGGATAGAAAACGGTGACCCCAAGCATTTTTAGAACCGTGAGCGGACGTTTTAGGCGTTCCTCGATCTCTTCTTCCGGGCTTACAAAGCGGGGGTAGATGGCGCTGAGCCTTTTCATTACAGAGAGTTCATCTTCTAACTGCTCGGGGGAATGGGCTTCTACCATCTTTTTGAACGATGGATAGACGTTCTTTTTCCGGACTTCGTTTCCGTTCAAGCGGCAGTAGTGGAGAAGGAACTGCGGCAAGTTCTCGCCGCAGTTGGTTTCAATCGGTCTCCAATAATCGTTGTAGATTCGCGCCTGGTCGCCGTGGTCCCCGAGCGAGTGCTTGTATTTCATCAAAACGAAATTGCGGACAAGGTCTGCTGGAGTGAGGTCGGTTCCCTTGAAGTTCAGGCTCTCAAAGATTTCATATGGGTCTTCCTGCTCCGGGTCCAAATCGATCATTACAACGCGCAGAGCGCTTTCCAATATCTCCAATACCCTTATGGGAGTAATGCCGTCGTCAGAGTCGAGACCCTTCAACTTCTTCTTGAAGTATAGGTCGGCCTTGTAAAGCTGCGAATCCTTGTCCGCGCCTTCCTTATCGCTCACAATACATTCGTAGGTATTGCGGTCGACTTGGGTCGGCGCCACCTTGTACAGGTCAATGCCCTCGTCATGACGATTGATTAGAAAATCCGGGATGCGGTCTTTTGTCTTTTCGTCGAGGAAGCGGCGGATTGCGCAGAGCAAGATGGAAACCGTCGTGAGCCGCTGTTGCCCGTCGATGATGAGGTGCTTATTGACGCCGATCGGAGTAGTCGTGACTGCCAAAGATACGATTGCACCCATGAAGTGCGGGTCGAGTTTGCCGTCGGAGCGATGGCAACCGAGAATGTCCTCCCAGAGGGTCTCCCACTCCTTCTCTCTCCATGAGTATGGACGTTGATACAGGGGGATGATGCTCTGCTTACGTCCGTCGAAGTACTCAATCAACCGCACTGCTTTCGTTTGCACGTGAACTCCTCTACCGCTCGGTTATACTTCGCCACAGTGTACAGGACCATTCGGATGGGGGCAGGAGTAATGGATCTATCGTTTGAGCAGAAGGTGCAGCAGTTCATAGCGAAAAGCTTTCACGAGTTGGATCGATCAAGAGCAGTTCACGTAGATCGGCTCGAGTTAACGCCGCTCTTGCGCCGGAAGAACCCGTATCTCTCGCGCGTGAAGCAGCGTGGCTTGGCTTCGGAGTTGGTGGAATCCCTGCTCGATTGGGGATCGACCTCGATTGAGGAGAGTTTGTTCGATGATTTTCTGAGGCAGCTTGCGGTCTTCGTGTCCGAAGAGAAGTGCAATGGGCGGAAGTCCTCTACAACTGGCATTGATATTGATTTAGACCGTGGCGGGGTGCGGTATCTCATCGCGGTGAAATCAGGCAAGGCGTGGGGCAATGCTACACAGCATAAGAAGCTGCGCGAAAACTTCTTGACCGCCGTAAAGGTACTGAAGCAGAACAAGGCAATAGGTGAGCTCCAGCCTACCCTTGGCATTTGTTACGGGCGCTTCAAAACCGTCAACAATGGAGCGTTTCTTCATATTGGTGGACAGAGTTTTTGGGAGCTGATTTCGGGTGAGCAAGATCTGTATATGGACATCATTGAGCCGATCGGGCATAGAGCGAAAGAGTTCAATGATGAGTTCCATACAAAGCGTGCTAACGCGATGAATCGGATGGTTCGGGAGTTTACGGAGCGGTTTTGCTCGGCAGATGGCGCGATTGATTGGCCAAAGATTGTGACCTTGGTGTCGAAGAACGCATAGCTTTGGGTAACTTGAGAAGGTTCGGCGTTTGTGGTCGCATCAAGGAAGGCAATTTTGTCGTTTCGCTGCGCTGCACTCAGGCCTTCGGCAGAGTGGTAGCGCCTCCGGCGTCGCTGTTTATGGGCGGGAGACCCTTCGGCTGAAGCCGAGGGTTACCAAACCCATCCCTTCCCGGGGGTGGCGTCTTTCGGGTGCAGGTTGATGCAGGGAGCGAGCGTCCCTCCGCGGCTAAAGCCGAATCGTCATGATGGCCTTGACGTACGGCCTGAAGGCCGTACCCTTCAAGGATTGACTTTGTCGGCGTCCAAGTCGAAACCCGAAGATTAGTGGCCATTAGACTGGCCAATAATTTACTTATCTTTTGATAAATCCTATATTATGTTTTAGTTGCTTTAGATGGTTAGTGGCCAAACTATGGCAAGTCACGAAAGCCCGAGCCGCATTGAGCCAGCCCGTATCGACGAGCCTACGGCCACGTTGGCTGATACGATTGCCGACTTAAGCGCATCGGCGGCCATTCTGGGACGTGCCTTGCACCCGCTGACAGCAGCCAATTTGGCTGACCTTGTGCGCGTCATGAACACGTATTACAGCAACCTCATTGAAGGTCATAACACTCGTCCGCGTGACATTGAGCGCGCGCTTCTGGGGGATTTTGACGCCGATGAAAAGGGCCGGAGTCTACAGATGGAAGCTGCGGCACATGTGCGCGTACAGCGTCAGATCGACTTCCTGTTTGCGAGCGGTCCGGCACCCGTTTCAACTTCCGAGGAGTTTATTTGCTGGATTCATCGGGAATTTTATCGCGATGCGCCGGACTCCATGCTGCGTTTGGAAGGTGGCGGGCGCGCGATCGTGATGGAGCCAGGGGCATTGCGCAGCAAGCCTGAACACGATAATGCAGTGGGGCGGCATCTGCCTCCCTCCAGCGAATACGTAGCTCATTTTCTGCGCTATTTTTCTCAAAGATACGACATCTCGAAGATGGGGACCGCGAGCCGTATTCTGGCCATCCCGGCAGCACACCACCGGTTCAATTACATACATCCCTTTCCGGATGGCAATGGCCGAGTGAGTCGCCTGATGAGTCACGCGATGGCGCAGGAGGCCGGGATAGGCGCGCATGGCTTGTGGTCGGTTTCGCGTGGCCTTTCGAGGGGACTCGAAAGCCGGGGCGAATATAAGCAGATGATGGCGTTGGCAGACACGCCGCGACTCAGCGATGTGGATGGCCGCGGCAACCTGTCCCTGCGCGCATTGCAGGAATTTTCGGAATGGTTCTTGAAAGTATGTCTGGATCAAGTGAGATTCATGACTGAACTCTTCGATCTGGAGACGTTGCGCAAGAGGTTGCGACGATATGTGGAGAGCAGCGAAACGCTTCGAGCGGAAGGAGCGTCACTGCTCGAAGAGGCCCTGATTCGTGGGGAGTTCGAACGCGGAGAGATTGGCCGCATTACGGGTTTGCCGCGTCGCACGGCGTCGCGCGCGATGTCGGAACTCGTGGAGATTGGGCTGCTGGCTTCCACTACGGAACGAGGGCCACTCTCATTACGGTTTTCGCAAGACTCTCTGGAAACCCTGTTTCCGCTTCTCTACCCGCAGGTTTAGAACTCTCGCCTATACGTTAAATTTAAAGAACAAAATATCGCCGTCCTTGACGACGTACTCCTTGCCTTCGGAGCGTAGCAGGCCCTTTTCTTTTACGGCCTGCTCGCTGCCGTAGAGGAAGAGGTCGCTGGAGGCGTAGGCGTCGGCTTTGATGAAGCCGCGTTCGAAGTCGGAGTGGATGACGCCGGCTGCTCCCGGGGCTTTGGTGCCGCGTTTGATGGTCCAGGCGCGGACTTCCTGCACGCCTGAAGTGAAGTAGGTGATGAGGCCGAGCAGGCGATAGGCGGCGTGAATTAGACGATTCAAGCCCGGCTCAGACAAGCCGGCGGCTTCGAGGAATTCGGTGCGCTCGGCGGGGTCGAGTTGGGCGATTTCGGCCTCCATCGCGCCGCAGATGCGGACGACTTCGGAACCTTCTTCAGCCGCGCGCTGCTCGACGAGTTTGGTGAACTCGTTGCCGTCCGCGATGCCGTCTTCGTCCACATTTGCGACGTAGAGCTGGGGCTTCATGGTGATGAGGAAGAGGTCGCGGGCGATGAGCTTTTCGTCGTCGGCGAGGCCGGCGGTGCGGGCGGGCTTGCCGGCGTTGAGGACTTCGAGGAGCTTCTGAATTGTTGCCAGCTCGGATTTTTGCGCGGCGGTTGCGGTGTGGCCCTTGGCGGCCTTCTCGGCTTTGTTGAGGCGCTTTTCGACGGTGTCGAGGTCGGCGAGCAGGAGCTCGGTGTTGATGATGTCGATGTCGTGGATGGGGTTGACGCCGCCGGCGACGTGTATGACTTCGGGGTCGGTGAAGCAGCGGACGACGTGGAGGATCGCGTCCGTTTGGCGGATGTGGGAGAGGAACTGGTTACCCAACCCCTCACCTTTCGACGCGCCTTCGACGATGCCCGCGATGTCGACGAACTCCATGGTGGTGGGGACGATGGAGTTGGGCTTGACCATGGTGACGATGCGGTCCATGCGGTCGTCGGGGACGGGGACGATGCCGACGTTGGGGTCGATGGTGCAGAAGGGGTAGTTCGCCGCCGCGGCCTGGGAGGCCGTGAGGGCGTTGAAGATGGTGGATTTTCCCACGTTGGGGAGGCCGACAATTCCGCAGTTCAAAGGCATGTTGAGGGGGTCCTTACACGATCTCTTCTATTTGAACATGGCGGGCGGGAGGCTGAGGCAGGGGCGGCTGATGCGGCGAAATCTGCCCGCAGAGGACGTGCGGGCGGAGGACCGAAATTTATTTGAGGGCCGGCAGGCTGAAAAGACGCTTATTGCAGTGTTCCCTAAAACCACTTGTATCGGAACGATTCGGCCCCACCAAATCCAACTCGAGGAAAGTCCCATGAAAATGATGCGTTACCTATGTTTTACGGTCCTTGCACTTACTTTTGTCAGCACGGGCGTGCACGCGAAAGCGGACACCCTGCTCTTTGAAAATACTCCCGCAGACTCCGGGGGCATTGCGAACTACCTAGGTGTCGGACAGGAACTGATCGTGACCACCACGACGGACCTCACCGGAATAGCCTTCGATCTATCCGCTACCACCGCTACCACCGGGGAATACATGATCTGGAACGGCGACAACAGCCAGTTGCTGTACACATCGTCGGCCGTTTCCATCGCTGCCTCGTCCACCAAATCGTGGATCGAAGCCCCGGTGACCTACACGCTGGATGCGGGATCGACCTATTTCATCGCCGTCCTAACCAGCGGACCCGCGTCCCTCGGCCTCAGCAATGGGCCAGACGTCGACACCGGCTTTGACGCGGTCGCGGACAACGGCGATTACAGAAACTTCGCTTCCCCGCAGTATTTCGGCAATGGCTCGCGGAACATCGCGTTGCAACTGTTCGGCACGCAAACCGCCAGCGTGGCCCCGAGCGCGGTGCCGGAGCCCGGCTCGATCGCATTGCTTGCAACAGGAATGTTGGGATTGGCTGGCACGATACGCCGCCGCTGGATGTGCTGAAGGGCACACCCTGGCGCCTCTTCTCCGGGGAGGGGAAGAGGCACCGATCTTCCGACCCGCATCTGTATTTGTCTGCGGTTGCGCCGACTTCTTTACCGCACGCCCACATGAAGACTTGTGGTGGCGGCTGGACGCGGTTAGGCTGGTGGGCGAGGTGAGTGCGATGCGGCGAAGCGGTTGGATGTGCGTTGTGGCAATGTTGTCGAGCGTGGCGATGGGACCGGGTGTGGCAAGGGCGCAGGCCCCGGCGGGCGCGAGCGGGCCGGCGGCGGAAGCGCGGCACAGCTATGAAGGCGTCAAGAAGTATATTTTGAAGGCAGCGGACGAGATGCCGGCGGAGAGCTATTCCTACAAGCCGGAGCCGGATATCCGGACGTTTGCGCGGGTAGTCAATCACGTTGCCGAGGCGCAGCTTCACATCTGCGGCGCGGCGAATGGGACCGCCGCGGCGGACCTGGCGAAGGTCCCTGAGGAGACCGCGGACAAGGCCGCGATCGTCGAGGCGCTGAAGGCTTCGTTTGCCGAGTGCGACAAGGCGTTTGCGGCGCTGACCGATGCGAATGTGACGGAGATGGTGTCGATGGGGCGGGCCAAGCGGTCGCGGATCGGGCTGATGTGGGGGGCGGTCGCGCACGATCAGGAGCAGTACGCGACGCTGGCTCTCTATATGCGGCTGAAGGGCCTGACTCCGCCGAGCAGCGAGAAGTAACTGATTAGTGCGCGAACTGTATGCCTCGACCGAGAACGATGATGTAGGCGAGGCCAAGAACGGCAGCGGCAACCCACCATGCGGGTTGCCGCTGCACGGTCAATGGCTGATCGGGCGCCGGGGGCGGGATGAGGTTGTCGGCCCACATCAGGCCCGAAGAGCCACCGAAAGCTGCTGGAATCGTTGAAACCAGGAGCAGCTTGATTCCGAGCGGATCGAACGCGCCGGCGATGCAACTGAAAAGGCACGCGGCGTAGTAGGGGAGTCGTCCGACGGTGTTGTACATCGGGCGGTCTGCCACGAAGGGCCGTATCGCGATGGCCAGCAGGCGGACGACCAGGACGTAAAGCGCGAGGCCGAAGATCGTCATGCCGATACGGAGAGCGGCCTGGTGCGGGAGGCCGCCGATGACGGCGTTCCAGTCGCCGAAGCCGAAGATGCCGGAGAACATGAAATAGCCGGCTCCGGGAAGCAGGTTGAGCGCGGCGAAGATCCACAGGAAGTAACGCAGATTGGCGCGTTTCCCGGCACCGCGCGCAGCCAGCAAGGCCAGCGCGCCGGCAATGAGATTGACGATCGTTCCACCGGCGTCGACGAGGCGGTCGGGTATGAGCGACGAGAGGTGATTGCTGGTCAGCTCGGTTGGAATGTCGCCCCGCAGCCATGCGGTAACGCCGTGGCCGAGGCCCTCGTGCAAGAGCGTTGCCGCCGCGGAGGCGATGACAGCCATGCTGATGATGGTCGCTTTGCTGTGTTGGTTGGGCATGCATGCCAATCTATTCTTAAACCGCCGGATGCGAAAATACGGAATGGGACGGACAGACGGCTTGAAGCTTCTAAGGCACGGCGGCATACTCGCGGCGGCGCTACTGATGCTGGCTCCGGTTACAGGCTGCATTGTTGTGGGTGTTTCGAACCGCGGCGGGTGGTTTGCGTGGCCGCGCGGGTTCGGGCTGGTGTTTGTCTTTGTGCTGCTGATCTTCCTGCTGCTGCGGCGGCGGAGGTAGCTGGATCCTCCCGCGCGGGTCTTGACGAACAGGAAGTACACGACCAGCCGTCCGGGGTCAGCTTTTGGGGTCCGTCTTCCAGACGAAGAGGAAGTCGTCGTTGCTGGAAGTGGCGATGCCGATGTGCTTCTGGTTGGCGGCGCGGCTGAGGGCGGAGCGGATGTTCTCCTTGGTGTCGGGCAGCTCGGACAGAGGAATTTTGAGCGCGGAGCCGGTGTCGAGTTGCGCTATGTCGCTCAATAGTTGCGTGATGATCTGCTTATGCTTGCCGTCGCGGCCCTTGGGCACGTCGGCCTGGAGGACGGAGGCGAATCGCATGGATGCCGGAACGGATTGTTTTATGCTGGCCATAAACATTATCGGCGCGTTAACGTGACGTAAACATCGTCCAAACCTGAGATTACGGTAGCAGAAGATTCGTTGTTCCGGCAAGAAATACTTTTGTCCTTTGATCCACTGGGGATAAAGAGTTCGATCGTGGGCCAAAGAGTTAACCCGTGATGCAACGCGGTCACATAGGGTGTGCCTAGAGGTATTTCCCAATGTCCCCAGTATTGAAAGCTGTCGTGGTCCCGATTTCCGAAGTGCCGCTCGAAGACGTGGTCAAGCTGGACGAGGTGCGCGAGCCGATCGTGCTGGTGGTGGACGACGAGCACCTGGTCGCGGACACGCTGGGCATCATCTTCAAGCGTGCTGGCTTCTGCACTCTGACGGCGTATGACGCCGCGGGCGCGCTGGAGATTGCCGCCGCCATTGCGCCGGACATCCTGGTGAGCGACGTGGATATGCCGGGGATGAACGGTGTGGAGTTGGCGATGACGCTGCTCGAACGGCTGCCGGAGTGCCGCGTGCTGCTGTTTTCGGGGCACGCGACGTTTGCGGACCTGTCCGCGGCAAGGGAGGCGGGGCATGATTTCCCGCTGCTGCCGAAACCGGTGCATCCGTCCGTGATGCTGGAGAATGTGTTGAGCAGCCTGGGGCGGAAGTCGGCGAAGGTTCGGATGGCCGAGGTGGTGGCCATGCCGAGGGTGTTGCGGACGGCTTAGCGGGCGGCGAGGCTACAGAGTTTGACGCCCCATTCGGTGAACTGTACATTTCAAGATAGCGAAGTGGAGAGTTCATGGCGATTCAGACGGTAGATAGAAAAGACACGCCGGTGGTTTCGGTCCTGCATGCCCGCTCGAACTTTGGGAAGTTGCTGGAGCGCGTGGATCACGAGCAACGCTCGCTGGTTATCGAGAAACGCGGAACGCCGAAGGCCGTGCTGCTGAGCATTCGCGACTACGTGAAGCTGGCCGCTCCGGAGCCGGAAGTGCTGCGGATTATCGGCGAAGTGTCGAAGCGGAACGGAACGGACAAGATGACTTCGCGGCAGATCGACGAGGTCATCAAGGAAGCGCGGGCGGAGAAGCGGAAGAAGAAGCGGTAATGCTGCCGCTGCGGCTGGTGTTCGATACCAACGGTCTGGTTTCGGCGGCGCTTACGCCGGAGGGACTACAGCATACGGCTTTCCTGCTGGCAATTACAAAGCCTGCCCGGCTGTATGTGTCAGCCGCGATTTTGGAGGAGTATGCCGAGGTGCTTGCGCGGCCGAGACTTGGGATTTCGAAGGGTCTGCGACTTCCAATGCTGCAACTCATCAAGAACCGCAGCTACATGGTCGCGCCCAAACGCCGCATCCATGTTTGCAACGATCCAGATGATGACATCTTTATCGAGTGCGCTGATGCTGCTCGCGCGGACTATTTAATTACGGGGAATTTGAAGCACTTTCCGGCGTTCTGGAAGAGCACGAAGGTGATCACGGCGCGGGAGTTTGTGGGGTTGGCTGCGCCGCATTTGATTGGGTAAAGAGTAGAGGACAATCAGATGACGAGTGTGACTCTTTCAGCAGTTGCAGCATCGCGTAATCGGCCATCCATCGTGGCGAGCCCCAAGTGAAGGCGCTTGGCAAGCGCGAGATACATCGCGTCATAGCCGCTGAGCCGGTGCTGGCGTACCAGCGGAAGTGCGTCGTTCCAGCGGCTTTGAAACTCACCTGCATCGACAACGATGTTGTATACAGGAAATAGAGACAGAAAACGGTCGACGCCAGGATCATCGACACGCCCGCGGCGGGCCGCCCGGGTCAAACCGCTGAGCATCTCGGCGGGCCAATGTGCCGGAACATAGATGCGTTCTCCATCTGTCGCGCGGGCAAGGAGAGCGTCTGTCTCTGCCGTGGCTTCATCGCGAAAGCACCATGGCAACGCAGACGAAGCATCGAGAACGAATGCCACGGCTCTAGTGTCGTCCTTCTTCGATCAAGTCCTTGATTTTGATTCCGTCGAGTGTGTAATGGCTCGCCAACTCGCGGATAATCCTGGTCGCTTCCACCGGATTCAAAGTGGAGGTACCCAGCCGCACGAATCCTTCCGGCAGCGGCTCTTCGCCGATCTCGTTGAGCGCCTGTGAGACGAGGGTGCTTACCGGCAGGCCCAAAGCGGCTGCGCGTTCGACGACTTTCTCCGGGATGTCGATGGTTAGCACCATGAGTGAAGTATAGCGCTGGGTCAGGTGCAGACATGGAAGAAGGTTGTTGCCGCTAGCGCCTTCACGACGGCCTTCGGAGAGTGGAAGGCCCATGACGAGCGGTAATCCTTACGGTATCTTTCCTTCATGTACGCTTATCTGCAACGCGGAGGCCTTGTGGTAAAGAAAGCGGAGATTGTTGCAGAAGCCTTCAACAGGAGTGCGGCACTGCCTTATGAGTTGCGTCTCAAAGACTTCGAAATTGCGATGCAGGATGTTTACGACTTCTTCTTCGATGTGAACACCCTGTTCCTGAAGAAGGGGCTACCTCGCCTCGACGACACACTCCGCCCGGCTATCATGTCGGGAATGATCTCCGACATGCTGACGACAAGTTTGGCGAAGCATTCCAGGTCCCTTGTTCAAAACGGCCACTTCAACGGGCATCCCGATCTTGTCGTGAACGGCAAGTATCCGAACGACGCTGCAAAGGCCGGTGCGGAGGGAGTGGAGATTAAGACGACGCGCAAATCCGGAGGCGCGGTAGATACTCACGGCGCAAGAGACCAATGCATGTGCGTGTTCGTATATGAGGTGGACGGGACCAGCGAGCCTGCGCAATGTCGCGCGCCAATGCGTTTCACTGAAATTTACATTGGCGAAGTACGTATTGACGAGTTTCGCCGTAACAACCGTGGAGAGCTGGGGACACGAACGGCTACACTAGCCCGCGACGGTATCAAAAAGCTCCGCGAGAACTGGCTCTACAAGCTTAAGATCGCTTAGCGGCTTGATCGATTTTTTCGCGAGCGAAGCGTAGGTTGGGTCTTTCTCGACTCCTATACTGCGATACCCAACCGCATTGCACGCAGCCAAGGTCGACCCCGAGCCGGCGAAGGGGTCTAAGATAACGCCCTCGCCGAGAGGCAGCGCGCTGTAGACAAGTCGCCGCAGAAACGATTGCGGTTTGAGAGATGGGTGGGGAGCGATCGCTCTTTCTCTCGCTGACGTTGGACTGGATTTGATGACATCTCCGAACGGTTGGGTGGGGGAAGGACGACGCCATCCGCCGGTCTTCCACTTCCTGAGATTGTCTTGAACACGGCCCTCCAGCGGTTTGCGGACGATGACCCAGGGTTCCCACATGGAGCGAGGCATCACGCTCACATCGGTGAACTCTTCGTGCGCATTCTTTGGCCTGTCTCCGCCGCGCATCGTCATGGTAAGCCGGATGACGGAACCGCGAATCTCGAAACCGGCTGCGGCCATCGCGGTCGAGACCAGATGAGCCAGCAAGGGGTTGCTGGCGATGGCAACATTGGCTCCGGGTACGAGCACTCTTCGGAGGACCATGCCAAAGGACTTGAAGAACAGCTCGAGTTGTCTCTTTTCGGCCTCGTCCAACACTGTGAAACGAGGAAGAGGTGCGCGCTGATGTCCGTCGAAAGAAGGTGGAATGCGCCATACGCCGCCCTTTCCGGCGCGCAGCTTTACCTGCTCGCCGGTGGAATATTCTTTCAGACCATAGGGTGGATCGGTAACAACAGCGTGTACCGAACAGGGCCGCTGCGAAGAGAGCCAGCTCAGGCAGTCGGCATTTACGAGAGTCGCTTTGCCCACTTTGAATGAAGGAGATTCATTGATTTCCTCGGCGAGGACAGGCGAGGAATCAACCAGGCTGTATCGGCCGCGGGCGGTCCGCGTAAATAAATCCGGCGTATTCAGATTGAGGTACGAACGAACGGATGACTCGCTCACCTCTCCGACCGCTCCTGAGACAGCGGCTACGATCTCACTGATAGAAGCGTCGGCTTCGGAGGCCTGTAGATAGGAGATAATCGGATCGCGGACTGTTCCCGGAGCATGGGTGGAGGAGGGCACAGCATCAATCTAGTCCTCAGACGTCTAGACGTCAAGGCGATGTGGCACTCATCAAATAGGTCAATGGTGCCAAAGACAGCAGATGTGTCGTTGCGGCCGCGCCTTCACGACGGCCTTCGGCAGAGTGGAGCCCACTCATGACGACGATAAAACTATCGTCATGAATGGGGCACCCGGCGATTGGGCAATGACGTCGTGTAAGCTAGAGCTGCAAGGAAGCTGATATGGATGAGCCGCTGATTGTGCCACCAACTATTTCGCCTAGGTTGAAGAGCATTGTCATTCGCACTCTTGTATGGGGATTCGGTTTCGGAGTTGGAGTCGGCCTCGTTGTGCTGGCCGTCATGTTTTACTTAGAGCGCCCGAAGGGGTGGGACACCAAGTCTATACGGGCGAGCAACGTTAAAGCGGAGACGCTATCGAAACTCGACGATCACGACCCTTTTGCAGCCATCGCTGTACCGACTGACTTCGTTAGCACAGGCAATATCTTCTCGGCAGACCTCCAGAACGCGACTGGAAAGGATATAACCCTTCCCGCTTCAGTAACAATCATGCAGACGGCAAAAGAAACCGGTGCGTTGCACAGCTCTCTTCTCAGGCTATCGAAAAACTACTTTTTGCCGGCCCACCATACTGTAACTATCACCCTTGAGAATGACGACGAGTGTTTATCGACGGTTAAGGTTGAAGACTGCTACAACGGCTATTTCAAGGATGAGAGCAATATAGTCCTGTTCGATCAAACTCAGAAATACGAAATCCGTATTCCAATCCCCCCGCTTACGAAGAGTGATCTTGCGATTAACCCGCACACAAGTGCTCCCGTCACCTTAAGTCCTGACGAGGTATCCAATGAAGCACCTGCACAACAGGAGGCCCCGGTCAACCATCAGGCACATCGTATCGTCAAGCGCAAAGGCGGTATTGATCTTTCCGCGGGAATGATCCCTGATTCCCACCCAGATGATAAGTAGCGACACGCGTCCGCTATCAAACCATACCGGTTTCACTCCTTTGGTGCTCGTCTAATTCCTCCTTCCGACGCTGCACTGCACGTTCCGATATAGCGATTGCGTTCTGATCTGGATTCGGTTGCGCCTTCTGGTAGGCAAGCTCCCGTTCCTCTGCATTGAGTAAACCGCCGAGTTTTTCTCTGTAAGTAGGCATGTGCGACAGAGTAGCATACCCAATTTTTGGGGATTTATATACTTGACTCCCTTGTTTGATTCGGTTTTGAAAATCGGGCGTGATACTCTTCATGGCCGCGCTCCAAGTAGAAGTGCAACATTTTCTGGAGAAGATGTTGCATGGGCAGATCGTATCAACAACTGAGTCTTGAGGAGCGGATCGAGCTCCAGGTA
>Ga0207933_1002074_pt1 | contig 13625 bp, 6 predicted proteins | sample NGESurdeep092012_4_FD_184488 | JGI IMG/M metagenome (GOLD analysis project Ga0207933, IMG submission 184488) | Arctic peat soil microbial communities from Barrow, Alaska - NGEE Surface sample F53-3 deep-092012 (SPAdes) | ecosystem: Environmental > Terrestrial > Soil > Wetlands > Peat ... | reverse complement strand
CAGACAAAACAGACGCAGCAAAAGCCGGAATTTCTTCGCAGAAATTCGGGAACGCCGAAAATACCGGTTTCGCATTGTCATTATTGCTTTTATAGCGTGTTTGCATGTGCTTAACTAGTCTTGAACCAAATTTAATTACAAGTCTCAAAAATCGCTGCCGATGGGAAGATTCGATCTTAAATAATAAATCAAGCTCGAATCCACGCCAGAAACAGTAATTGACACTTCAGGTAACGTAGTAATCCCCTTGCTGCGATCCGCCAAATTGACATCCTTCCGATACCATTCCACTTCATAGTAAGGTAGATTTCCCCAAACCTCATCCTTCCCGATCCAGTAACATTGGCGGATTGTTGGCGGATGAAAGTTTTTTTCGTCATGGCCTTGAAGTTGGAAGTATTGCTTTGCCACTTGCAAAGCGTTCGTTAAATTCAGCTTATTTCGCAAATTGAGCGCCTTGACCGCCTCAATTTTCTCTTTCGGCGCATCGTCCAACTCGTAATAAGTCCGCACATTGGAACTGTGAAATGACCGAATGTCAGTTTTTTTACCGTCGCTCTGAAAATCGAACCAAAACCGATCTTGGGTCATCATGGTTGCCAAACAACCGGGACGGCCATCATCAAAAAAATCAACTTTCAATCTTATAAGCTTATTGGTTTCAAAATCTGGATTACAGGGCACATGGTTGCGTTTGATGAACGCCCGCGCTAGCGGAATCATGTGTTCCTTCAAAAAGCCATCTTCCTTTTCCCCGCCTAGAACCAGCGCGGGGAAAAGGAACAAAAAGACAAAAGTTAGAGCAATTATTTTCATCAGTCACTCCATGTCATTGTATCACTGCCATAGCGAATTATTGGCACGTTGTTCAACACCGATGGATTGTTTGCATTTGCAGTATCAACGGCATCTTTAATTGATTTATCATAACTTGGATCATTCAGCCAAGTAGTCCAAAATTTCTGCGTCCAACTAAAGTGAACATTGTTAAATTGGAATGTAACCGGCCCGGTCCAACCCATAAAATTACGTTTGTGCTTATGATAGTTTTCGTAACTCTGGCTAGTAGCCGCCTTTGGGATTCCAAAAGTCTCTGGAAAATCGCCCAGCCCCATGTCGCATCCGTCCAGAAAGACAAAGCTGAATGGTTTGTGTGTGCTGATGGTCAATAGCTTGCCTGCTTTGAAAGGCTGATAATAATTGCCTAGCACTGTTCCTAAATTTTTAGCAGAGACGGTGGCTGTTGTCGTCCCAATGGAATTGGTGTTACCATGCCCGTTAAAATAAAAGGCGCGCACGTTTGCCGTGGCAATATTATTGGTTAAATTGCTCAAATCACTGCTGCTCTGTATCAACTGAACCGTAGTTTGGAACACTCCACGATTATTGCCTACCGTATCCGCTGCGTTTTCAATTAGAGCAGAAAGCTGATTGCAAAAAGTGCTGATGCTGGTGCCATAAGCTCCTGAAATCGGCACACGGGCGATGATTGTTTGCGCGCTACTCCATGAGTTTTCCCACCAAACCGCCGCTCCAGTTGAACCGCTGCCACTGCCGGAAGCATTAGGACTTGCCATTGCCGTTCGCGCCGTGGCTTGGTTTGAAGACTTATGAAGCGCCAGAAATAAATCGCGCGCGGACATTTTTATTGTTGTCGTCGCATATGGATCATTGGCGGGTTGTTCCGGCAGCGGCGGATAAATAAATCTCTCTATTGGCGTAAGATTGTTGTAAATCTGCAATGTCGCAAGATAAGCAGTCAACGGATTCGGCGCAGGTTTTTGAACGGTAAATTCAGGGACGCCGTGGGAATTTAGAGCGGATGAAACTGAAGTCGCGCCTAACTTGCTGGCCATACTCGAAGCCATCATCATTGAAGAACTGCCTGATGACGTGACGTCAACGTTGATTTGATAGAAATTTTCCACGGGCAACGGCTGGCCGTTGTCATCTGTTCCGTCCCAAGCTGTCGAAATGTTTCCGTCGGACGTTGAACCTGTAATCGTGCGGACAATCGTATTGTTTGTATCTGTTACCGTCACCAGCCAGTCCGCCGGAAAGAAATCTGCCGTGACATCAATTGGCATAAATGAATTAAACAGAGTGTCAGCATCCAGCCAGCGCACGGAATTTTCAAAATCCAATGTGATAGAGCTAGAAAGTGTTTCGTTGTTGCCAGAATCCACCGCGCCAACATAAATCGTGTGCTGTCCATTTATAAAATGTGTTGTATCCAGGTTGAAACTCATCCCGCCGGAATTCAGGTAACCAACCAGAGCGCTATCAAGATACAAATTTACTCCTTGAACTTGGGTGCCGAGTTGTGCGCCCATGTTGACTGAAATTTCACCACTGACCGTTAAAGAATTCGATGGCGAAAAAATTTGCACGTTGGCCGTTGAACTATTGGTCGGAACTTGAATCCGAAAAAAGCCAATCGGGTTGAGAGCCGTCGAAGCATAAACAGTCACGAGCGGATCGGCTGAAAACGCGTCTTCCAAAGGTGAAAATGGCTTTGTTAAATTCGTCGTAAATTGAACGTGGTAACTAATGCCGACTTGGTTTGTCCAGTTGACTTGAACTGAAGCGGGTGGAATTTTTGAAATAGTTAATTTGGGCGACGTTTGCGCAAATGAACCGGAGACGAAGCAGCACAAGATGCAACTAACTACGAACTGTCCGAATGTTCTGGGGACTTTCATGATTTTATTTTCCTTTGGCCGGGTGGTTTTCCCAGAAATCTGAAAGGCGCACACCTCATGCTCCCATCAGAGGCAACCGACCAAGGCGGCCTTGCAGAGAAAACACAAGGCGGCGCCCACTCGGGCGCGCGTCTTGGCTTCGTCTCTGCATAATCGCACTTGAAATTTGGTCGGTTTTTCTGTGGCTTTGAGTAGCAGCCAATGCTACGCAAATTTGGTTTGTTAAAGAACTGCTAAAGGTTTTAGCCGATTGCAGAAAATTGACAAGGATTTATTTTATTTTTCCTCTCTTGGCGGCGCATCAACCAAAAAGTGCTTCGATGCTGTTTGATTTTTAGACAGTCCATCCAAGAATGGGACATTTTCGCTGCCGTCGCGAAACCTCCCTGCAACGCGACGAATCAATACTGCAACGTCGCTCTTGAGGCAGAAGTGCCGTAAAAGGAAAATTTTTACCAGTCACACAGCCGAGGACATTTTCAATTTATCCCCGCCAATTAGAACCTGCTTTGGAAGTTTCTATTCCCCCAGCAAATGATAGGGGGCGACGGCATCTTCGCCGAGATGGTTTTTGGGCGAGGCTTTGAGTGAGAAACTGAAGGCGACGGTGAAATCTTTGGGGCCGACGCCGTTGTCGGTCAATCGAAAGGTCAGCGCGCCGGTCCAGCTACGGAAATCGCGGTAGAGGCTGTAAAACTGGTCTTGCAGGCGGCCTTCCTGCGCGTTGAAATAATGGGTGGCGCGCAAACCCCAGTTGTCGTTGAGGCGATAAAAAAGGGTGCTGGTGATGAAATTATTGCCGCCTTCGCCGGGCGCGGGAAAATTGTCGCGCAAATACCAATGGCCGAGCCCCCAACTCCAATGGTCGTTTGGCGCGAAGGTCAATTGATGGAAGGCGAGGTTCAAATTGCCGTGATTGATGTCATAGCGCAGTTGGGATTCGAGCGTGAGCCAGGAGCGCGGTTTGAAGGTGAGTTCGGAGTAAAGGTCGTTGAAAGTTTCCTGGCCGGGATCGGGTTTGAGCCGCCAATCGAGCATCAGATTCCAGTCGAGCAGATTGTCGAGCTGGCCGGCGCGTTTGGTTTGAAGCGTGTTGCGCAAACCGAAGCGCACGACGTTCTCGCTGTCAATGGAATCAATGTCATTGTAGTCGGGATAATTGATGGGCAGGATGAGCAGGCTCGGCAATGCGGAATCAAACTGCGGCAATTGCGAGGGCGGCGTGCTGGGGTTGGGCACAAAAACGTAATTCACGGACGGCTCGATGATGTGACGCAGGCCGTCAATCTGAAGAAGCGAATTGGTCGCGCCCGTCCAGAGTTGCGAGGCCTTGAAGGACGCGCCGATGCCGGTGTTAAAAACGGTGCGATAGGTTTCGCCGTTCGTGCCGCCGGGTCCGCCTTCATCACTGTAATAGGTCAAACGTCCGCCGGCTTGCGGCGTGAGGTTCAGCCAGTTGAAAAAGGTCCAGGGCAGAAGCACTTGATGGAAAGTGTCGGCGCGCGCGGCGGAATAATTGGGCGGCGTATTGCTCGCGCCGAACAAGGATTCATTCGTGGCGGTGAAAACCTGGCGATAATATCCGAGGGAACTTTCGCTTTGATAATAAACGGGCGTGTTAAAAATTTGCTGGCGAAAGCCGGTGAGTTTCACGTCCGGCAAACGCTCGACTTGATCGAAAAAATTATTCAGGCGCGGCGTAGTTTCCGCGTCGAGACTCCAGTTGCGCCCGTATTTATCCACTTCGGTGAACGTGTTCGGCTGCGGATTGTCGTGATATTCGCCTTCAAAAAAATCATGCAGCACAAACGGATCGGTCTGATAATTCACGAGCGCCTTCACGTTCAGATTCGTGAACGGCGTCGCTTGATAGGCAAAATAAACGCGCTGGCGATTTTCCGGGAGGGGACTCACGTTTGAAAAGGAGTTGGAGCTGATGCTGTAGCTGGCATCGTCATCGTGCAGATAATAATACTTGAAGGTCGCCTCGCCCCAGCGCCCCAGATGCAGATTCAAATCCGGCCCGGCGCCGAGGCCGCGCCGTTCGCGATAATCCAGATGAAAATTTCCCTCGAGCGCGTCGTTGAACCACCAGGAATAATCGCTCAATAAAAACGGCCCGTAAGCGCTGCGATAACCGGGGAGCAAATTCAGGTTGTCTGCGTGCGGCCCCAGATTGCGCCGGTAATACGGATAATAAAAGATCGGAACGCCATCCGCCAAAACCACGGCGTTCCACATTTCGACGTATTGGCCGGGCACGATTTTTATTTTGGCCGCGCGAATTTTTATGGCCGGCTGGCTCACGTCATCGGTGGTCACAAAAACATGACGCGCGGTGTAAGTTTTATTCGTCGTGTTCCCCTGCAAATTTTTTCCTTCCGCAAACCCCGGCGCCTTGCCCGTGCGAAATTGTTCGCTCTGCATCTGATGTGTCTTGAAATTGTAATTGATATGGTCGCCAAGCCAGACTTCGTCGCCCTGCTCGATGCGGACATGGCCGTCGGCGATGGCTTCGCCCGTTTTGGGATTGACCGACACGCTGTCCGCCGTGAGCACGGTGTCGCCATATTTCACGAACACGCCGTTCGTGCCATGCGACGCGCCGGAAGCCAAATCATAAACGACGTTGCCGACCGGCGAACCGGGAATGATTTGGTTGAGCGCCTGAACTTCCCAGGCGGATGGCTCTTGCGCGAAGGAAACGAATGGAAACAACGCGGCCAAAAAGATCGGCGCGGCCATGGCGGGAAAATTTCTCATTCGGACGCGGCCAATTAAACAGAACCCGCCACGGCTGCCAAGAGTTTTAACCATCAGGGCGCAAAGGAAATTGGAAAAGATTTGGGCGCTTATTTTGGCGGCCAGAACGCAAACGCGACGGCGGCGAGAATGCAAACAAACGCCGCGAAATGGTTCCAGCGGAATTTCTCGTGGAAATAAAAAAATGCGAACACGACAAAAACCGTGAGCGTGATGATTTCCTGGATGACTTTGAGTTGAAAGGGCGAATAAACGGAACTGCCCCAGCGATTGGCCGGCACTTGAAAACAGTATTCAAAAAACGCGATGCCCCAGCTCACGGCGATGACGAGCGCGAGCGGTTTGTCCTTGAATTTCAAATGGCCATACCACGCGAACGTCATGAAAATGTTCGAGCAGGTCAGCAGCACAATCGGCAGCCAGCGGGATTCGAAAATTGAATTCATAATTTATTCTTCAAAAGTTTCGTCCAAGGTCAGTCGCGCAGGGCGTATGCTTGTCAATGTCACCACCTTCTGCGGCTGGTAGAATGATTGGTTCAAAACGAGTTCTCGTGACGGCCGGGAAATTTTATGTCTGATGTGGATGCGATCCAAAACGACTTTGGCCGGTTCGCCTTTGCCCGCCTTCGTGCGATGCAGGCTTGATCGCTTCAGCCATCGTGTCTTTTTTTAAGTTGGTCTCATAGGTGGGTTCGGTTTTGCGGTTGTAGATTACAACCAAAGTGAACACCGCAATGGCCACGAGCAGCAAAGCGATTAATCCTTTTATAGTTTGCATATATCAAAGTTTTGACGTTCCCGGCGGCAGATGCGTTCAATTTAAGGTCGCCGTTCTTTTATCGTCTGCAAAATGTCCGCCACAACTTCGCCTTTTGATTTCGCGCCTAAATTTCCTTTGCCGTGCAACCGGACGGAAACATTTCCCGCTTCCATGTCGCGCGCGCCGATGACCAACATCGTGTGGACTTTATTTTTTTCCGCTTCGGCGATTTTTGCCTTCATCGGATCGCTGCTGAAATCCGTCGTGGCGCGCACGAAATTCGCGCGCAATTCATCCGAAATACTTTTTGCGTAGCTCAATAATTTTTCATCGTCGCCAATCGTAATGACGCGAACTTGTTCCGGCGCGAGCCAGAGCGGGAAGTTGCCGGCGTAATGCTCGATGAGGAAGCCGATGAAGCCGGACGCGCCCGTGACAAAACATGTCATAAACGGCAACAATTTGTCCAAAATCCGCGCCGGATGCGACCTCCAATCTGCTTCAACATTTTCTAATATAAAAAATTACTTGAAACCTATTTCCAATCATGATAAAATCTCTACAACCCGAACCAATGTGATCGCACGCGATTGAGCGATTAATCATAGCTTTACCGATTATCACGCGATTTATTTCAAAAAACAGCCAATCAACAACCGCCCTATCTATGACTCGCTCCACTTGTAAGACGACCGGTCGTGTCTCCGCGCAGGCGCTTGCGGCCTGGATGCTCACCTTCATGCTGGCGCTTGTGCCCGCCGTTACCCGTGCCGACACGAGCCTGCAAGTCGGGATCGCGCCGCCGGGCGCGGCCAACGAATCCAATCCTACCGCCTTTCTCATCTGGGCGGCGGACGCCGGCAACCAGTATTTGGTGCAAAGCTCCACCAACCTCGCCAATCCGGCGGCGTGGACCACCGAGGACGCCGTCAGCCAGACCAATGTCGGGCCGGTGAAATGGATGGCCCCGGAAGCCTTGCGGGACCAGAAATATTACCGCCTTATCCTGCCGTCGCCGCAGATCTTTTCCGTGGAACCGGCGGTCGTCGCGCCGGGCGTGCCGGTGGATTTTTACGTGCTCGGACAAGGTTTCGGCTCGAACGTGGTATTGCAAATCAACGGCGTGACGCAGTCCAATGCCGTGGTCGTGAGTTCAAGCGCGGTGACAGTTCCAGCCTTTACGCCGGACGTGGTTGGAACGTATCTGGTGAGTGTTGTAATCAACGGCGTGGTGGTTTCGTCCTTCACCGTGACGTGCGCGGACGCGCTGGCCAATCCGGAACTGGTGTTGCAAGGGCCACCGACCGAACCGCCGGCCAGTCCCAGTAAAAAAGATTTCAAAGGCCACGTTACATTGATGAAGGCCTTTGACGACGGCAGCGATGATAATCTGGAAGGGAAGAAAGATTTTAAGGGGCACGTCACCCTGATGAAGGCGTTTGATGATGGCAGCGATGGGGAATTGGGCCGGAAATATACTAAAACCGGCCACGTCACGCTGATGAAGGCGTTTGACGATGGCAGTGATGATGCCCGCAAGGGGATTAGCCCTGGCGGCTCAGGTGGCAACGGTGGTGCCGGAGGAAACGCCACTGGAGGCGCGAAAATCATAGGCGGCGGCGGCGGTGAAACGGATAAAGACTGCGATGGCATACTGAACGCCGCGATGGCCGGCAAAATCAATACCCACGCCGGAGAACAATGCGACAATGGAATTGCTTTCTGCAAGAGCGGCGAAGGGTGCGGCAACGGTATTGTTTCCGAGCAGGACATTGACCACGCCATCGAAGGACGCGGCCTTGATTTCGTCTGGGCGCGCACCTATAACTCGCGCATCGGACGCGCCGGCGATTCGGCCAACGGCTGGACGTTTTCCTACGACGTTCGCTGTGTGCAGAACAGTTCGGGCGGCATGGACGTTTATGACGGCACGGGTCGCAAGGACACGTTCACCCTCCAGACCAACGGCATTTACACCTGCCCGGAATTTTTTCGCGAAGGCACTTTCAGCAACACCACCTTCACCCTCACCTTTGCCGATACTGGCCGTTGGGTTTTCAATCCCACCGATGACCCGGCGGCGGCGGGCAAGCTGCACCAGATCATCACCCGCAACGGCGACACCATGACGCTCGGCTACGATACCAGCGGCCGGCTGGTGCAGGTCGTGGATGATCTGGATCGCACCAACACCATGGCCTGCGACGCTTCCGGCTTGGTGACCAATGTCACCGATTTCACCGGGCGCAGCGTGACCTATCAGTATTATTCAGGCGACCCGAGCGAAACCGACGGCAGCGCGGGCGATTTGAAATCCGTCACCTCGCCGCCCGTCACCGGCACGCCCAACGGCAATGATTTTCCCGACGGCAAGACGACCACCTACACCTATTCCACCGGCTACGCCAATGATGCGGAAAATCATCTGCTGCTTACCGTGACTGATCCGAAAGGACAACTGGCCTGCCAGTTCACCTATGAACACAATCCAGCCAGTCCCAATTATCTCCACTGCATCGCGGCCCAAGCAGGAACGAATACGCCGACGATGTTCAGCTATCTGCCACAGACGCCCTCACCCTCCAATCATTTCGCCGTGATGCGCTGCGTGATGAACGACCCGGTCGGCAACGTCACGGAAAGTTTCTTCGACTCACGGAATCGTTGCGTCGTCGAACGTGATTACACCGGTCGCGCTACGACGGGCGATCCGGTCACGGACACGGTGAACCGTCCTACCGGCAAATTGCGCGACGCGGACTCGGACTATTACGAGACGCGCTGGAGTTGGAACAACGATTCGCTTTGCACTTCGGAGACTTCTCCCGGCGGCCAGCAGATGCAATATGTTTATCAATCTGATTTTGACCCCGCCACGCTCGCCCGCAAGCGCGCCGACTGCCGCGTGGTGCGCGAAATTGCCAGCAGCCCCGTGGATTTGGACGGCGACGGTGTGCCTGACGTGACTGACCGCGCTTGGTATTATACCTATGACCCGCGCTTCGGCAGCGATCCCACGGCGCGGGATTATTGTGTGCAGTATCGCGAGACCGACTTCGCGTTCGGCGGAGGAGATGACACGCCGATAGAATCTTTGGAGCTGCGCGAAAGCCCGACCAAACAGTCGTTGCGCGAGAGTCCGACAAAACAATCTCTACGCTTGCGCGAAAGCCCAACGAAGCAATCATTGGGTTTGCGGGAAAGTCCGACCAGACAGGACATGAGTGCTGCCAGACTTCTCCCCACGGTGAACAAGCGCACCGGCATCGCGATGGAATTGTTCTTTGACACGTATGAAGATAAAGACGATTGCAGATTCCGGCTGCTCCCCACTGTGAATAAACGCGCCATTAATACGAATGACAAAGGCGCGTTGGCTAGGTCGCTCCCCAGCCTCAAGATTGATCCTTACACCGGAGCCGATTTCGTCACCTCCGCCACCGACCCGCGCGGCAACGAGACGACGGGTGCGTATGATGCAAATGGTAATCGCGTCAAAGTCAAATTCTACTGGGATCGCCAAAGCGGCGCAGAGGAAGATTTCGCCTACGGCTCGCACGGCCAGTTGTCGGCCATCACCAATGCGCCTGACGCCAATGACTACCGCCGCGTGGACACATTCAGCTATTACACCAGCGGTTCGCAATCCGGTTATGTTCAATCCATCGCCATTGACGAACCCGGCGTGCATCTCACATCGGCGTTTGAATACGACACGCGCGGCAACCTCACCCGCTACACTAACCCGCGCACCAATGACTGGCTGTTCACCTACAACTCCCTCGATCAGTGCGTCCAAGCCCAGTCGCCAACGAACATTTCCGCCCGCTGCGCCACGGACTTTGCCTACGACGCGAACGACAATCTGGTTCAAGTCTCCACCGAGGTGCGCGATGCCGGCGATAATCTGGTCGGCACGTCCGTGGCTCGCGCCAGTTATGATTCCCTGCATCTCATCACGGAAGTGACGCTGCCTATGGATAAGATGCGCGCCCAGACCAACCGCTTTGTCTATGACGGTAACAACCAGTGCGTGCAGGTGCTCGGCCCTGACGCCGTTTCCGGAACCGACCCGCATCAGACGATGTCCTATGAATACGACGAGCGCGATTTGCCATTCCACGAAATCGCCGCCGCCGGTTCCTCGATGGCCGCCACCAACGAGTATGATTATGACAGCAACGGCAACACAGCCCGCGTCAATAAAATCGAGGCCATCGCCATCAAGCATATCACCATCAGCCGAGACGGCTTCGACCGGCCCGCGAGCATCACCGACCCGATGGGCAACCAGACGTTTTGCTTTTACGACGCGAACGACAATCCCAAGGTCGTCCGCCTCTTCGGCGAGTTGAACGACGTGGCTGGTTCCGCCGGCAACGTGCGTCTCGCCGAGTCGCACTATGAATATGACGGCCTCGACCGTTGTTTCCGCGCGCATGATTTATTTTTCAATCTCGCCACGCAGTCGCCCATCGGCAGCGGCGACGCCGTTTCGTCGTGCGTTTACGCGCCCAACGACGAGTGCGTCAGCGTGACGGACAGCCTTGGTCGCACGACGAGTTTGGGTTACGACACCGCCTGCCGGCTTTCGTCCGTGACCGACGCGCGCGGCAACCAAGTCGCCTGCGTGCGCGATCAGGCGGGCAATGTCATTTCGCTCACCAGCACGGAATTACCCGATAGCGGCAACCCGCAGGTGTTTTCCACCACCTATGCCTACGATCATTTCAACCGTTGTGTCAGTTCGAGCGACAACGTCGCCAACACCTCCACTTGCGCCTACGACTCATTAAGCCACGTTGTCCGCGCCACCAATCCGAACGGAAACGACACGACTTACGCCTACGACCTGCTGGATAATTGCCTGGCCTGCGTCAATTACGCCGGCTCCTCCATGTTCTCCGGCGGCAAACCTCCCATCGTCGTCCGTTCCAACCAGGCGACTTATGACACCAGTTCGCGTTGCCTGACAGCCGCCGACGCCAATGGCAACACCACCAGCTACGCCTACGACACGCTGGGCAACTGCACTGCGGTCATCCGGGCCGATGGCACGCAGCAGCAACTGGTCTGGAGCCCGCGCAACAACCTGATCGAGGAGACGGATCCCAACGGCACCACGATTACAAACACCTACGACCTTCGTGAAAAGATTGTCCATCGCGACATTGCCGCGCGCAATGCGCTTGCCACCACCACTTTTGAAACCTTCGCCTACGATGGTTGCGGGCGGCTTGTGCTGGCCAGCAACGACGTTTCGCAACTCACCTTCAGTTACGATTCATTCGGTGACTGCACCGGCAGTTCGCAAGATGGCCTGGCGCAATCCGCCACGTTTGACAGCGAGGGCAATCAACTTTCGCTCACCTATCCCGGCGGGCGCGTCGTCAACCACGCCTACGACGTTCTGAATCAGGTCACGAACATCTCCACTGCCGGCGGCGGCATTTCGCATCCGCAACTGGCGCGCTTCGCCTACGCCGGGCCGGGCCGACTGGCTGGCATTGCCCGCGACAATGGCGTCAACACCCGGATTACCTGGAACGGCCTTGTCAATCCGGCGAACAGCACCGGCGATCATGGCTGGCAGCAGGTCAGCAGCATCACCGACGGTTCCAATGCTGCGCCGGCTTCCGTCGTGAATCTGACTGGCACTTACAGCCCGACCCAGTCGAAGCTCACGCGAGCCGATGCCGGTCGCAGCCTGACGTTGACTTACGACCCGCTGGAGCAACTGGTGGAATCCGCACTCCAATTGAACGGCGTGCCGGTGTTGGACACGATGTATGCCCTGGACGCCGCCGGCAACCGGCAGCACGTCATCACCAACAGCGTCCTCATGACACCGGATTACGCCATGAGCAGCACGCTGCCGCCGGGCGATTTCCAGATGAACCGCTACACCACCACGCCGTTCGGCCCGCAAACTTACGACGCCAACGGCAACTTGATCGTGCGCGCGGATGCCGCCAGCCCGAAGTTTTATCAATATGATTATGCCGACCGGCTGGTGGAAGTGGACGGCCTTGATACCAATGGCCTCGTCGCTCCGCTCGCGACTTTCAGCTATGACGCGCTCGGCAATCGCATTAGCAAGACGACGTATCCGCCGTCGCCGCTTGGTCCAGTGACCACGCAATATATCCATAATAATGGCGAACAATGTGATAATGGCGAAGGACTTGAGCACTCGCATGAAACCGTCGAATACAAAGATCCGGAAGACATGACGACGCGCTACCGTCCAGGCAATAACATCATTGAAGAGCGGGTTGGCACCACAGTCAGTCGCACTTATTGCGATATGACGGCCTTCACCGCCGCCGGCGAACCGCAGTATTACCACTGCGACGACCTCGGCAATGTCCTTGCCCTCACCGACGCCGGCGGGAACGTGCTTGAGCGCTACGCCTACCCTGACTACGGCCAGCCGCAATTCCTCGCGGCGGACGGTTCGCCCCTGGTGGACAGTGACGGCCAGCCGGTCACGACTTCGCCGCTGGACAATCGCTATTTATTCCACGGCATGGAATGGGACGGCGAATCCGGATTGCTCGGCGATGGTGGCGGAAACTACTTTGACCCGCTGACCGCCCGTGCTATTCGCGGAAAAGTGAAAAGCATTAAGGACATGGGCAACAACGGTCGCGCCTTCGAAGGCAACAACCCGTGGTCGGGAGCGGTGCCCAGCGCGATGAAGACGAGCTTGCTTGCTGCGGCGAAGAACAAAGGCAAAAAGGAAATTACGGAGCCGGTTGTTTATCGGCCGTCCACGGCGGAACGGTAACTGCTCAATACAACTCGAACGTCTTAAGCCAGTTGATGTCCTTGTCGAGTTTGCGCCGACAGTCGTTCAAGCCCGGCGCTCTTTGATACTCGCCAGAATGTCCGCGAGGACTTCCGTCTTCGGCTTCGCGCCCTGCTGTCCGCCGTGATGGAGGCGAACGCTCACTGCGCCGGCTTCCATGTCGCGCGCGCCGATGACGAGCATCGTGTGGACTTTTGATTTTTCGGCTTCGGCGATTTTTGCTTTCATCGGATCACTACTGAAATCCGTCGTGGCGCGCACGAAATTCGCGCGCAATTCGTCCGCAATACTTTTCGCGTAGCTCAATAATTTTTCGTCGTCGCCAATCGTGATGATGCGAACTTGTTCCGGCGCGAGCCAGAGCGGAAAATTGCCCGCGTAATGCTCGATGAGAAAGCCGATGAACCGTTCGTGCGTGCCGAGCGGCGCGCGATGAATGCACAACGGCGTCTTCTCCGAGTTGTCGCGGTCGCGATATTTCAGGCCGAACTTCGCGGGCACGGCGAAGTCCACCTGGTTCGTCGCCAGCGTGAACTCGCGGCCGATGACGCTCCACACCTGCACGTCAATCTTCGGCCCGTAAAACG
>Ga0207933_1002073_pt1 | contig 13629 bp, 13 predicted proteins | sample NGESurdeep092012_4_FD_184488 | JGI IMG/M metagenome (GOLD analysis project Ga0207933, IMG submission 184488) | Arctic peat soil microbial communities from Barrow, Alaska - NGEE Surface sample F53-3 deep-092012 (SPAdes) | ecosystem: Environmental > Terrestrial > Soil > Wetlands > Peat ... | reverse complement strand
GGGCTTCGGTGCTGTGTGCAGAAGTATGCGCGGGCGATCGACCGGCTGACGGAGATGCTGCTGGATGCCGAATTGATGGAGCCTTTGAAAAGTTGTCAAGAGGGCGAACCTGTGTAAAAGTCTGCAAGTTGTACGCGTAGTGGCGGTTAGCTTTGCAAAAATCGATGCACAGTAATTCCACTCCAGTTGGTATACTAGAGAAGTAAAGAAAAACGAACGGGAGACCTTACGGGGTCTCCCGTTTTGCTTTGGGGGTGAAGTTGGCTGGGCAGCAGAGGCAAAGGGGAGCGGACGGGCGATTCAGGGCTCGTGAGGGGACGAAGGCAGCGAAGGCAGTGACGGAGGACGGGACGGAAGAGAAGCCGTTGAAGCCGAGGCAGTGCGGGCCTTATCTGCGTTCGAAGCTGGCGAGCAGGTTTCCGGACATTGTGGCGGGATTCGTCAAGGAGGCGGAGAACGGTGGATGCGCGCATATGAAGCTGGCAGCGGAGCTTTTGGAACCGAGGGAGAGTGAGAAGCCGCAACGGAAGGGGTCGGCGCAGAGAATTTTGGAGGAGCTGGGCGAGTGAGGAGAGCTTAGGCGGCGAATAGGTTGAATCGGAAGCGGTCGCAGAGTAGTCGATATACTTGATGAGTCTTGCAGAATGAATAGTCTTCGAGTGTATTCAGTGGCGGGGGTGTTTCTGGCAGCCGGTTTGACCGGCTGCCTTCGAACTACGCGTGCGGTGCAAAGGACGCAGCCCCCGGAGATCTACCGGTCGACAAGCGCGGGGGTACTGGAGAAGCAGATCTCGGACAGAGATGCCGCGATCCAGACGTTGAACGCGTCGGTGCTGCTGACAGCGACGACGGGCGGAGGCAAAGAGGGCAAGGTAACGACGTATACGTCGTTCCGCGGCTATATTTTTGTGCGCAAGCCGAAGGATCTGCGGGTGATTATGCAATTTCCGGTGATCGGGTCGCGAGCGCTGGATATGGTGAGCAACGGCGATACCTTTACATTGGTGCACGCGACGGCGGGTCATGGGGATGTCTGGATCCAGGGCAGCAATACGGTGACCAAGCCGTCGAAGAACGGGCTGGAGAATCTGAGACCGGATGTTTTTTTTGATTCGCTGCTGGTGCCGGGGGTAGCGCCGGATGAGTTTGTGGTGCTTACGGAGTCGACACGGGTGCTGGCTCCGGCGAACAAACATCAGGCTGCAATCGAGGAGCCGGATTACAACATGGCTGTGCTGAAGCGGAAGTCGGGGAACATGATGCAGCTGGAGCGGCTGATCCACATCAGCCGGGTGACGATGCTGCCGATTCAGCAGGACATCTATGACGACAACGGGCAGGTTGTGACGCAGGCGACCTATGACAAGTATGAGACGTTCAACGGGCAGCAGTTCCCTACCGTGATCGAGATACGGCGGCCGCTGGATGAGTACACGCTGAAGTTGCAGGTGACGAAGATGATGCTGAATCAGAAGCTGGAGAACGATCAGTTTGAGCTGAAGATTCCGCCGGGTGTGACGGTGCAGCAGATGCAGTGAGCCGAGGGATGGATGGCGGCACAACAGATTTTGTGGGCTAGGCGAGGCCGGCGCGGTGGGCGTGTTCGGCGATCTGATGATTGACTTCGAGAGCTAACGCCAGGGCGGCGCGGCCGGCTTGGCCGGTGACGCGGGGCTGCGTTCGGTGGCGAACCGCGGAGAGGAAGTCTTCGAGCTCGAGGCGGAGCGGCTCGGCGTGGGAGAGATTGAGTTTGGTGAGGGAGAGGCCGGGGGATGGATGAGAGATCGGTGGTGCTTGACCTGCAGGTCTCTCCACTGCATCTTCGCGGTGAGACTGCGAAGACTCCGGTCGAGAGGACAGGGTTGTGGCTACGCCGATGTTCGCGGCGGCGAGTTGCTGTGCGATGAGGGCGGGGTCGACCTGGATGGCGAGGAGTTCCTGGCGGGCGAAGTCGAGAGAGAGATACTCATGCGGCTGGAAGAGGCGGAGCTTGCGGACCTGCTCGGTGCTTACGCGGCTGGCGGTGAAGTTAGCGACGCAGCCGGATTGGAATTCGATGCGGACGTTGGCGATGTCGACGCGGGGCGAGAGGACGGGGAGGCCCACGGCGCGGACTTCGCTGACGGGTGAGTTGGTGAGTGCGAGCACGATGTCGAGGTCGTGAATCATGAGGTCGAGGACGACGTCGACGTCGAGAGAGCGCGGCGTGAAGATGGAGAGGCGATGGGCCTCGAAGAACATGGGGCGCGTGATGCGCTGGGCGGCGGCGGCGACGGCGGGGTTGAAGCGCTCGAGATGGCCGATCTGAAGGATGCGGTTGAGCGTGGCGGCGAGCGAGAGGATGCGGTCGGCTTCGGCTAGCGAGGAGGCGAAGGGCTTTTCGATGAGCAGGTCGAAGCCGGCGTGGAGGAGCTGCTCGGCTACGGCTGCGTGATGGAGGGTGGGAACGCAGATGGAGGCGGCGTCGAGAGCGAGACCGGCGGCGAGGAGATCGTCGACGGAGGCAAAGGCAGGGACGCTGAAGGTTTCGGCGGCGCGCTGGCGGAGTTGTGGGTCGGGTTCGACGAGCGCGGCGAGGTGGACGAGGGGCGTGGTTTGCTCGAGCTCGCGATAGACGCGCAGATGATTACGGCCGAAGGCGCCGGCGCCGATGACCGCGACGCGGAGCGGGGCCACGGCTATTTCTTTGCCGCTGAGGCCGGAGATTCGACGGCTTCCCGGCAGCGGGCGTAGAGCTCGAGAAGCTGTGCAATCTGATCTTCAGATTTCGCGGCGGAGGGAACGCCGAAGCCGGTGGAGGCATTGCCGGCGCGGCCGACGTTGGCGTGTGGAGCGATGAATTTGAGCAGATCGAGAGCAATGTCTTCAGAGCGGCGAGTGGAGGAGTTGGAGCTGGATTCCATGAGGGCCTTTCGTGGAGCTGCTTTATCGATGGTAGCGGTCGAGGGGACGGCGTGCAACGGCGTGAGTGGATGGCATCGAAAGACATGGCGTGGCAAGAGTCGCGGGTTGTGGCGAATGTATGCGCGGAGATTGAGCCGGAGATCGACGGCTTTCGGGTTTGGTTGTGAGTTTCGAGTTGCAGGTGATGCATTGAGAGTTTGCGAAAAGGATTCTGGAGGTGAGGTGCGAGAGATGAGACGAGGATCGATGCTGGTGATGCTGCTGGTGGCTCTGCTGAGCGGATGGCAGGCGATGGCGCAGGTGACGACGACCACGATTCAGGACACGGTCTACCGGGCGGATGGGACTGTGGCCAGGGGATCCGTGGTGGTGAGCTGGCCGACGTTTACGACGGCGGCGGGGGATGTGGTGGCGGCGGGAAGCACGTCGGCGATGCTTGGGGATGGGGGAGCGCTGACGGTGGCGCTGGCTCCGAATGCCGGCGCGACGCCGACAGGGAGCTATTACACGGCGGTGCTGCATCTGGATGATGGAACGACCAGCAAGCAGTACTGGGTGGTGCCGGTGAGCGCGACAGCGGTGAAGCTGGCGGCGATTGAGAACCAGGTCCTGCCGGCGAGCGTGGCGATGCAGACGGTTTCGAAGGCTTATGTGGATTCGGCGATTGCGCAGATAAGCGGCGGAGTGCAGACCCCTTCGGCGTATGTGCTGAAGACGGGTGACACGATGACGGGGCCGCTGAATCTACCGGCCGATCCGGTGAGCCCGAACCAGGCGGCGGACAAGCGCTACGTCGACACGAATGTGACGGCGCTGACGGGAGGCATGGCGCAGAAGGTGAGCCTTGTGCCGACGGTGACGCAGAGCGTCGCTCAGCCGACGGGAACACAACTGCAGGTGAACGTGCTGAATGGCGAGTTGTATGCGAACGGATTTCAGAGCGGCGATGGGGGCAATGGAATTGCGAACGCGCTGGCGAGTCCGGCGTGCGGGAGCGGGTGCCTGGTGAAGGTGGATCCGAGCTATGGCTCGGAGCCGATTATCACGTCGCAGATTCCGCAGGCGGGACATGCGATCGACCTGCGCGGAGGGGCCGATGAGGAGACGTTCATCGATCCGGTGAATGGAACCGTTTCGTTGAGTAATAGCGAGGGCCTCAGTCAGATCTCGACGCGGGGAGATGCGAACTCGCCGCTGACAGGGGCAACGGGAACGACGCATGTGACGCTGGGCCTGGCGAACACGGCGATGGACGGCGGATCCAATCAACTGCCTCAAAATGTAGAGACTCCGCCTTACGGAAAGAGCACTTACAGTGTTTTGGCGGAGAGCGGGAACTACTATGCGGAGGGCCAGCATGTACAGAACACGAACAACATTAACTGCTATGGGGTGGGAGATTGCCTGGCGGGCGGACAATTCATCCTGAGCTCGGGTGGGTACCGGGATATGGCCGACGAGGGGGCACATCCATTCGACCTGTCGGTGGGTGAGGACTTTCATGTTTTTCAAGCGACGTGTTCGACAGGATGCGCGACAGGATCGACGTCGCTGACGGTCAATGTGACATCGGGTACGGGAACACAGGGAGATGGCCGATTTCTTATCGACAAGAATCCGGCCAACATTCTGACGACTGGAGCGATAACGACATCGGGACGGACGCTGTTCGGGATTGCCGGGTTCAGCGGAACGAACTTTCCGGTGAGCGTGTTCCTGCAAACAGCGGCGGCAGCGACGTCGCAGCCGAGGGACATTGCGCCGGGCACGGTGACACTGCCGATCGCAACGAGCGGAGTTCCTACGGGGTTTGCGACGACGACGGCGGGGCTGGCGAGTTCAGGCATAGCCTGCGTGGCCGATCCGATCGTCAATGGGCAGGAGTTTCCGGACTTTGAAACGGCCAGCTACACGGTGGTGGATGCGAGCCATATCAGCCTTACGCTGAACAAGGTTCATGGATCGAATGCGGTGGTGGCGGTGGGCGGCTTGTGCGGCTATGGCCTGGAGCAGACGGTCGATACAAAGATCGGCATACGGCAGGTGTTTCCGGTGATCGGGTCGTCAAGCGCAACGTCACTGTACTATGCGGATGCGAATACGACGCTGGTCGGCAACAGTGGACGGGCGAGCACGAGCGGATATCAGAATATGTCCCTTCAGGTGGCGTCGATTGCGCGGCAGAGCAACGTTGTGACGGTGACGCTGACCGCGAATATGCCGGAAGATGTCAGCGGACTGACGCTTACCGTGAGCGGCGTGGCGGATTCAAGCTACAACGGCAGCTACGTGATGACCAGCACAGCCGCAAATACATTGACCTATGCGAATACGGGCGCGGACAGCACGAGCTCCGGAGGGACGCTGACACTGCTGACCGGAGGGTTTGTACTGTATCCGATGGCGGAGGTGCTGAATGTGTTCGATCCAGCCAACAGGAAGGTGGATGGGACGATGACGCTGGCTCCGAACACGGTGGCGTGGGCGCAGGGCGATGCGGTGGAAGAGCCGCATTATTATCAGCAGTCCACATTTGCGGATATCGAGTTCATAACGCAGTATGTGCCGAGGCCGATCCAGTATGCGAACGCAGGGAAACAGTACCAGGGGGTGGTGGGGCCAGGGGTGCGGGGATGGTCGATCACCAACTCGGAGGCGTGGAGCGACTATCTGGGCGCGGGTGGAACGCACGAACCGCCTGACGACGCCTACATGGCAAACGGTGTGTGGAAGAATGACTTCGAGATGGACGCTGGGCAAGAAGCTCTGATTCGCGCGCACTGCAATCTGCATGGATGCAATCGATGGAATTCGGGTTATGCGCTGTTTGCGCTGGATTCGGTGCAGGGCGAGGACTTCCTGACGTATCAGCCACAGAATCATACTGTGGACTGGCAACTCGGCGGGCAGTTCTTTACGTTCTCGCCTACGGCCGGTTTCTCTGCGAAGACGATGAATGCGACGACCATAAATGCGACATCCATTGTTGCGGGCTTCGCGGGCAGGGCGCAACTGGCGGCGGGCGGCTCGTCGGGATACAGCAACTTTACGTTGAATGGCAATAATGCGGATGGATCGAGAATCGGATTCATTGGCGGCGGGACGGGCGATTCGAGCCTTTATCTGGATGTGCCCTTAGGCGGCGAGTTCTACTTTCGCGTCGCCAACGCGCATTCGATCATCTTCACCGGAGCCAACAGTGGGACGATGCAGGGCGGTGTGGTGCAGGTGCAGCAGGTGCTAGGGAGTGGATCGACACCGAGCATGTCGTTGGGAAGCGCGGCGGGTACGGGCGGAAGCTATAGCTTGAGTGGAACTCCGCTGTCCGGAGTGCTCACGGTGACGACAGGGACGGCGCCTGGGGTTTCGAGCACGCTGGCGACGATGGGCTGGTCGCTGCCTTCGTCGACGCCACCACAGGGGTGTTCGCTGATGCCGAGGAATGCGAATGCGGCGGCGGCGAGCGCAACGATCTTTACGGGCGCACCGACGACAGGGGGATGGACGGTGAATGTGGGTGGGACGGCGCTGGCGGCTTCCACTGCGTATTCGTGGTCGTATCAGTGCATGTAAGGGGCATATAAGCAGCATGTAAGTGCGAGGGTGGATTGGGTCGAAAGCGAGTGGGAGAGCTGGAAGCGTTGCTGGAGATGGGCCGCCGGATGGATCGGCGGCCCACTTATTCGATAGAGCTTGCGGAGAAGCTGCTGAAGGTGCGCGGGCGCGATGGACGGTTTCAATCGCTGCGAGCCAATGCGGTACAGCGTGACTTTGAGCAGAGACGCGGGCAGAGGAACATTGTGCTGAAGGCTCGGCAGATGGGCTTGACGACATGGGTTGCGGCGAGATTTTTTATGCGCACGATTACGCGGCCCGGCACGCTGACGCTGCAGGTAGCGCACACGCGCGAGGCGGCGGAGAGCATCTTCGCCGCGGTGCGACGCATGTGGGAGGGACTGCCGGAGGATATGCGCGAGGGACCGTTGCGGGTGCGGCGATGGAATGCGGGGCAGATGGTGTTCGCGCAGATAGATAGCGAGTTTCGGATTTGCAGCGCGGCGGAGGTGAACGCGGGGCGCGGATTGAGTGTGCAGAACCTGCATTGCAGTGAGGTGAGCCGGTGGCCAGGAGATGCAGGAATGACACTGGCCGGGTTGAGGGCAGCGCTGTCTCCGGGTGGAGAGATGGTGCTGGAGAGTACGCCGAATGGAGCGTATGGCGCGTTCTATGAAGAGTGGTGTGCGGGATTGGAGGCTGCGAACGCTGCTTCACAGCACGGGCTGGTGCGACATTTCTTCCCGTGGTGGATGGAGAGTGCTTATGTGGCGGCGCCGGTTTCGCTGGAGTCGCTGAGCGACCAGGAGCGGGAACTGGTAGCGCGGCATGGGTTGAGTGCAGAGCAGATTGGATTTCGTCGCGGGCTGGAGCGGATGTATGGCGGGTTGCGGGACCAGGAGTTTGCTGAAGATGCGGAGAGCTGCTTTCGGGCTACGGGTGCCTGCTGCTTCGATGTTGGGGTGCTGGAGCGGCGTGCGCGCGAGGCTCCGGAGCCGATTGAACTACGGCGCGGTGGAGCGCTGCTGGTGTGGCTGAAGCATGTTGCCGGACGCGAATATGTGGTTGCGGTGGATTCGGCCGGCGGCGGTGAGGATGGAGATTTTGCCGCGGTGCAAGTGGTGGAGGTTGCAACGGGTTTGCAGTGCGCGGAGCTGCGTGACCGGTTGCGGCCGGCAGAGCTGGCGCGCGCTTCGGCGGAGCTGGCGAGGGAGTATGGCGCGGCGCTGATTGTCGTGGAGCGGAACAACCATGGCTCGGCGGTGCTGGCGTATCTGGAGACGAGCGAGCGGTATGGGCGCGTGTATCGACAGCAGGGTGAGGCGGGGTGGTTGACGACGGCGGCGTCGAAGCCGGAGATTGTGGCGCGGATGGGCGTGCTGATCGGGGAGTCGGCGGAGAGGTTTATGAGCCGGCGGCTGCTGGCTGAGTGCAGGACCTTTGTTGCGGATGAGAGGGGACGGACGGCGGCAGCGGCGGGAGCGCACGATGATCTGGTGATGGCGATGGCCATTGCGCAGGCGGTGCGGGCCGAGAGGCTGGAGCGAAGAGGGTCGTTGCAAGCGGCTTAGTGCGCTACCCTGCTGTTGAGCACCCCAGCGAACAAAGAACGTTCGCTGGGGATCCCGGAGGGAGGGATGGGCCTTGGCGGTTGTGGCGGTACAGTCGATTCGCAGGATGCGTGGAGGAGCGCAGAGTCAGCTTATGCTGGGTGCGGATGGACATCTGTGGGTGGTGAAGTTCCAGAATAATCCGCAGCATCTGCGGGTGCTGGCGAATGAGTTGATTGCTACGCGAATGGCCGAGGCTGTGGGGTTGACGGTGCCCAAGAGCGATGTGGTCGAGGTGAGCGACTGGCTGATCCAGAATAGCCCGGGAATGATGATGGAGCTTGGGCGCGGGGTGCGGGAGCGGTGTGCGGCGGGGTTGCAGTTTGGGAGTCAGTTTGTCGGAGGATTGATGCCGGGGCAGGTGGTGGATTATCTGCCGGAGCCGCAGCTGGATGAGGTGAGGAACCTGGCGGAGTTTGCCGGGATGCTGGCGATCGATAAGTGGACGGGCAACTGCAATGGGCGGCAGGCGGTGTTTGAACGAAGGCCGCGCGAGCGAAGATATCGGGCGGTGTTTATCGATCAGGGATTTTGTTTCAACGCGGGAGAGTGGATGTTTCCGGACGCTCCGCTGCGAGGGGTGTTTGCGCGGAATCAGGTGTACGCCCGCGTGAGAGGATGGGCGAGCCTGGAGCCGTGGCTTTCACGGGTGGAAGAGTTCGCGCCGGACAGGCTGTGGGCGATTGCCGGGGAGGTTCCGCCGGAGTGGTACGGTGGCGATCTTGGGACGATCGAGAGGTTGATGGAGAGGTTGCTCGAGAGGCGTGGGCGCGTGCGGGAGCTGATTGGATCATTTCGGGACTCGGATCGGGAGCCTTTCCCGAATTGGGGAGCGTCGAAGAGCGTGGTTGTGCCGAGACGGTTTGCGATTGCGGGAGATGCTGGCAATCTGGTGATGTAGGGTTTGGTGGATAGATTGCTGATGAGAAGTTGAGGAGAAGAGGTTGGCGGAGCGATTGCAATGCGAGTTCTCCCTGATTCGGTATGTGCCGGATGTGGTGAAGGGAGAGTTTGCCAACATCGGCGTGGTGCTGCGAGAGGCCGGGCGCGCGGACGGCGCGACGGTGCGGTTCACGCGCGACTGGAGCCGGGTGAGGTGCCTGGACCCGGGGGCGGATGTTGAGTTGCTGGAGGCGCTGGAGACGGAGATTGCGGAGCGGTTGCGCGCGGGTGTGGACGAGCGAGTGAATGCGAAGCCGGTGCTGACGACTCTGGAGGATTCTCTTTCGAATAGCGTGCAACTGACGGAGATGCGGGCGACGCTGGCGGAGAGTCTGGCGGCGGAGATCGAGCAGCTGATGCGGATGTATGTGGAGCCGCTGAAGGCTCCGGCGGTGCGCCGGAAGGCGAGCGGGCGCGGAGCGATTGCGGGCAGGATGCGCGAGGAGTTTGAGCGCGCGGGTGTGTGGCGGCTGATGCGGAAACGGATTGCCGCGGCGCAGTACACGCGAGCGGGCGATCCGCTGAAGATTGATTGCGGGTATCGCAATGGGCGCGTGCGCATGTTCCAGGCGGTGTCGCTGGAGAATGATGCGGAGGCGGCGAAGGGACTGGCGTACTCGGCTGAGGCATTGCGCGAGGGTGTGACGAAGGTTGAAGGCATTGAGCTGGAATTGACAGCGGTTGTGGAGCCGGTGGGGACGGTTGCGGATGCGGAGATGTACGGGTTTGGCGTCAGCGCGATGGAGAGTGTGGCGATTCGCGTGTTGACGGTGGCGGACCTTGGACGTGTGGCGGAGACGGCTCGGCGGGAGTTGCGGGTGTGAGGGAGTTACGAGTTAGGGAGTTAGGAAGTTAGGCGGCGGTGGTTTTCAGTGGGCCCGTGCCTGATTGAGCCAGGTTTTCGTGCTTTCAGTCTTGAGCTGTGAGCTTTGAGTGGTGAGTTTGTTTGGACGGCGTGGCTTTCAGGCTGCGCCGTTTGCTTTTGTGCGAGAGGAGAGCGGATGGGTGTTGGAGCAGCGGTGAAGGAGATGTGGGATCGCATGGCGGGATTGAATGCAGGAAAGGCCGCGGAAGGCGAGCGGAAGACGATAGCCACGCCGTTGGCAGGGTCAATCTTTGCGCCGCTTCGCGGTGGGACGGTGGTGAATGCACTGCCGAAACCGACGGCGGGGAATCTGCGCAGGTTTGCGGAGACGCCGGCGGCGCGGCGGGCAATGAACTTCATCAAGGACCGGATTGCGTGCATGGAGTGGCGCATTGAAGTGCGGCCGGATGCGGGCGATGACAGTGCGGAGAGCCGGCAGCAGCGGGCGAGAGCGTTGCGGCGGGCGCTTGAGACTCCCAATGAGAGCGATAGCTTTCGGACGATGATCGAGCAGGTGATCGAGGATGTGCTGGTGGGAGGGTTCGGCGCGGCGGAGGTGGAGATCTCGGGCGACGCGGGGCAGCCGGTGCGGATTTATCCGGTGGATGGAGCGACGGTCCATGTGAACGCGAACTGGAATGGCGATCCAGCGCAGCCGCGGTATGCGCAGTTGACGGGGCGGCTGGGCAAGGATGCGTCGACTCCACTGCTTGACTCGGAGCTGATGTACATCAGGCTGAATCCGCGGACGCACACGGTCTTCGGGTTGGGCAAGCTGGAGGTTGCGTTTGAGACGGTGTCGCAGTTCCTGCAGGCGCACAGGTATGCGGGGCGGCTGGCGGCGAACAGCGTGGTGCAGTATGCGCTGTGGATGCAGGACCGCACGCCGGAGCAGCATGAGCGGCTGATCCAGTGGTGGCAGGACGAGGTGGAAGGCACGGGGCGCGTGCCGGTGATGAGCTCGGAGACCGTTCCTCAGGTGCTGCGTTTTGGGGGTGGAACGGATGCGGACCTGCGATTGCAGTGGCAGCAGTTTCTGCTGACGATGATTGCGAATGCGTTTGACCTGCCTGCGATGTTGCTGGGCGTCTCGCAGGATGTGAATCGATCGACGGCGCAGGAGATGTCGCAACTGGCCTTCGACAATGCGGTGGTGCCGCTGGCGAAGCTGATTGCCGACCATCTGACGCGGGATGTGATTGTGAAGCGGCTGGGGTGGGAGGATCTCCGGTTCGTGTGGAACGAGCTGGAAAGCCGCAATGAGCTGACGGAGGTTCAGATACAGACGGAGCTGCTGAGGGCGGGCGTGCTGACTGTCGGGGAGGTGAGGGCGATGCGCGGGTTGCCGGCCCTGATCAGCCCGGCGTTGTGAGCCTGAGATAGCGAAGATTGCGAAAGCGATGAGCGAATGAAGGAGGTGTGCTTGAGAGAAGCAGGAGAGCGGCTGTGCAGGCCGCGCGGGCTGACGGTGGGAGCGATGGCGGTGGAGTTTCCCGAGGTGAATGGACATCCGAACCGGTTGCCGTTCGAGGGATGCCTGACGCTGGTGGACGTGGCGAGCGACAAGGCGCCGAGCGGAGCCAAGGGGCATCGGGTGCTGCTGACGAAGGGCGCTGCCGAAGCGGCGCTGCCGAGTTTGCTGGGGATGGCCGTCGACTACAAAGCCGGATGGGATGGGCACGATGCGCGGCAGAAGTGCGGCATCATTACGGCGGCGCATGTCGAGGGACACAGGCTGCTGGTGAGCGGGTTCCTTTTCGCGCGGGATTTTCCGGAGATGGAGGCGCGCATGGGCGGGCTTGCAGCGACGGGAACCGGTGAGATGGGAATGAGCTACGAACTGGCCGATGCGCATGTGGCGGATATGCGGGCTTCAGTGTGGACGCTGACGCGAGCGACGTTTACCGGAGCGGCGATTCTGCTGCGCGATAAGGCGGCCTATCGGGGGACTTCGTTCCGGTTGCGGAGGCGTTGCCGGGGTTGAGCGACGTTCAACGCAAGGGGCGCGAAGGAAAGCGCAAAGGACGCCACGGTGTTTGTGGCGAGGATGAGAGGAGTACGAATGAAGGAAGTTAGTGTTGAGCTGGTGGATGCGATGGAGCGGTTGATCGAGGCTGTAGAGAGTCTTGAGCAGACTGTGCAAACATCGGGTGCTATGCAGAGCTCGGTTGCGGCGAGTGCTGAGGAGATCGCCGAGAAGATTGTAGCGACGGTAGAGACGCAGCGCGAGACGGAGCTGGAGCGGAAGCTGGCTGAGGCCGAGGCGAAGATCGCGGAGATGATTGCGGCTTCGGCGGGTCAGCAGCAGGCGGGCCGCAAGACTCTGCCGGCGAGCATGACTTCGATGCTGGCCAAGCAGGGCGTTGCTGTGGAGTCGATGGAGGCGGGCGCGCTGGATGGCGCACTGGCCAGCTTGAGCGTCGAGCAGCGGATTGCTGTGAAGTCCGAGCTGATGCGCGCAGGGCTGCTGGGTTAGGCGCATTGACCTCGCTTATCGCAATAAGATTGCGCGTTCGTGGCGAGCCCTACAGGTTGGGCCTTCAGCTTTGAGTTGATAGGACACGTTGACCCGAGGCTTTGCCCCGGTATGGAGCGCGCTTTCGACGCTTGGAGTCGAGGCGAGTAGGAGGTGTCGCGATGCGGCACCTTTTGTCATTTGTGAGAACAACAAAGAGGAGAAAGAATGAACGCAAAGTTTACGGAGATCAGCGCGGCGGCAGATTACATCGGACCCGGCGCAATTGAGGTACCGCTGTATCAGACCGAGATCCTGGACCTGGTTCGCCGGCGCGGCGTCTTTGGGCAGCGCATCAAGCAGGCACCGGCGACCGGGCATCCGTCGCGGTTCTTCGAGGAGCAGGCGATTCCTTCGCCCGCGGCGAGTGCTGGATTCGTCGATCCACGCAATATCGTGGCTCCGCTGGTGCAGCCGACACGCGTGGAGCGCTCGGTTCCACTGAAGGCGCTGGTTGCGCAGATCAACTACAACCTGTTCGATCTGGAGCTGGGCAAGCAGCAGAGCCAGTTCGCCTACTTGCAGGCGAAGGACTTGACCGATACGGTCGACGGCGTTCTGCGCACGCATGATATTGCGCTGTGGAACGGAACGGACACGAGCCTGAGCACGCCGACGACGGCCCAGTACTTCGGGGCAGTGGGACAGATTGCGGCTGGCGGCAACTCGGTGTCGATCGGTACCAGCGAGTCGATTGTCGATGGATTGAAGTCGGCGGTTGCGCAGATGCTTTCGAACACAAGCTATGGCGTGCGGCCGACGGCCATCTATGCCAATCCGGTTCTGCTGGACCTGATCGATCGCGAGATGAAGGCGGAGTTCAACGTTGTGCTGAACACCAAGGCGATCGAGGGCGGTCTGACCGTCAAGACGCTTTCGACGCAGGCGGGCGACATCCCGCTGATTCCGGAGTGGACGTTGCCGTACACCGGCACGCCTGGTTCGGGGAGCGCGGTGCTTCCGGCATACATCGTTACCGAGGACCTGATTGAGTATCACTGGCTGGGCGATCCGAATCCTCGGGTGTTCCAGCTTGGTGTTCCGGGTTCGCTGGCAAGCCAGTATGTCGTCGTGAAGTTTGGCGGCGTGGTGGTGAAGGGCGCGAACTACGCACACTACCAGGTGCTGGTGGACCGCTAGAACGAAGACTGATCACGGTTTGAGTTGACGTGAATCGTTCGCATTTTGGGCGCAGCGGAGGAAAGCAGGTCCTTCGCTTGCACCCCAGCGAGCAAGAA
>Ga0207933_1002072_pt1 | contig 13650 bp, 9 predicted proteins | sample NGESurdeep092012_4_FD_184488 | JGI IMG/M metagenome (GOLD analysis project Ga0207933, IMG submission 184488) | Arctic peat soil microbial communities from Barrow, Alaska - NGEE Surface sample F53-3 deep-092012 (SPAdes) | ecosystem: Environmental > Terrestrial > Soil > Wetlands > Peat ... | reverse complement strand
GCCCACCAGGAGTGCGGGGGACCCGGGGTGGGTGCCATCGGGATGTGCTTCACCGGGAACTTCGCCTTGACCATGATGCTCGAGCCCTCGCTGCTGGCGCCCGTCCTGTCCCAACCGTCCCTCCCGTTCGACGACCCCGCGGCCATCGAAATGTCCCCCGAGGAGCTGGCCGCCGTCGGCCGGCGGCTCGAGCGGGACGACCTGACCGTCCTGGCCTACCGCTTCCGGGGCGATCGTCACTGCAGGGCCGAGCGGTTCGCCGCCTACGCCGACGCCCTCGGCGAACGATTCGTCGCCCGGGTGCTCCCGGACAGCGCGGCCAACCCGGTGAGCCCGCCGTTCTTCGAGCAGGTGGTGGCCAGCCCGCACAGCGTGGTGACTGCCCACCTCATCGACGAGGCCGGTCAGCCGACTGTCGCCGCCCGCGACGAGATCCTGGCGTTCTTCACCGACCGGCTGGCCAGCTGACCCTCGTCGACCCACACCGCCCCCGCCGTGGAGCCCACCGTTCCGGTCGGCCACCTACGGTCGCAGCATTACCTTGAGACAGTCGGCCGAGCGGGCGGCCGCGGCGGCGTACGCCTGTGGGGCCTCGGCCAACGGGAACTCGTGGGTGATGATCCCGTCGGTGCGCAGCCGACCGCCGGACACCAATGGGACCAGCTCCTTCCATGTCTGATGGACCGGGGCCGTGGTCATCCGCAGGGTCACGCTCCGGAACAGTCCCATCAGCAGGGGCAGGGGATAGGGGTCGAGGTTGTGGACCCCGATCACCGACACCGTGCCTCCGGGACGCACGCAGGCCAGAGCGTCGTCCAGCGTGGAGTCGAGAGCCACGGCGTCGATGACCGAATGCGCACCGCGTCCGCCCGTGGCCTCGAGGACTGCCTCCACCGTGGGTCCCTCCACCGGCGTGGCCCCTGACTCGGCGGCCAGCGTCCGCCGCCCGGCTACTGGGTCGACGGCCAGGACCTGGCCGGCCCCGAGGGCCATGGCCGAGCGGACTGCGCACAGCCCCACTGCTCCCAGTCCCAGGACCACCACCGTCCCTCCCGGCGGGGTGTCGGCCCGCTTGGCCCCGATCCACCCGGTGTTCAGGTTGTCGGTCAGCAGCAGGGCGGCTTGGTCGTCGACCCCTTCGGGGATGGCCAGCATCTGGAAGTCGGCCGAGGGGACGGCCACCTGGGTGGCCTGGCCCCCGCCGAGGGTTCCCGATCCGAAGACCTGAGGACCGTGGACACAGGTGACCGGATCTCCGGTGGCACAGCCGTCGCACCGACCACAGCCGGCCACCGACGCGGTGAGCACCCGGTCGCCCACGGCGAACCTTCCGATCTCGCCACCCACCTCGGTCACGGTGCCAATGAACTCGTGTCCCACGGCGAACCCACCACCGACCGGGATGTCGCCGTCGTAGAAGTGGAGGTCGGATCCGCAGATGGCGCTGGCCTCCACGGCCACCACCGCGCCGTCGGGTCCCGGCGGCGCGGGATCGGGCCCCTGTACCAGTCGCACCCGGCCCGGGCCGTCCATGAACACCTGTTGCACGGTCCCTCCGATATGGCAGTAGACAGATACGAGAGAATGTGTACTATCACACAACCGGAGGGAGCGTCGGCTCCGACCGGGGAAAGGGCCGGGACATGCGCAATCCGCACGCAGGTGAGCCGTTCGACACGCCGGATGACGAGATCGGCGAGGCGCTATTGGACCTCAGTATCCCGACCCTGATGCTCTCGCTGGTCCACATGTCCGGGGACGCCGAGCTCATCCGTGGTCGTTTCCGGCCGGCTGGGCTGTTCCTCAACGAGGTCCAGGGCTACATGACCGAAGAGGACAAGGCGGACGTGCGGTCCCTGGCCCTCGACGTCATCCGGAAGTACCGCGACAAGGGCTGTCCCGAGCCCGAGCCCGTTCCGGCCGATCTGGTGCACGAGATGATGACCTGGCTGGTCTGTGAGGACGTGCCCGGCGAGTACGTCCCCATGGTCATGGAGGAGATGGAGCTCGACGGGACCGATGTCCGGAAGGTGGATCCGGTGGCCGACGACGCCGTCCGCCAGGCGTTCCCGGTGGTGGTGATCGGCTGCGGCCAGTCGGGGCTGTTGGCCGGCATCCGCCTGCAGGAGGCCGGCATCCCCTTCACCATCGTGGAGAAGAACGCCGGGGTGGGCGGCACCTGGTGGGAGAACTCCTACCCGGGGGCACGGGTCGATGTTGGCAACCACTTCTACTGCTACAGCTTCGAGCCCAGCGACGCCTGGACCGAGTTCTTCGCCCAGCAGCCCGAGCTCCAGTCCTACTTCGAGACGGTCATGACCCGACACGGCATCGAGAAGCACGTCAGGTTCGACACTGAGGTGCTCGGTGCGGCCTGGGACGAGGCCAGTGCCACCTGGTCGGTGCGGACGCGGGGCCCCGAGGGCCGTGAAGAGACCCTGGTGGCCCGGGCGGTGATCTCGGCGGTGGGCCAGCTCAACCGACCGCACGTTCCCGACATCCCCGGGCAGGAGGAGTTCGCCGGCCCCTCGTTCCACTCGGCCCGGTGGGACCACACGGTGGACCTGGCCGGCCGGAGGGTCGCCATGATCGGAGCCGGGGCCAGCGGCTTCCAGATCGCGCCGACCATCGCCCCCGAGGTCGGGCACCTGACCGTCTTCCAGCGCACCGCCCAATGGATGTTCCCGAACCCCAACTACCACGAGGCGGTGGGACCCGGAGTGCGCTGGGCCCTCCGACACCTCCCGTTCTACGGGCGTTGGTACCGGTTCCTGCTCTTCTGGCCCGGATGCGACAAGGGCCTGGAGGCGGCCCGAGTGGACCCGGACTACCCCGACCAGCAGCGGGCCGTCAGCGAGACCAACGAGTTCACCCGTCAGATGTTCACCGACTGGATCACCAGCCAGGTCGGTGACGACCCCGACCTCATCGCCAAGGTGGTGCCTGACTATCCGGCCACCGGCAAGCGCACCCTGCAGGACAACGGGAGCTGGCTCCGCACACTGACCCGGGACGACGTCGACCTGGTCCGCACCGGCATCGACCATATCGAGGCAGATGTCGTGGTCACCGAGGACGGGATCCGACATCCGGCCGACGTCATCGTCTACGCCACCGGTTTCCACGCCAACCGCGTCCTCTGGCCCATGGAGATCACCGGCCGGGACGGCGTCGACCTCCGCTCCCTGTGGGGCGAGCGCCCCGCCGCCTACCTGGGCATCACCGTGCCCGGCTTCCCCAACCTGTTCTGCATGTACGGACCAGGGACCAATCTGGCCCACGGGGGAAGCCTGATCTTCCACTCCGAGTGCCAGATGCGCTACATCACCCAGTGCCTCGACATGCTCATCGAGGGGGACCACCGGTCGATGGAGCCGACCCAGGAGCGGTACGACGACTGGCACGAGCGATCGCAGAAGGAGATCAAGACGCTGGTATGGTCCCAGCCCTCGGTCAAGCACTCCTTCTTCAAGAACGCCTACGGAGAGATCCACGTCCTGAGTCCGTGGCGGCTGGTCGACTATTGGCGGTGGACCAAGGAGCTCGATGTGGACGCCTTCGAACTCCGGTGACGACGCCGACGCCGACCACGTCCCGTGCCGACACCCGCGACCGGATGCTGGACGCCACTGAGCGCTGTCTCCGCCGGTCCGGGCTCCGGCGCACCACCATGATCGAGGTAGCCCACGAGGCCGGGCTGTCCCGCGCCTGGCTCTACCGGCACTTCCCGGACAAGGCGTCCCTGGTGCTGGCCACGCTGGCTCGCACCGACCGACAGTTCTGGGCTGATGCCCACGCCCGGGTGGCGGCGGCCCGAGGCCTCCCGGCCCAGGTGGCCGAGGCGGTGGCGCTGTCCCGCGAGCAGCAGCCCGGTGCCCTCTTGCTCGAGCTCAAGGCCCGGGAGCCCGAGGCCTTCGCCGAGGTGATGGGGACGGGACTGCGGGAGATGATGCCGGGCATGGCCACGTTCTGGCACACCTACCTCGAGGACGCGCGTAGCCGTGGCCTGGTCCGCTCGGACCTTGACGTCGCCCGAGCCGCCGAGTGGGTCATGCGGGTGGTGCTGTCCCTGGTCACCGTGCCGGGACACACCGTGGATGTCGATGACCGCGCCTCGGTCCGTCGCTTCGTGGACGAGTTCCTGGTCGTCGGACTCGGCTGACCTCCCGGCGGTGGGAGCCCACCCGGCCGACCGCCCCGCTACCCTGACCGCCGTGTGCCTCCTTGTCTTCGCCTGGCAGACCGAGCCGGGGTACCCGTTGGTGGTGGCGGCCAACCGTGACGAACGACTCGACCGCCCGGCCCACTCCCTCTGCGTCCTGCAGGACCACGGCCCTCGGATCCTCGGGGGTCGGGACGATGTGGCCGGCGGGACCTGGCTGGCCGTCAACCAGCACGGTGTGGTGGCCGGGCTGACCAACCGTCCGGCCCCGGGTGGCCGGGACCTGACCATGCGCTCCCGGGGGGAGCTTCCGCTGATGCTGGCCGGCCGGCCCACGGCGGACGAGGCGGTCGCCCGCCTGCTGGAGGAGGTGGTGCCCGGTCAGTACAACCCGGCCTGGCTGTTGGTGGGGGACCGCCACTCGCTCTGGTACCTGGAGCTGGCCACCGACCTGGCCCCGACGGCCCTACCCCTGGCCCCTGGGATCCATGTGCTCGAGAACGTGGCCTTGGGCGAACGCTCCCCCAAGGCCGACCGCGTCCGTTCCCTGGTCCTCGGCGGCCGGGCTGACGGCCCGTCCGTGTGGTCGGGGCTGTCCTCGGTGCTGGCCGATCACGTCCTGCCGCCGGGGGCGGCTGAGGCCACCTTCGAGGACGACGGACGGTCCCCCCGGCCCGGCGCCACCCTGGCCGCCTGCGTCCACACCGACGAGTACGGCACGCGTTCCGCCGCCCTGGTGCGGGTCCCCCGGTCCGCCGACGCCCGCCCCGAGATGCTGGTGGCCGACGGTCCACCGTGTACGGCGCCGTTCGTCGATGTCGGTGGACGCTGGGAGGGCGGACCGGGAGCTGTCGACTAAGACCCGGGAGCACCGCCCACGGTGACGGTGAACACCACCGGCGGCGTGGCCGCGTCGGCCGTGGCCGCCCGGACCACCACCGGCCCGGTGGTGGAGGACGAGGTGGCCCGACCGGAACTCACTGCTCCACTGGTGCGGGAGAGGACGGTGACCGAAGCGCAGTGGCATCGGTTGAAGGTCAAACCCGGCCCACCGGCCGTGAAGGTCACCGGCACGCCCACCAGAGGGTGTCCGAGCGGGTCGGTCACCGTGGCCAGCATCGCCGCCACCGGCTTGTCGGGGGCCACCGTCGCGGACGGTCCGGAGCCGGCGGTCAGCTGGAGGGCCGCCGGCACGACAACGGACCCGGCCACTACCTCCGGCGTGGGCACGGCCGGGGTCGTGAGGCTCCAGTTCTGCTGGAGGGCCAGGACCGACAGGCCCTGGACCGCCACGGACGACGTGGCCGTCGGCGGATAGACCTGGACCCGGACCCCGGTGATGGGCGAGGTCTGCCAGCCGGGGGGCAGCTTCACCACGGTGCGGAATTGACCGGTGCTGTTGGCCGGATAGCCGGAGTGGACGTCGCTGGCGTACCAGGTCGGCTCCCCCGACAGTTGGAGCTCGACGGCCAGGGAGGTGACGCCCGACCCCGTCGCCTCGAGGTCGACGGTGGCGTACTGCCGGGCGTCGCCCGGCTCGGGTGAGCGGGGATCGGTGGAGACGTCCCCGTACCAGCGGGCCACCTCCTGGCCGGAGACCTCATAGGTGAAGGGATGGGCGTCCATCACCGACTCCCTGGTCTGCCCGGCTGCCGGCCCGGCCACCGGGGCCAGCTGGAACCGGAACGGTGTGGTGCCGCCCACGGAAAAGTCGTTGTTGCCGGTGGCGTCCCGCAGCACCGGGTGGTGCCCGTCCCACTGGCCGGTGAACGGCTGGTCCACCTCCTGGAGGGCACCCTGGCTGTCGGGGAACCCGGTGGCCGGTTCACCGCCCCACAGGTAGCTGGCACCCGAGGTCGAGCCGTTCGCGGCGACGGTGAAGGAGATGGCGTTCTCGATGTCGGTCATTCGACCCCAGGTGCCCCACTCGAGGAACGGGACGAATCCGGTGCCGGCATCCTCGTGGCTCCAGATGAACGTGTACGAGAGCTGGGTGGCCCCGCCACCGACCGAGGTGGCGGTGGCGTCGACCAGGAGGGGGACGTCGTGGAGGGCGGAGGTGGAGCGCCCGAACATCACCGGGGCATAGGCCATGGCCAGGTACTGCGGATCGGTCGGGGCGACCACCTCCAGCTGGCTGTCGACCACCACCGCCCGCGGCGCCGACGATCCTGACGGCCACGACTGCCCGCCGTGGGCCCGGGAGGGCTCGGCGGCCACGGTCACCTGGTAGTGGTCGCCCGTGCTCACCGGACCGGTGAAGCCCCCATAGGTGAACGGTGACGCGCCGGCGTAGAGCACGAACTGCTGGGTCCCGACCGTGGTCGAGGAGGACAGGTCGGTGAGGGTGGCGTCCACCACCACCGAACTCGGGTGCGGGGCACCCCAGGAGGTGTGGGGCGCGGCCAGGGCCAGGCGGAGGAGCCCCTCGCCGGCCACCGGGGTGGAGGGTACGTCAGGGGTGGGGAACGACGATGCGTACGGTCCGGTCACCGCGTCGGTCGGCGTGAGGTCGCCGGCCAGCCCGGCCGTGACGCCCACGGTGACGGGACGGCCCGGGACGGCCGAACGGGCCGGGCCCCGCCCGGCGGCGGGGGCCGAGGTGGCCGGGCCGGTGGTGGTCGACGGTGTTACGCCGAGGGCCGGGTCCCAGGCATCGTCGGGAGGCGTGCATGACCCGCGACGGTCGCAGGCCCCGGCAGAGAAGGTGATGTCCTGGAGCAAGATGCCCGGCCCGCCCGTCGAGTGGAGGGACTCCACGGCGACGAAGCACTGCACGGCCCGGCAGTCACTGCTCCCGAGCGACGTGGTCAGGATGGCCTGGGGCTGGAGGGTGGTGGAGGCCACGCCACCGGCGTCCACTGTGATCACCGCGTTGTGCCGGGCCTCACAGGCGTCCGCCGGCGACGCCCCTTGGGCCAGCAGGGTGAAGGCGGTCGGGTCGCACTCCACGGTCACGTAGGTGGTCCCCGGACTCACGCCGGTCACCACCACCGACACCGTCTGGTTGTCCACCAGACCACTCGGTGGCGTCACCGTGAGCGCCGGAGCCACGGCGGCTGCGGCGGCTGCGGCGGCCGGTTCCACCGCGCTGAGAGGGAGGGCGCCGAGGAGGGCCATGGTGGCCACCAGACCGGCCGCGACCGGACGGCGGGGGTGCCGCCGCGGAGACCGACCATCCGACGCGGCCCCGGAGTGCTCTCTGCTGGTACCCACGATCTCGAACCCCCCGTTCGTCTGCCCACCTCGACCACGGCCGCCCCGGCCGGTGACTCCGAGTTGATCCGGGGACGCCCTGGTGGAGCGCCGCGGGCCCGGTCTTCCGGCCCTTAACCTACTCCGGTCAGTGACGGGGCTCCCCGGCCGCCCCCGGTGGCGTCACGGCCACGGCCGTGGTCAGGTGGAACTTCCGTCGGAGTTGCCACCCCACCGTCGGACCGTGGGGGCCACCACCATGGTCGGCCGGTGTCCGGACAGCTCCGACGGCGAGCGCTGAGGGGGGCGGTTGGGCGCCACCGGTCCGGAGCGGAGGTGGCGACGGCTTCCCGTCCACGGTGCCGGCGGAGCGGTCAGGTGGTCGGCCAGCCGGTAGGCCACCGTCTCGTAGTTGACCCGCCATCCCCGGAAGTCGGGCCACGCCTCCTCGGCCGTCCGCTCCATGGGGAACCCCACGTGCTCCAGCATGGCCACCCCTTCGGCGAACTCCTCGAAGGTGAGGGTGATCGGTCCCTCCGGGTTGGGGTCGGGGTCCACCTCCCACCCCTGCATGGTGGCGATCCGGTTGAGGGCGGTGAATCCCATGCGCAGGCAGAGGCGGGACTGGGACGAGGCGGTGCTGGGCGCCACGGCCAGGTGCATGGCCGCGCCGTCCAACACGGCGATGAGGCCCACCAGCCACGAGAACCAGGGCTGCGGGGACCGGAACAGCAGCATGACGGGGTAGGTGGTGTGGCTCTCGGCCAGCTCGGCCGACCACTCCTCCCACGAGGCGTAGAAGTCGGGCAGGGTGTCGATGATGCCCACCAGCTGGTGTCGGGCCAGCACTTCGGGGCCCCAGGCCGGGATCCCGGCCCGGCTCTCCAGCATGGCCACGAGGCTCTCGCGGCGGTTGAATGCCCCGTAGAGGGCGGGCAGGTAGGCGATCTGCAGGGCCACGATGACCACCCAGGTGGCCCCGGCGGCGATGTCCACGGCCTCGTTGGCCGGTCCGCTGAGGTCGATGGCCCCCACGGTGAACACGGCCCCGGTGGCCTGGGCCACCGCCGAGGCCAGCGAGTGGGTGGTCCCCTGGAGCATCAGGGAGTACCCCACGATGAACCCCCCGGCCCAGAACAGCAGTTGTGCGATGAGGGCCACCGGTGCGGTGGGGGCCAGGAGGGCGTCCTTGCCCTCGTAGGTCCGCGCCAGTCGCGATAGCGCGATGAAGCCGACCTGCACCAGCCGGTTGGCCCACGACGACACCCGTTCGAAGCCCCGGGGCTCCCGGGGGAGCACGATGGTGAACAGGACGCTGGCCGAGGTGAGCAGGACGATGACCAGCCCCACGGCGAAGAGGAGGTCGCTCACCCGCCGGCCCCTTCCGTCCCGACCGCCGCATCCTCCGTCGAGGCGATCGGCGGCAGCTCGACGGAGTCAGACATCTGCGCCATGGTAGGACCACCGGGTCGGTGGCGCCGTGGGAGGGGAGGGCTGGCGTCCGGCCGGCGGTTCGGGGAGTCTGGTACCGGTACCGGTACCGGGAGGCGAGTGCGATGGGTGATGCGGTGAGCGATGTGGTCGACCACCCCGAACAAGGCCGCCTCGAGCTGACCGTCGACGGGCAGACGGCGCTGCTCGTCTACCAGGTCGAGGGGGAGTATCTGGTGCTCGTCCACACCGAGGTCCCCGAGGCGCTCGGCGGCCGGGGCCTCGGGGGAGTGCTGGTGGGAGCGGCCATCGGGCGAGCCGTCCGGGACGGCCTGACCATCGTGCCCCTCTGCCCTTTCGCCCGTCGATGGCTGCAGCGCCATCCGGACGAGGCACCCCGGGCCTCGATCGACTGGGAACTCGGCCAGGACGCCGTCCCGCCACCGGGCTGAGCCAGGGCCTCGGTGGCGAGGGACATGGCCCTGGGGCACCACCCCTGGGGGCGCCACCGGGACGCTGGTGGTGCTCAGTAGAACCAGTTCTATACTCGAGTCGCCGCCGTCCGGTCGGTCCTGCGATCCGATGGCCGGCCAGTCCTACCCGAACGTCCGCAGCACGAGACCGAGTCCTCAAGGGGGATCCACCATGGCCCAACCAGTGATCGTCGAAGCAGTCCGTACCCCGATCGGCAAGCGTAACGGGTGGATGTCCGGGTTCCATGCTGCGGAACTGCTCGGGAACGCCCAGGTCGAGCTGGTCAAGCGGGCCGGGGTCGATCCCGGCGAGGTGGAGCAGATCGTGGGGGGCTGTGTCACCCAGGCCGGTGAGCAGGCCTCCAACGTCACCCGCACGGCCTGGTTGAGCCAGGGTTTGCCCTACGAGACGGCCGCCACCACCGTCGACTGCCAGTGCGGCTCGGCCCAGCAGGCCAATAGCTTCGTGGCCAACCTGATCAGCGCCGACGCCATCGAAACCGGCATCGCCTGCGGCGTCGAGGCCATGAGCCGCGTGGGACTCGGGGCCAACGCCTTCAACGGTCCGGGCAAGTCCAAGCCGGAGAACTTCCCCTGGGACATGCCCGACCAGTTCGGAGCGGCCGAGCGGATCGCGCAGAAGTACGGCATCACCCGCGACGACGTGGACTGGCTGGGCTTCGAGTCCCAGCGCAAGGCGGCCGTGGCCGTGGCCGAGGGCCGCTTCGAGCGGGAGATCGCCCCGCTGGAGGCTCCGGTGATGGGTGCCGACGGACCCACCGGTGAGAAGACGCTCGTCTCCAAGGACCAGGGACCGAGGGACACCACCCGCGAGGGCCTGGCCGGGCTCAAGCCGGTGCTCCCCGACGGCATGCACACCGCCGGCAACAGCTCGCAGATCTCCGACGGTGCCGCCGCCGTACTGTGGATGTCGGAGGGCCGGGCTGGCGAGGCCGGCCTACGTCCCCGGGCCCGCATCGTGGCCCAGACTCTGGTCGGCTCTGATCCCTACTACCACCTCGACGGGCCCATCGCCGCCACCGCCGACGTGCTGCGCAAGGCCGGGATGACCATGGCCGACATCGACATCTTCGAGGTCAACGAGGCCTTCGCCTCCGTGGTCATGTCATGGGGCAAGGTCCACGAGGTCGACTGGGACAAGGTCAACGTCAACGGTGGGGCCATTGCCCTCGGCCACCCGGTGGGGTCCACCGGTGCCCGCCTGATCACCACCGCCCTCCACGAGTTGGAGCGGAGCGACAAGAGCCTGGCCCTCATCACCATGTGCTGCGGTGGGGCCCTGGCCACCGGAACCATCATCGAGCGCATCTGACCGCTCCGGACCGGCCGGGGCCGGTCCGCCGGAAGGTGACCCCTCGGGTCCGGCCGTGGCGTTAGCGGTGCGGCTGCGGGTAATAGTGGGAGCATGCCCTCTCGTCGTCAGGTCCGTGTTCGCACCCTGAGCGTGGTCGGCCTGGTGACTGTGGTGACCCTGTTCGGATGGTCGGGGTCGTCTGCCGGCGCGTCGACGGGAACCGGCGCCCAAGCCCGGCCATCGTCGGCGGCCGCCTCGGACTGGACCACCTTCGACCACGACTCGCTGCGCTCCGCTGTGGACGGCTCCGGCAACTCCTTCTCGCCGGCCACTGGGGCGTGGACCTCGCCGAACCTCGACGGCCAGCTCTACGGTCAGCCCCTGGTCTACGGCGGCCGGGTGTACGCCGCCACCGAGAACGACACCGTCTACGCCCTGGCCGCCAACTCGGGCCAGGTCCTGTGGTCCAGCCATCTCGGCACGCCCCTCAACCCGTCCACGGTCTCCGGCCTGTGCGGCAACATCCACCCCACGGTGGGGATCACCGGCACCCCGGTGATCGACCCGTCCCGGTCGGAGATCTTCGTGGTGGCCACCGTGGCGGCCACGCTCGGCGGGTCACCCAACGCCGCCCACCATCTGATCGGACTCAGCACCTTCACCGGCCTGGTCATGCTGGACGAGATCATCGACCCGGCCGGCACCAACCCGGCATTCCAGCTCCAGCGGGTCGCACTCGGGCTGACCCAGGGGCGCGTGGTGGTGGGCGTCGGAGGCAACTCGGGGGACTGCGGTTCCTACCACGGCCTGGTGGTCTCGGCCCCCGAGGACGGCTCGCCTCCATCGGTCTTCACCGTGGCCAACCAGTCCGGTGACAGCCAGGGCGCCGTGTGGATGGGTGGAGGGGCACCCTCCATCGACGCTCAGGGCGACGTCTGGGTGGCCACCGGGAACAGCGCCCACCACTCCTCGGGCGACGCGTACGACCAGAGCGACAGTGTCCTCGAGCTCAGCCCGACCATGCAGCTGCTCGAGGCCTGGGCCCCGACCAACTGGTATGCGGACAACGCCAGTGACCTCGACCTCGGGTCGGGGGCGCCCGCCCTATTGCCCAACGGCCTGGTCTTCGAGGTGGGCAAGTCGCAGACCGCCTACGTGCTCAACCAGTCCACGCTGGGCGGTGGCCCGGGTGCACCGGTGACGTCGACGGGGGGCTTCTGCTTCTCCGACGGCGGCTCGGCCGACCTCGGCGGCACTCTGTTCGTGCCGTGCAACAACGGCGTCCACGCCGTCACCGTGACCTCGAGCGCCCCGTCGGCCTCGTGGACGGCCGGCAGCGCGTCGGCCAAGGGTTCGCCCATAGTGGCCGGCGGCCTGGTGTGGACCATCGGCGGCGGCAACCTGTACGCCCTCAACGCCTCCACCGGGGCGGTGGTGCAGTCCCTCGCCATCGGTGCGTCACCGTCGTCCTTCCCGTCCCCGGCGGCGGCCGACGGTCTGGTGCTGGCGCCGTCGGCGACCCAGATCCATGCCTTCATGGGCCCGGCCGGCCTTCCGGGACCGCCCACGCCGATCCCGCCCCGACCGGGCTACTGGCTGGTGGCCTCCGACGGGGGGATCTTCGCTGAGGGCGGGGCCCCTTTCCTCGGCTCCACCGGAGGCATCCACCTCAACCAGCCCATCGTGGGCATGGCCTCCACGCCCGATCACGGTGGGTACTGGCTGGTGGCCTCCGACGGTGGCATCTTCGCCTTCGGCGATGCGACCTTCTACGGCTCCACGGGCGGGATCCGTCTCAATCGTCCCATCGTGGGCATGACCGTCACGCCGTCGGGGCACGGCTACTGGTTGGTGGCCTCCGATGGTGGCGTGTTCGCCTTCGGAGACGCCGCCTTCCGGGGCTCCACCGGTGGTCAGCACCTCAACCAGCCCATCGTGTCGATGTCCGCCGACGCCACCGGCTCGGGGTACTGGCTGGTGGCCTCCGATGGAGGCATCTTCTCCTTCGGCGACGCCGAGTTCCACGGCGGCACCGGTGGGATCCATCTGAACCGTCCTATCGTCTCCATGGCCGCCACGCCGTCGGGTCAGGGCTACTGGCTGGTGGCCTCCGACGGAGGCATCTTCGCCTTCGGAGACGCCGCCTTCCGGGGCTCCACCGGTGGTCAGCACCTCAACCAGCCCATTGTGTCCATGGCCGCCGACGCCACCGGCGTCGGGTACTGGCTGGTGGCCTCCGACGGCGGCATCTTCGCCCTCGGTGACGCTGCCTTCGAGGGCTCCACCGGAGGTCAGCACCTCAACCGGCCCATGGTCGACATGGCCAACGGTCCGGCGCTCTCCTGAGCCCCCGGCCCGGCCGGCTGGCCACCCAGGCCGGGGAAACGGCTAGAAAGTAGAATGCGTTCTCGTTGATCGGCGGGCCGATGGCCTCCGGACCACCAGACCGGGGAGTACCGGCGTGCCCATCCGCCCAGGCGGTGGGAGGCCGGGCGGCCGCGGTCCGCCGAACGCCTGACCACCCCACGACGAAGCGAGGAACTCCGTGACCGGCACCGAACACCTGACCTACGAGCGAGTGGGATCCACCGCCGTGGTGACCATGAACCGCCCCGAGGCGAAGAACGCCCTGTCGGGACCGATGCTGGTGGGCATGGTGGACGCCTGGATGGAGATCGACGCCAACGACGACATCCGGTGCGCCATCCTCACCGGGTCCGGCGGGACCTTCTGTGCCGGTATGGACCTGAAGTCGATGTCCGGTCCGGGCAACGACGAGGTGAAGGAGCGGATGGCCGCGGACCCCGACCTCCACTGGAAGGCCCTGCTCCGCCACTACTCGCTGAGGAAGCCGCTCATCGCCGCCGTGGAGGGCTGGGCCGTGGCCGGTGGCACTGAGATTCTGCAGGCCACCGATATCCGGGTCGCCGGTGAGAGTGCCAAGTTCGGGGTGTTCGAGGCCCGCCGGGGCCTGTTCCCGCTGGGAGGCTCCACGGTGCGACTGCGGCGTCAGATCCCCTTCACCGTGGCCATGGACCTGCTCCTCACCGCCCGCGAGGTCTCGGCCCAGGAAG
>Ga0207933_1002069_pt1 | contig 13675 bp, 16 predicted proteins | sample NGESurdeep092012_4_FD_184488 | JGI IMG/M metagenome (GOLD analysis project Ga0207933, IMG submission 184488) | Arctic peat soil microbial communities from Barrow, Alaska - NGEE Surface sample F53-3 deep-092012 (SPAdes) | ecosystem: Environmental > Terrestrial > Soil > Wetlands > Peat ... | reverse complement strand
ACGCCGGGTGCGGCCCGAGGCTGCAGCCAGTCGGCGAGCCCCGGTGTCACTCCGCTAATCAGGTAGGCAAGCCGGACCCTTGTCGCCTGTGAGCGACCCGCAAGTTCGATGCGGAGTCGTTCGAGCGTTGGATCGTCGTTGCGACGGCGGGCAAACCCGTGCTGGTGGTCAACTTCCTTAGGCACATCAGCTCCCACCAATCCAGACGCTCCGTCTGCCGAAGTCGCTAACGCGACGAGCGCGGCCAAAGCCTCCGCGAACGCCGGCCAATTTCTCGCAGCTCCGGGCTTGGAGGCGAGGTGGACGAGCACAGAGGCGGCTTGGTGTACTGGTAGGCCGTTGACAACAGTTGGTTCCGCCTGTGCACGGAACCGCACGACTCTCATCTCTCGCTTGACCGAGTCGGGAATGGTTGCGTCCGGCGCCGCGGCCAACTCGTGCTTGTCAGGCGCCCTGTCGGACAGCCCATGCAACCAAAGCGCGCTCTGTAGCGCGATCGAGGCGTCAAAGGGTTTCGCGCTCCGTGCTGCCCGGAATGTCAGGAAAGGGTCACCGTGCCCGTACGGCCCGGCATGTGCTCCTGGCGCGAACTCATACATCCCGCGCTGCCCCGTCGGTAGCAACCAGCCCCGTCGCCGCAGCCGGTCCGCGACCACCGCGGGCGGCGTCTTTAGGCCTACGCGCGCTGCGAGCGCTCCGACCTCCGACAGGCTCACGACGGTAGGTTGTGTCAGCTCAAGTTCGGCCAAAACACCAGCCAAACCGCGCGAGACCACCCGGGCTGGCCCTGTCACTTCATCACTCCTAATATCCAATCTAGTAATCAGGATAGCGTGACCCACAGTAGTGTCAAGCGGCGACTAGAAGTTACAGGAACAGTAATCGACAGCGGCTGTCTGACAGTGCGGGCGCGACTGCCGATCCACGTCACCCGTTTCGGTTCTCGCCGACCGGGCGAACGTCGCGCCTCGGCGATGCTCAGGTCGTCACGCGGCTTCGCTGTCAATCACGCGGAGGAGTCGTCGTGCGTAGCCGTCGGAGATGCCCAGCAGCGCAGCGAGTGTTTTGCCGGTGAGCTGGGTGCCGTGACGTTGTTGGTCGGCGTGGATGTGTCGGGCTTTGTCGAGCAGACTTTGCCGGCCTGCGGCGCGGGCCGCCTCGTTGGTGAGTTGCGGTGGCGGCGGTGCGGGCCTGGCGGCGAGCTGTGGCTCGAAACTGTCTCGGCTCGGCGCCGGGTTGGTGTTCAGTTGGTGGCGCAGTTGTCGCATCAGCAGTTCGAAGGACAACACCAGTGCTGTCGGTGGGATCGCTGCGACGAACCTGGCGATTGCTGTTGGAGCGGCGTGCACGATGTTGAATGTCACCGAGATCGCGGAAAATGTGAGTACCAGCAACCATGGGTAGGCGGCGTGGCGGCTGTCGGCGACGGCGCGCACGACGGACAGGCTGGCGATGATGATGAACCCGTCGACGACTAGCGGCCACATCCACGCCAGCGTTGCCGGGACACCTTGGGTGAGTGCGAGGGAATGCAGGGCGTCGTAGGACATGGTGAATCCGGCGACTGCCAGCCCGAGGACGCCGCTGGTTGTGCCACGGTTCAATGCGCGGGTGGCGCGGTCGCTTAGCACGCGGCGGCCCCAGTTGTGTCGATCGTCTGGTGACCGAGGAGTGTGTGGGCGCGGCGGGTGACGGTCGCTCGAGTCAACGGTGTGCCTTCGGCGGCGAGCTGCTCGCGGGCTTGGCGTTGCAACACCACACGGAGTCCGCCGGCGTCACACAAGTCGGCCTCCATCGCTGCGAGCTCAGCGGCGTCGCCGGCTGCTGCGTCGCGGACCACGGGTTCGTCCCACCAAGGTCCTGCCTCCGCGAGGCGCATCGGGCTACGCGTGGCCGGGTCGGCAGCCACCGACAACAGCGCCGCTTGCGCTTGTGCTGCTGGCCAGTCCCGGGCCCGCACCGCCAACTGGATCGCCGCGTGCAGGCACTGCTTGGACCAGCGACCGGTCGGTTGACCGAGTTGTCGGCGCAGCACCTTGCACTGGGCGACGAAACCATCCCAGTCATCGATCCCGCATTCGGCGACAAGCCGATCCGCCTCCTCCGCCCACGACCGGACCACACCCGAGTCGTCGCCGTCCGGCGCGGGGGTGGGGGGAGGAGGTGTTGAACTTTCGGTGAAGAACTCTGGGTTATGCCGCACCGATGCGGCCACCCTCACCGCAACCGTGCGGCCACCCTCACCCTGCGGTGCGCGGGTAGCCGCGCCAGGCAGGCTAGGCGCAGCGGTTGGGGTAGCCGCATCCGTGCGGCCACCCCCAGTCGTGTCGGATGCGTTGTCGCGGGGTCGGGAGGTACGCACCAGATATTTGTTGGTCAGCCGCTGCCCGCGGTCGAAGCGGTGCTGCACCACGACGGCACCCAACTCGACCAGTTCGCGCATCGCCCGGTCCACGGTGTCGGTGGACTTCTTGTGCATCCGCCGGGCGAGGGTGGACCTGGCCGGCATCCGCGCACCGGAGGTTTGACCGAACCGCAACAGCACCGCATACAGCCGAACCGCTGCGTCGCTGATCGCGGCGTCGAGCACCCATTCCGGTACGATCGCAAAACGATCCTCGACGTCGAGGACAGCCTGGCCCTCGACGACTGGCTCGGTGCTCATGCGAGGCCGCCGATAAGCCAACGAAGTAGCCAAACACACGGACCAACATGAACGGGGATGCGCATGAATGGACGACGCAAACGCGCTGACCAGCACAGACACATTCCTGCGCACCCGTACACACGGTGCGCCTGAACCTCGTAATGCGTAGGTCGTCAGTTCGACTCTGACAGGCGGCTCACATTTCCGCAGGTCGCAGGCCTAATCCGAGCTTTCTGAGGCCGGTCGTTTCGCGACCGAGTAGCCAACCGATAAGCCAATCCCACGGCGAGGCTGCGTTTCCGCAGCCCCATGCACACTGGGACGTCGAGCAGCGCGCCGTCCGAGTGGCCAACGCGCAGATGGCTACGGACCGGGACGGTCTGCAGTGCACGCTGCGCCCGAGCGTGGCTCGCATGTGCAGACACCGGCGGCACATGTGTGGATCGTGCGCCGCGCACCTGGAATGCGTAGGTCAAAGTGCGGCGTCCGCTTCGCTCGCTCGCGTGTTCCCGCAAGTCACAGTCCGGAGGGAACGCCGTGACTGGCGACCACTTCGGTGGCCGTCGAGTCGCCGATTGGGCGGCGTCCTTCAGCCAAGCGGGCCGCCCGATTCGGGTCACCGTCGAACGCAATCATTTGCTTGATATGTGGGTGATCTTTGTCGCGCGTCAGACTTTGCGGCAGGACGATTGAGTCAGTCCTGAAGGAGAGTCCGACACATGGGAAGACCCCCATCCATTCCTGCTGAGAAGAAGTCCCGGATCGTGTTGAGCGTTCTGGCTGGCGAGCTCACGGTTGCTGAGGCCGCCCGACGCGAGAAGGGCAGTGAGCAGTCGATAGGCCGGTGGAAAGCCGACTTCCTGGAAGCCGGGAAGACTGCGTTGGCCGCCGGCAAGTCCGGCCCGTCGACTCGGGAGGAGCAGATCGAGGCCGAGGTGCCGACCTGACCCAGGCCCTGGGCGAGGCCGCGGTCGAGATCTGGGTCTGGAAGAAGTCCGCGGAGGGCCGGCTGGGCACTTCGAGGACGTCGAGGTGATCCGCACCGAGGCGGGCATGTCGACCACGAGGTTCTGCCAGCTGATCGACATGCCCGAGCGGACCTGGCGTCGCTCGCAGGCAAAGACCCGCCGCGACCAGCCGGGGAAGGGGCCATGGCCTCGACCGGCGCGGACGGCGGCGGCTGAACTGGCGAGCAAGCATGCGCTAGCGCAACCGGCGTGGGGCATCGCAAAATCTGGGCGATGGTCCGCCACGACGGACACCTCGTCTCCGAGGCCAACCGTGCTGAGGCTGCTGCGCGACGAGGGCTTGATCCTGCCAGCGCAGTACCAGCGCGAGCGGCGCAAGCTCGCCGAGCGTCGCAAGGCCGCGTTCGCCAACGAGCCGACCGGCCCGAATCAGGTGTGGCAGTTGGACTTCAGCGAGTTCGAGACCACCAGTGGCGGGACATGGCGGAAGGTCGCGACCGCCGTTAAGTCTGTGGCGAAACAGACCGGAAGAGTCGCAGCTAAGGCCGCGAAGACGAAGGTGCACTAGCTCGACTGCAGCCGCGGTCGGATCGGCGTGTCGCGGGTTCGACAGCGAGCACGTCGGATGCCCGGTACATCGGGCGCCCAGCGGCGTCGAGACCGTCCTCATGGATGAGTCGGCGTCGGGCCCACGCACGCACGACCTACACCCTGCCCCTTGGTCGGCTTGTTAAAAGAGCAGGCCGAAGGTCCGCGCATCGACGCGATCTTCCTGCGGCGTGAACGGCGACGCCCGATCGATGACATCGTTGATCTTGTCTACAACGAAGATGTCGATATTCGTCCCGTCGTGATGCTCTATAGCGGAGGTGTAAGCCGTGCCGCGACGATGAGCCGGGCGATGTCCTCGTTCGCCCATGTTGTTGCGGTCTCGACGTCGAGGCCTTCGGCGGCATCGCTGTACAGGGTCGCCCATCGAGGCCGGGCGATGAACGACAGACGGCCACGGATGTTGCCGCCGAAGGGCGAACAGTCGCCTCGTGGTCGCCGCCACGAGCGCATCGTCGGTGTTCGGCGCCACAAGTTGCAGGTCGACGAGGTCGTGCGCGCGCTCGTTACCGGGCTCTGTGCACGCATGAAGCTTCTGAGCGATTTGATGGTGCAACGGCAGAACGGGAATGGGGTGTGGCACAGGAAGGCCCAGTTCGGCGAAAAGGGCGGGGATCTCAGCGGCAAGGTGCGACTCCAATGGCTCACCTGTGGTGGCCTCGAGTTCGGCGTAGCCGACCTCGACAACCACGGTCGTGAATGGTTTCCCGTGGTAGGTCAGCTTCACCGCGTAAGGCCGCATGACGTAGGCCGTGGGCACCTGAGCTAACGCACGAGGTGGCCCGTCGTTGACGTCGTTAGGCCCGTACCCACTGCGAAGGCGGCCGTCACTGCACCCGCCAGACGGTAACTGCCTCCGTCGCTGGTGATCCGCAGGACGATCGCTAGGCTTAGTATGCCCGCTGGCAAGCGGCCCACCAACATCGAAACGAATAGCCGAGGTACCCGGGAGATCCGAGGAAGCGGCGATAACGCGATACGTCCACGTTCGTTAGCTCGGGTTTAGGCCAGCAAGGACCGCAACGCCGACGGCGACCGTCGTGACGCCGAGGATCTGAAGCCGTGACAGCCGATCTCGGAACAGCAGGAATGCGCACACCGCCGCGAGCGGCGCAAATAGCGAAGCGGTGACAGCGGTAACCGCGATTCCGTGTCGGGAGCCGTAGGCGTATGCGCCGAAGCCGAGAAGCTCACCCGCGCCGGCGAACAGTGCCAGTAGGGCCACCCACCTGCTGATTCTCATTCGACGTGCCACCAAGAGCGGGACCGTAAAAATAAGGGCGCTCACGGCCTTCGCGGGCAAAAGGGTCCAGGCAATAGAGAGCTCGGTACTCAACCGGCCGACGGCGTAGAGGTTGGTGCCCGATGAGGCTGCGCACATCACCGCGAGAATGCTCGCTAAGGCTGGATTACCGAGTTCGGAACCATGGCCCTTGGCGACGCTCGCGATCATCACGCCTACTGTGACAACAATCAGCACGGCGACTGTACTCATCGCCAAATGCTCGCCCCCAAGAACAGCGATCAGCGCAGCGATACCACCCTCGATTGAAATGATGGGCGCGACGATTCCGACCTTTCCGCGCTTCATCGCCGCGTAGGCGAAAAATGACGCCATTGTGCTCGTGACACCGGACACGATCAGCCATGCAAGAGTCGACCCAGTAACCACATGAGGCGTTCCACCCAGGGCCAGGGCTGGTGCCAACATCACGAGCTCGAGAACGGAAACCCATGCGAGGGCGGTGGCGGAGGTTACGACCCGCATCAACCGCGCCGAAGCTAGAGTTCCAACGGCCCAAACTACGGCCGCCACTAAGCCACTGAGAAGAACAATCACCGGGCGCCGGCACCGGTCGGACAGCCGATGTCATCGACGTCGCGCTCGCCGCTACCGTCGTCCATTCCGCAGCCCGGGTGCTTCACTACGACAGCGACTTCGACCACATCGCCGCCGCGTACCCACAACTGGACGCCGGGTGGGTTGTTCCCCGCGGCTCAATCGATTGACCAGCACCGCGGCTGCGGCATCCGTGACCAAGATCATCCGTGCACCACGGTGGTGCACCAACCGTTGTAACCGGCATCAACGGTCAGCAACTGGATGAAGATTTTTCCTGACTGGCAAGGGAAACCAGGACATGTTGATGAAACCCGCTGGTCAAGGAATCGGCGTTCAGATGGTTCAAGTCCCCCCTCGGACACACTTTCCGACACGGCTCTGTCGGGCGCGCTTCGGCGGTCACGGTTCGGCTGTCTGGCATGTGCGTGAGACGCAGCCCAAAGCTGCGCATAGACCTCGGCCCTGCCGGCCATATCGGTCCGCTTCAGCACCTCCATGACGTGGCCTTCGACCGCACCGGCCGTGATGACGATCTGCTCCGCGCTCACATGGAGGTCGTTGCGGTCGGCGAGCTTGCTCGCGAGGGCGGTGCGAACTCGGCCGGGCCGGCAGTCGGGGTGTCGCCGACAGGGGTCACTGCGCGCCGGGTTCTGCCTTGGCCCGCAGCAAGGCGAGTACGACGGGGTCGATCATCCCGGCGTTGGTCGTCCGCTCCTCGACGTTTTCCCTGCCCGCCCAACTTTCCAGACTCCGCCAGACTTCAGGTGGCGAGCCGCCTGAAGGCCGATAGCCGCAGACCGTCAGAGCCGCAGCAACCTCCTTGAGCAGGCTTCCGGTCAGCGTCAGCAGGGCCGCGGGATCGGAGCGTTCGAAGTAGAGGTCGCGCAGGTCGAGCAGCCGCGACAACTCGACGATCGGCGCTTCATGGTCGTCGACGCGTAGGTCCACCATGCGGTCGGTGTAGCCGCCGTAGCCACCCCCGAGCCGGGTCACGAGAACGACTGCCGACTGCTGACCCCGGCGGTCTCCCCCGGCGTCGGCGCCGGCAAGCAGCGCGGCCACCAGGCGCCTGCTCAGGACCGGTTCGCCGGCCGAGGCCTGCATCGACGCGGCCATCGCGTGCACGACCTCCTCGCCGGTCAGCATGTTGCCGATGCAGCCGAAGTTGTCTTCGACCCGGCCGCCCGCCCAGCCCGTGCACCCGCTGCCGGTGTGGATGGCGACGGTTCCCTCGTTATCGACGATGGCTGCTTGCCTGCGCTCGGGCAGCACGTCGGCTGCCAGCAGGGTCGCGACGGTCTCGGTTGCGCTCGCGCCGCCGCGCAGCAGCTCGAGACCTTTCGACCCGTAGGAAACGTTGCTCAACGCCTGCGTGGCGATCGCGCCGAGCTCGGCCGCAGCGTGCGGCACGACCGATCCGACCGCGAGAAACTTCGACTGGCTCGCGACGCCGAGATCGCCGGTGCGGGGATCTCGGGCCACCACAGAAAATGTCACCTGCTCACCAGCCCTTGAGCATGCCGCCGCCGGCGGCGTGCAGATGACCGGTGATGAAGGCCGCCTGCGCAGAAGCGAGAAAATCCCACCAGCGTGGCCCGGCCCCGCATTGGAATAGACGACGTCGCCGTTTCGGCGAACGGCGTCGGCACCACGACCCAGGTACCCGCAAGCTCGGTCACTGTTTCTCCTGTTCCTCTCGCGCGCCGCTTTGTCGGCGGCCCAATGTGTCTGCCATGGCGCGAAGAGTGCCGCCGAGGCCATTCGCGGTGACGTCCTCGACAGGGCGCAGCCTGGAGTCACCTGCCCCGAGCACGATCGTGACGCCGACTCCGTGCCCAGCCCGCAGACTTGGCCCGTGCGCGACCACGCCGATGCTGACCTGCCCGGGACGGTATGAGCGACTAGCGCCCGCATCGATATCGAGAAACGCGACCAGATCTCCGAACCGCAGGTCGCTGGGCAATGCGTCTGCCACCGTCACCTCGAGGTCGCCGATCCACGGATCTTGGCCGAGGCCGGCACCGGCACACGGCGACGCGATGACAGCCCGCACCGCGATCTCGAGGTAGTCACCGACCACGCGCAGGTCTAGTAGGTCGAGGAACTGGGGCGAGCAGTTGTAGAGGTCGACGTCGGGCCAGTCGGTCAGTTCGAGCCCGCGGCCGACCGTCTGGACGGCGAGCGCGTCGCCCGGCATCAGCGATGCCATCGCCACGTCGGTGAGTTCGATGCCAAGGTGGGTGGGGGCCCAGAAGCCGGGCGCCAGGCCCCCTCGTTTGCCGACGACCACGCCTGCGACGCTGCCGCGACGGTCGACGACGACATTGCCGATGCACGACAGCAGATGGACGTCGCCGACGACTGCGGCGTCCGAGGGATCGGCTTCCAGCGCCGCACCGGGCATCACGTGGTCGCCTAGGTCGGCGTCCGGGACGACGTCTCCGGTATGCAGGCCGATACTCACGCCTCCATTGCCCGGCAGTAAACGGGTCCGGCCGTCACGGCCGGGCTGGATCTCGGCGCTGAGTCGCACGGGAGCGACGTACGCGCGCGCGGTGACCTGGATCAGCTGGGCACGGTTGTCACGGAGGGCGGTCACAGGGCCGCCATCTCGGGCAGCAGGCGAGACAGCGACGCGCGGGGGGCATCGGTAACGTGGAAAAGGTCGGCCGGTCCACTGATGAGGCTGACCATCCCGACACCATGGCCACCGCCCGCCGAGCTGCCGTGCGCGACGCTGCCGACCGTCAGCCAACCCGGCCGGTACTGGCGACCGACCGTATGGTCGTGATCCTCGAGAATCACGATCGCGCCGAAACCGGCGCCGCGCAGCTCGGCCGACCATGCACCGGTCGTTGCCTCGAGATCGAGGTTGAACGCGGCCGACGGCATGCCGATGCCACCTGCCGCTGCCTGTGCCGGCAATCGCAGCGCAGTTGCGACTTCCAGCCGCCCGTCCGCCATCTCTGCGGATATCAGCGCCTCCAACAACTCGGGCGCGCAGGAATGAATCGCAACGTCAGGGAAATCGAGCAGCTTCAACCCGACGCCGCGGGTGTCGACCGCTACAGCGTCTCCCGGCTGCAGGCGGGCCAGCTGTCCGGCCTCGAAGGCGACGAGCACATTGCCGTGCTTGCCGTAGACGACGCCGCGTGCCCCGGCTGCCGGCCCGGACGTGACGCGCGCCGCGTTCCCGACGCAGGCGAGTGTCTGCAAAGCGATGTTCGCGGCGGGATCGTCATGGCCAAGCGATGCGCCGGGCTCGACGTGGTCAGACACCCACTCGCCGGCCGGTTCGCCCATGCCGATACCGACCACCACACCGCCCTGACCGGGCAGCGTGCGTTGCCGGCCGTCGCGGCCGCGCACCGTGTTCGCGTGGGCGCTCGTCACCGTCGAGCTCAGTCGGACGCCGACGAGCAGGCCGCCGTTGGTGCGTGGGCGAGCGGTCATGTGATGCTGTCGGCCCGCGTGAACCGGTTGCGCAGCTGGCGACCGTCGAGCCAGCGCCGGAGGTTGTCGGTGAAGATGTCGACGATCTTGTCGTTCTCGTCGGACAGCGTGCTGGCTGAGTGCGGTGAGATGAGCACGTTCGGCATGGCCCAGAGCGGTGACGACACGGGCAGCGGCTCGGTCTCCACGACGTCGAGCGCCGCACCGCCGAGGTGACCCGACAACAACGACGCGATGAGTGCCTGCTCGTCGATGACTTGGCCGCGCGCCACATTCGCGACGAGTGCACCCTGCGGCAGCGCCGCCAACTCAGCCGCACCGATCAGGTGGTGCGTAGCCGTGGTCAGGGGACAGCACAAAACCAACACGTCGATCGACGGCAGCACCATCGACAGCTCCTGCAGGCTGATCACCTGACTGACACTGGTCGGGGGCGGTTGTGGCGAGCGTGACGCGCCGACCACGTTCAGGCCAGCGCTGTCGAGGTATTCTGCGACGGAGCGACCCACATGACCCATGCCGACGACGAGAGCCTTGCGCCCGGCCAGGCTTCGAGCCGTGTAGCGCTGCCAGTCGTGCCCCGCCATCCGGTCACGCAACATCGGGACGTCCTTGATCAGATAGAGCAACCCGAGCATGACGAACTCCGAGAGCGGTATGGCGTGCACCCCCGCCGCAGTCGTGAAGGTGACGTCGGTCTCAACGAGTCCGGTGCTGTGCAGGAACTCCCCGATACCCGAGCTGGTGGCCTGCACCCATTTCAGCTGCGGGGCGTTCTTGGCCATCAGTTCGGGCTGGTACCAGTCGAAGTCGAAGCTGGCCTGTGCCTGGCCGAGCAGGTCGAGCCACGCAGCCGTCTGTGCGGAGTCAAGACTCCGCGGCACGCCGTGGTGGTCGGCGACATATCTAGGCTCGGGCAGCAACTCGGGCGCGTAGAGCACCTGGACGCGCGGGTCGACGTCCTCGATTCGGCGCACATGTGCCTCGTCGAGGCTGGACGCGATGAGGACGCGTAATGGGTGATGGGGTCTAGAGGTCACCCAGGTTCTCCTTCGAATTGCGTGCCGTTGACGGTGACCGGGTGGTGACAGGCGACTTCATGCCCGGCACGCACAGTCGTCAGTTCTGGGTCCTGCGCGACGCAGATTTCGGTAGCTCGCGGGCAGCGCAGCCGGAATGCGCAACCGCTTGCGGGTAGTGCTCCTGATCCGACCGCGCGGGCCGCACCGCCATCACCAGACTCCCGGTCAGACACTCTGGCGGTATCCGACCTCCGGTGCAGGCTCGGGGTGCTTGCGGCAAGGGCCCTCGAATAGGGATGCACGAGATCGGTCATGCCGGAGCCGCTCTCGCTGCGCTCCACGATGCGGCCGCCGAACATGACGACCATGCTGTCGGCCACGTAGTCGACGACCTGCAGGTCGTGGCTGATGAAGATCATGCTCAGTTGCAGCTCTGTCTGGAGAAACAGGAGCAGGTTCAGAATCTGGGCCTGAATCGAGACGTCGAGGGCGCTCGCGGCCTCGTCGGCAATCAGCACCGAAGGCTCCGCGGCCAGTGCTCGGGCGATGCACACGCGTTGGCGCTGCCCACCGGAGAAATCCGAGGGCCGCCGGGTGGCGGCGGTCTGCGGTAGGCCGACGAGGTCGAGCAATTCCTTCAGCCGAGCCGCCCGACCTTGGACGCCGCCGAGGTGGTGGACGCGCAGTACTTCGGTGATCGCCGAACCGACAGTCTGGCTGGGATCGAGGGACGAGTACGGATCTTGAAACACTGTCTGGATGCGCCGGCGATGAGCCCGCAGCGCTTTTCCACGCAGGCCGGTGATGTCTTCACCCTCGAATACGACCGTGCCTGCGTCCACCGGCTCGAGCAAGCTGATGCATCTGGCGAGGGTGGTCTTGCCCGAGCCGCTCTCGCCGATGACACCAAGCGTGCCGCCACGAGTCAGCTGCAGGGACGCCTGATCGACCGCGGGCCTGGCCTGCTCGACCGGGTCGCGACGCAACCGCCGGGGGCTTCGGTAGGTCTTGGTCAGCCCCGCCGCGGAAAGAATCACGGGTTCAGTCGAGGCGCTCATCGTGACCGACCCAGGCTAGGCGATTCATCGTGCAGCGGGTGCAGGCACCGCGCGGTGCGGGCGGGCGACATGGGGATCTCGGAAATGGGAGCGACCCGGCAATCAGGCTGCACATGGGCGCAGCGGGCCGCGAACGCGCATCCGACGGGCAGCTGGCCGGCCTCGGGCGGTGCGCCCTGGATAGGTCGAAGCGTGCCGCGCGGTTGGCCATCTGGGTGGCTGGCGAGCAGTCCGGCCGTGTAGGGATGCCGTGGTGCGGTGAGCACTTGTTCGGCGGGCCCTTGTTCGACTAGTTCTCCGGCGTACATGACGCCGACCTGTTCGCACGAGCCCGCAATGACGGCAAAATCGTGCGAGACGAGCAGCACGCTCATGCCGTCTTGTCGTCGCAGTTCGTCGATGAGCTGGAGAATCTCGGTCTGCACGAGAACGTCGAGCGCAGTCGTGGGCTCGTCGGCCAGGAGCACCGATGGCTTGGATGCCAGCGCCATCGCGATCACGATGCGCTGCCGCATTCCGCCGCTGAACTCGTGCGGATACGAGCGGGCCCGGCGAGCGGCGTCCTGGATACCGACGCGTTCCATGAGCTCGATCGCGCGCCCCAGCGCCTGCCGCTTATCGACGCGATCGTGCGAGACGATCACCTGGGCAATCGAGTTCCCGACCCGCAGCAGCGGATTCAGCGCCGACATCGGGTCCTGGAAGACCATCGAGATCCGAGCGCCCCGAATCGCGCGCATCGCCTTCGGGCCGAGGGTGAGCAGCTCCTGCTCGCCGAGCCGCACCGAGCCGGTAGTGCGCGCGTGCCGAGGTAGCAGGTTGAGAATCGCTTTGCTGGTCAGGCTTTTTCCAGATCCGCTCTCCCCGACCAAGCCGAACGCGGAGCCGGGCTCGATGGTGAACGACACGTCGCGCACAAGCGGTGCGCCGATCTCGACGCGCAGGTCGGTGACGACCAGCGCTTGCGGTTCAAGCCTCGACATGGCGCACCCGATCCGCGAGCGCGTCACCAAGGACACCGAACACGAAACTCACGACGATGATCCCGAGACCAGGGAAGATCACTACCCACGGCGCGGTGAGGATGAGGCTCTGCCCCTGGGCGATCATGACGCCCCACTCCGGGGTCGACGGGGGCGCGCCGAGACCGAAGAATCCCAACGAGGCACCGGCCACGATGTCGAGGACGAAATCGCTGGCCGCAAAAACGATCGCCGGGGCAATCACGTTGGGCAGGATGTGGCGAAGCGCAATCCGCGCTGGTGAATAACCGAGGGATCGCGCGGCGACCACGTAGTCCCGTTGCTTGATGCTCAGGACCTGGCCGCGCACGATACGGGTGTAGGAAACCCAGCTGACGAGCGACACGGCGATGAAGAAGCTTTTCAAGCCAGGCCCGAGCATGGCGACGATCGCGATCACCAGCACGAGGAAGGGGAAAGCGGTCACGGTGTCGACGATGCGCCCGATGACCGCGTCGACGACACCGCCCCGATAGCCGCTGAGCAGCCCGATCAGTACGCCGATCACCATCGGGATAGCCACGCCGACCGTGCCGATCAGCAGGTCCACCCGGGAGGCGATCAACGTCTCGCTGAAGACGTCGCGGCCGAGCTGGTCGGTGCCGAAGAGATGGCCGGCTCCGGGGTGCCGTACCGGTTGACCGGTGTTGAGCTCGGACGCGCCGTGCGGCGCGATGAGCGGCGCGAAGGCGGCGAGAAGCACGAGAAGCAGCACGCCGAGCAGCGCCAGCCGCAGCGTCCAGCTCGAACGTCGAAGGCGTCGCGGCATCAGCGTCAGCCGCCGGCCTGCAACTTCGCGCCTTTTTGCCTGCGGCGACGCGAATCCCGTCATCACGCGAGCACAACTCTGGGATCCAACATGGCGTAGACCAGGTCGGTGACCAGATTGACGACGACGACGATCAGTGCGAACACGAGCGTGACGAGTTGGATGATGCCGTAGTCGCGGGTGGTGATCGAGGTGATCAACAACGAACCCAGGCCAGGTAGCCCGAACAGTTGCTCGACGATCACCGTCCCACCGATGACCCAGCCGATGTTGATGCTGAAGAC
>Ga0207933_1002068_pt1 | contig 13675 bp, 15 predicted proteins | sample NGESurdeep092012_4_FD_184488 | JGI IMG/M metagenome (GOLD analysis project Ga0207933, IMG submission 184488) | Arctic peat soil microbial communities from Barrow, Alaska - NGEE Surface sample F53-3 deep-092012 (SPAdes) | ecosystem: Environmental > Terrestrial > Soil > Wetlands > Peat ... | reverse complement strand
CACGAAGCCGCGCCACCCGGCCAGGGAGGCCCGACCCGACGACATGCCGGCGGCCCGGGACGAACGGTAGGCGCCCCGCACCGACAGCACCAGGGCCCGGCCGGCCGAGGCGGCAGCGAAGGCCCCGAGCCCGAAGGCCAGCAGTGGCTCGATGCCCCGGACCCCGGCCACCACACAGGCCACCAGCACCAGCACGCCGACGGCGGCGGGGACGGCCAGGCGGCCGCGCATGACCTCCACGGTCGTCTTGCGCCAGGGAAGGGCCGGGGCCACGGCCATCAGGAAGAGGAGGGCCAGGCCCACGGGCACGAAGAACCGGTTGAAATAGGGCGCGCCCACCCCCACCGAGGAGCCGTCGTGGAGAGCCTCGTAGAGCAGGGGGAAGACCGTGCCCAGCAGGACCACGAAGGCGAACCCGACGAACAGCAGGTTGTTGGCCAGGAAGGCACCTTCCCGGCTGATGGGCGAGTCGATGCCCCCGGCCGAGCGGAGCCGGTCACCTCGCCAAGCGATCAGGCCGACCCCGGTGAACAGGACCACCCCGAAGAACCCCAGCAGCAACGGTCCGATGGTCGACTCGGAGAACGAGTGCACCGACTGGATGACCCCGGACCGGGTCAGGAAGGTGCCGAGGATGGTCAGACTGAAGGCCGCCACGATGAGGGAGAGGTTCCAGATGCGCAGCAGGCCCCGGCGCTGCTGCACCATGACCGAGTGCAGATAGGCCGTGCCCACCAGCCAGGGCAGCAGTGCGGCGTTCTCCACCGGGTCCCATCCCCAGAAGCCGCCCCACCCGAGCACCTGGTAGGACCACCAGGCGCCCAACAGGATGCCCATGGACAGGAACGCCCAGGCGAACAGGGTCCATCGACGGGTCTCCCCCTGCCAGTCCTCATCCAGTCGACCGGTGATCAGCGAGGCGATGGCGAAGGCGAAGGGCAGGGTGAAGCCCACCAGTCCCAGGTAGAGCATGGGCGGATGGATGAGGACGAGCGGGTTGTTCTGGAGCAGCGAGTTGGGACCGGGCCCGTTGACGGGGACGGCCCCGGCCACGTGCTTGAAGGGGTCGGCCGGACCGAGCATGAGGCCGAAGAAGAAGGCGGCCACCACGTAGACCACCAGGGTGGCCCAGGCCACCAGCTGGTCGCCCGACCGCGTGCGGAAGCGCCACACCATGGCGGTGGCGTAGCCACCCAGCACCACTCCCCACAGCAGGATCGATCCGGCCAAGGCCGACCACAGCCCGGTGATGGAGTAGAGCCACGGCGTGGAGCGGCTGTTGTTGGCAGCCACGTAGCTGAGCGAGAAGTCGTGGGTCAAAAGGGCGCGCTCCATGGCCACCAGAGCGAGCAACCCACCCACCAGCACCAGCGGGGCGTAGAGCTGTCCGCTGCGCATGGTCGGCACGCGTCCCTTGGCCAGTCCCACGGCCAGCACGACCACGCCGATCACTGCGGCGGCGAAGCCGAGGAGGACACCGGTGTGGCCGAGAGCCCCGTTCACCGATGCCGGCCCGCGGATGGGCGGTGGTCCCGCCGGGCCGTCATCGCCGGTTCCCCGTCGGAGGCCGTCCGGTCATCGCCTGGTGCCGTTCGGTCATCGCTTGGTGCCGTTCGGCGCGGTGACCCGTCCCGGGTGCTGAGCGATGTAGTTCGACGAGTGCTTGACCAGGATCTGATTGGAGACGAAGTCCGCACCGGCGAAGTGACCCACGGCGATCACGGGGATGTTGGGCTGGAACAGGTCGGGCGGACTGCCCGTGTTCTCCACCGCCACGCGGGCGTTCCCCGCCATCACCACGAAGTCCACACCGGTATCGGTGGGGTGGATGGAGCCGCGCTCGACCACGCCTTCCAGATTGAAGGTCTTGGTCCCGAGCGTCGCCCGTTGGGCCAGAGCCTGGTTGGCGGGGAGGTAGAAGTTGAGGGCGGTGCCCAGGCCCTTGGCCACCAGGAAGCCCAGGGCGCCGACCAGCACCAGTCCGACCACGACGTAGCGCACCCGATGGTTGGTCCTGACGGCGGCCGGGTGGGGCCGGGGTGCCGACGCACCGGCACCGGCACCTGATCCCGATCCTGATCCGGAACCCGATCCTGCCGACCCCGACCCCGGTCCGGACCCGCCGGCCGTGGGGGCGGCGTCGCCATGACCGGGCTCGGTTCCGGGCGCGTCCGGGGACTGGCGTTCCGACGTGTCCGAGGTGGTCGGTGACGTGGCGGGCGAGGAGGGTGGGGACGGAGGGGCGGTGGTCACCGGTCCTCCCTGCCCGGGCCGGGAGGTACCGCAGTGTCGCCGGCCACCACCCGCTGCACGGCCCGGGTCAGCCGACGGCGCCGCCACACCAGCTGCAGGCCGTAGAGGAAGAGGATGGAGAGCACGATGACGTACCCGGCCACGACGTAGCGCATCAGGCCGCCTCGTCCTCGTCGAGTGAGCCACCTTCGGCTTGGCGCTCACGCAGGGCCAGGTCCAACTCCCCCGTGCCCAGCCAGTCCTCGAGCACGCCGATCCGGTACCGGACCAGCAACATCCACACGAATACCAGGGTCAGGGCCACGAAGCCGAGCAGCAGGGTCCAGGCCATCGAGCCGTGGATGGTGGGCGAGAGGTTGGGGTTGAGCACCGTGGCCCCCTGGTGCAGGGTCTTCCACCACAGCACCGAGAAGTGGACGATGGGGATGTCCACGGCGGCGAACAGGGCCACGAAGGCACTGCGCTTGGCCCGGACCTCCGGCTCGGCCGGCACCCGGCGCAGGGCCAGGTAGCCCAGGAACAGCACCAGCAGCACCGCGGTACTGGTCAGCCGGGCGTCCCACGCCCACCACACCCCCCACGTGGGCTTGCCCCAGATCGATCCCGAGATGAGGGTGCAGACGTTGAACACCACCCCCACCTCCACCGCGGCGGCGGCCAGGCGGTCCCAGAACAGGGAGCGGGTGCGGGGCCACAAGTAGAGGAGGCTGGCCACGGCAGCCAGGGCGAAGGCCAGATAGAGGGCGACCCAGGCCACTCCGGGGTGGATGTAGACCAGGCGGACCAGATCACCCTGGGTCTCGTCGGGTGGGGTCACCCACAGTCCCAGCCAGACGGTAACGGCGGTAGCCACGGCGGCGGTGATCCCGATGATGCGTGTGGTCCAGCGGGCGCGGAAGGACTGGGCCGGTGAAGTGGGCACGTTGTGGTTCGGACTCACGCCGACTCCTGGATGGGGCCGAAGACCACGATGCCGAGCGCCACGTAGACGGCGTCGAACACCACCAGCAGGCGGAGCCAGGGGCCCCCGTAGGAGGCGGTACCCCCGGACAACCCGGCCTGCCAGATGCGGGTCCCGGCCAGCAGGACCGGGGCGGCGATGGGCAGGAACAGGAAGGGCAGCAACGTCTCCCGGACCCGGAGCCCGGCCGAGAGCGCTCCGTACAGGGTGCCGGTGGCGGCCAGCCCGATGGTGCCGAGCACGCACGAGGCGACGATCAGCCAGGGCACCTCGATGCTGGCTCCGTACAGCAGCACCACCCCGGCACCCAGCACCACCTCCAACACCACCAGCTGGGCGGCTATCGCCGCCGACTTGCCCAGGAACAGTCCGGCCGGGTCGAGGCCGGAGAGACGGAGGCCGTCCCGGGCCCCGTCCACCGCCTCCACCGACACGCTGCGCTGCACGGCCAACACCGTGCAGAACAGCACGGCCACCCAGAAGAGACCCGGCGCGCCCTTGGCCATCAGCGTCCGGTCCGGGCCGAGGGCGAAGGCGAACAGGACCAGGGCCACGATGCCGAACGGGGCGACCTGGGACAGTCCCACCCGGGACCGGGCCTCGATGCGGAGGTCCTTGCCCGCCACCAGCAGGGAGTCACGCCACATGGGCCACCTCGTCGGTCCTGTCGTCCGGGTCCACCGGGCCCAGCCGGTCGACGGGCTGTCCCGGGTGGGCCGGCCCGGCCCCGCCGTCCACTCCGGCCACCGCCTCCGCGGCCGTCCCCGCCGTCAGCGACCGTCCACCGGTGATCCGCCCTCCGGTCACCGTGACGGCCCGCTCGGCCAGGGACTCCACGAACCCGAGCTCGTGGGAGGCGATCACGACGGTGATCCCGTCCGCCCCGGCCTCGCCGATGAGCTGATCGAGGGTCTCACGGGCCGAGGCGTCCAGCCCGGCGTGCGGCTCGTCCAGCAGCCACAGTTCGGGCCACCGCGCCATGAGGACGGCCAGGGCCACCCGCCGGCGCTGGCCGGCCGAGAGCTTGGCGGCGCTGGTCTTGAGCAGCCGACCGGTGAGACCCCACCGTTCACAGGCTCCCCCGATGCGGTCGGTGTCGGCCCCGGCGGCCCGAACGGCGAACCGCACGTTCTCCTGCACGGTGAGGTCGTCGTAGAGGTGGGAGGCGTGGGACAGGAGCCCCACCCGCCGGCGCACCTGGTTCCGCTGGCGGACCGGGTCGAGGCCGAGGACCACCGCCTCCCCCGAGGCCAGGGGCACCAGACCGGCGCACACCCGGAGCAGACTGGTCTTGCCCGCCCCGTTGGGCCCTTCCACCAGCACCGTCTCGCCCACGGCGACCTCGAGGTCCACCCCGGCGAGCAGGGGGAACCGTCCCGACAGCGCGACGGCGTCGTGGAGGAAAACTGCCGGGTGGGGAGGGGCTAGGGGGGCCATGGCCGGTCTCCATGGTACGGGGGCGGGCTCCCGGGAGCCAGGCGGGGCCGGGGGCCGTCCGGACGGCGAAGGCAGGAGTCGGCGGGGGCGTCGGTCCGGCCGGCACCACCACGGGCGGCCCGGCGCGGCTCAGCTCACGGAAAGGCGATCGAGATGCAGGTCATGCAGCCAATTGGAGATATGGGACGAGACGACGTCGACATGGCCGGTGAGCAGCAGGATGCCGAAGCCCACCAGGATGCACCCGCCCACCAGGTCGACCCAGCGCAGCCGACCACGCACCTTGGCCAGTATGTCGGTCATCCGACCGAAGGCCAGGCCCGAGAGGAGGAAGGGCACCCCGAGCCCGAGCGAGTAGGCCAACAGGAGGGCGATTCCCCCGGCGGCCGAGCCGCCTGTACCGGCGGCCAGGGCCAGCACACTGGCCAGGACGGGCCCGATGCACGGGGTCCAGGCGAAGGCGAAGGCCATGCCCATGACGGGTGGCGCCCACACCCCCAGCACCGAGGGTCGCACGGCGAAGCGCTTCTCCCCGGACAGGGACATGGGCAGCGGCACGCCGACGGCCATGGCCACGAGGACCGCACCGAAGACCACGATCAGGATGCCCGACACCGTCTCGAGGGAGCGCTGATGGGTGAGGAACAGTCGGCCCAACGCCGAGGCCGAGGCGCCCAGGATGGTGAAGACCACGGTGAACCCGGCGATGAAGGCCAGAATCCCCCGGAGGAGTCGACTCCGCTCCCGGCGCAGATCGGCCGGGGCGATGCCGCCCCCGGGGTCGGCCGGGCCGGCGCCCGACGCCTTCACCGCCACCTGAGGTCCGGTCCGCATCTCCGATACGACCGGCGCCCCGGCACCGACCACCACTCCCGGCGCCAACGATGCTCCGATTCCCGCCGGGATCGCGGCGTCCGCCGACCTCGGGGCGTCCTGCAGGGCACTCAACTCGGCGGCCGACAGCCCCGAGACCATGGACAGGTACGCCGGCACCAGGGGGAGCACGCACGGGGAGAGGAAGGACAGCATCCCGGCCCCGAACGCCACCAGCAGTCCGAGCGGGTCGGCGTGGATGAGGGCCGGGTGGAACACGGGCGGTCAGCGCTGCTGGCTCGTCACCAGCGCCACGTCAGCCTCGACCATCATCTGCACCAGCGTGGGGAAGTCGACGTCCCGGTGCCACCCGAGGGTCGACTCGGCCTTGGCCGGATCCCCCACCAGCAGGTCCACCTCAGCCGGACGGAGGAACCGCTCGTCGATGAAGACATGGTTCTCCCAGTCGAGGTCGACGGCGGCGAAGGACAGCTCGACCAGCTCCTTGACCGAGTGGGTCTCGCCCGTGGCCACCACGTAGTCGTCGGGCGAATCCTGCTGGAGCATCAGCCACATGGCCCGCACGTAGTCGGCGGCGAATCCCCAGTCCCGCTGGGCGTCGAGGTTGCCGAGAGCCAGCTTCTCGTCGATCCCGGCCTTGATCCGGGCCACACCGTGGGTCACCTTGCGGGTCACGAACTCGAGGCCGCGGCGGGGCGACTCGTGGTTGAACAAGATGCCCGAGCTGGCATGGAGGTCGTAGCTCTCCCGGTAGTTGACGGTGATCCAGTGTCCGTAGACCTTGGCCACGCCGTAGGGGCTCCGGGGATAGAAGGGTGTCGACTCCTTCTGCGGCACCTCGAGCACCTTGCCGAACATCTCCGACGAACTGGCCTGGTAGAAGCGGATCTCGGGATTGACGATGCGGATGGCGTCGAGCACCCGGGTGACCCCGAGGGCGGTGGTCTCGCCGGTCAGGACGGGCTGGTTCCACGACGTCTGGACGAAGGACTGGGCGGCCAGGTTGTACACCTCGGTCGGCTGATTGTCCCGGAGGATGTTGATCATCGACACCTCGTCGAGGAGGTCACCGGCCACCAGGGTCAGGCGGTCCTGGATGTGGGCGATGCGCTCGAAGTTGAGAGTGCTCGACCGACGGACCATGCCGCAGACCTCGTAGCCTTGGTCGAGCAGGAACTCGGCCAGGTAGGAGCCGTCCTGGCCGGTGATGCCGGTGATGAGTGCTCGTTTGGCCATGCGGTGGGCTCCTCGGATGTCAGTTCGGGTCGGTGTCGTCGGGTGACGCCTGCCAGGCCGGCGGCCGCTTCTCGACGAAGGCGGCGATCCCCTCCGCCGCCTCGGCGGTCTGGCTGGTCACTGTGAGCATGGCGTGGAGATACGGCAGGGCCTCGGTCGCCGCCGAGTCCAGTACAGCGTAGAACGATTCGCGTCCCATCCTCATCACACCGGGCGGCTTGGAGGCCAGGACCGCCGCCATCTCGGCCACGGCGGCGTCCAGCTGGTCCGGGGCCACCACCCGGGTGACGAAGCCGATCCGGTCTGCCTCCTCCGCTCCCACCACCCGGCTGGTCAGGCACAGCTCGAGGGCCTTCTTCGGCGGCATGGAACGGAGCATGGGCACCGTCACCATGTAGGGCCACAGGCCCACATTGAGCTCCGGCGCGCCGAACCGGGCCTGGTCCGAGGCGATGACCATGTCGCAGGCCAGGGCCAGTCCGAACCCCCCGGCCATGGCCCAGCCCTGCACCCGGGCGATGGTGGGCTTGCCCAGGGCCCACAGCTCCTCGAACAGCTCCGCCAGCCACCCGCGGGCCAGATGGTGCTGGGCGTAGCCGTCGGTCACTCCGCCCGGATCCCCCGGCACCATGCCCGAGAGGTCGGCGCCGGCACAGAAGGCCAGGTCACCGGCCCCGGCCAGCACCACCACCCGCACGGCCGGATCGACCTTGGCCTTGGCCACCTCCTGGCGGAGACCCCGGATGACGTCCCAGGTCATGGCGTTGCGCCGCTCGGGCCGGTTGATCGTCAGGGTGAGTACGGCACCCTGGCGAACGGCCAGCAGGTCGTCGGTCGGCTCGGCGGGCTGGGATGCGGGCACCGGACGACGCTATCCCGACCGGTGCGCGACTGTCCGGCCCGGGGCTCGTCAGGGAATCCGATCCCCGGGCCGCCGACGCATCCCGGTCGGTGAGAGCGGTCAGGGCCGTCCGGGCGGCTTCGGCTGCTCCGGGCTGCTCCGGCCCCTCGGGCACCGGCCGCCCGCCCGGGGCGGGACCACTACGGTGACCCCATTCCGACCGCCGCCCTCCTCTCCTTCCGTCTCGGCGGTTCCGACGGCGTGGCCGTCGAGGCCATGAAGTGGCAGGGCGCCCTGGGCCAGCTGGGCTTCGCCACCTACACGGTGGCCGGCGACGGTCCCGTCGACCACCTCCTCCCCGGCCTGGCCATCGGGGCCGCCGAGCCACCCACGCCGCACGACCTCGACACGGCGCTGGCCCCGGCCGACCTGGTCGTCGTGGAGAACCTCTGCTCCCTCCCCCTCAATCCGGGCGCCGCGTCGGCGGTGGCGGCGGCCCTGGCCGGACGATCCGCCGTCCTCCACCACCACGACCTGCCGTGGCAGCGGCTGGCCTACGTCCACCATCCGCCACCCCCGACCGACCCCCGGTGGCGCCACGTGACCATCAACGAGCTGAGCCGGCACCAACTGGCCAACCGTGGCTTGGCCGCCACCACCATCTACAACGCCTTCGCCGTCGGTGGGGACCCGGACGACCGGGCGGGTGGGCCCGATGACGGGCGGGCCACGGGACGGGACGGCGGGGTCGGGCGGGGTCGGCTCCGGGACCGCCTGGGCCTCGACCGCGGCGCCACCCTGGTCCTCCAGCCCACCCGGGCCATCCCGCGGAAGAACGTGGCCGGTGGACTCGAGCTGGCCACCCGGTTGGGCGCCACCTACTGGCTGCTGGGTCCACCCGAGGACGGCTTCGGGGACCAGCTCGACGCCCTGGTGGCGTCGGCCCGGTGTCCGGTGGTGCTGGGATCCCCCGAGGGCGACCGTCCGGTGGCCGTCGGCGACGCCTACGGCGCCTGTGACGTGGTGACCCTCCCCTCGACCTGGGAGGGGTTCGGCAATCCGACCATCGAATCGGTGGTCCACCGCCGGCCCCTGGCCGTCGGTCCCTACCCGGTGGCCGCGGAGCTCGCCGCCTTCGGGTTCGACTGGTTCGGCCTCGACCAGGCCGAGCGGCTGGCTGCCTGGCTGCAGGCCCCGGACCCCGGACTGCTGGACCGCAACCTGGCGGTGGCGGCGGCCCACTTCTCCCTGCGCGACCTGCCCGCCCGCATCGCTGCCGTCCTTCCGCCCTGGTGACACGGGCGCGGGGTCGGCCCACCGGGCCTGTCCCGGGCCGGGAGCCATTCCGGGCCCCGGCTACGCTGGGTGTCATGGCCAGCGCGCTGATCCCTGAGGCGGTCGCGGGTGGACAGGGCGACCGGTCCACGCCCGCCGGCGGGCGCCGGCTCACCGCCGATGCGCGCCGCCGGCAGCTCTTCGATGTGGCCCTGTCCCTGTTCGCCGAGCACGGGTACGCCGCCACCACCATGGACGACATCGCCGAGGCGGCCGGCGTCACCAAGCCGTTGGTGTACCAGCACTTCGAGTCGAAGCGGGCGCTCTATCTCGAACTGATGGACGTGTTCTCCAGAGAGCTGGTCACCGATATCGTCAAGGCGACCGCCGACGCCCAGGGACCCCGCCAACAGGTCGAACTGGGGTTCGCCGCCTACTTCGAGCTCATGCTCGGCAACGAACAGGCGTTCCGGCTCCTCTACGGGCGCGACGCCCCGGACGATCAGGAGCTGGGAGAGGCGCTACGCCGCGTGGAGGACACCCTGGCCGAGGCCATCGACTCCCTGATCGACGCCGGGCTCGACCCCGAGCACCGTCTGCTCCTGGCCCACGCCGTGGTGGGGATGGCCGAGGGGGCCAGCCGGCACTGGCTGGACGCCCGCCGGGACGGGCTCGACGCTCCGTCGGGAACGGAGACCGACGATGCCACCGAACCGACCGGGCGGGATGCCGAGGCCCAGCGTCTGGCCACCCGTCTGGCCGACTTCGCCTGGGCCGGCCTGCGTCAGGTGCACCGCATCTGAATCGTTCAGCGACCGCTGGGTCACCACCTGTCCCGACCGGGACGCACGTAGTCCGGTGCCGGGTCATCGGCGACCGCGGCCCCCCAACCGGTCAGGCGGTCACCTCACCGGCCACCACGGGCTGGTTGGTGCTCTGGACCACGCCACCGGACTGTTCGGCGGTGATGGCGAATGCCTGCACCGAACCGTCGCCGGCCACGCTGAAGGGAACCACGGCCGGATCGGTACCGAGCAGTCCGAGTGAGATGGTCTTTCCCCCGATGACCCCCCACAGCTGGTAGGTCTTACCCGACGGCAGGGAGTGGAGCTGATCGACCTCGACGAAGCCGGTGCCGGCGGCGGTGAGAACCACCGTGACCTTGGCCGGGCTGGAGGAGCCGGACAGCGCGGTCAACTGCACCTGCTTGGTGGAGGGGTCCTTGAGTGCCGACTGCTCGGCGGCGGAGAGCAGGGGGTGGGCCTGCAGCGCGCTGACCTGATGGTTGAGGTGATTGACCTGCGCCCCGAGGACCAGGGCGACGACCGCCGCGGCGGCGGCCACCAGGGACGCCCCCCGCAGGATCCAACGGTTCCGCCGCGCCGCCGAGATGGGCACCACGGTCGCGTCACGGCCGGCGGGGCCTGTCACCTCGCCGGCTCCGGCCGGGTCCGCGGTCTGGGCCGACTCCTCGTCGCTGCCGACATCGACCATCCGCGCCGCCCGACCGTCGCCGGGCTCGAGCTGGGAGGCCAACCGGTCCCACGACGGCGGCACCGACCCGTCGAGCTGTGCGGCGATCCCGTCCCACAGCCCAACCGGGGACTCGCCTCCGGAGTTGGCCAACAGGCCGGCGACCTCGTGGTGCTGGGCCACCTCCATGGAGCACTTGATACAGCCGTCGAGGTGCCGCTCGACCAGGGCCGCCGTCTCGGGGTCCACCGCGTCGAGGGCGTAGACGCCCAGCAGCTCCTGGATCTCCCGGTGTTCGGACACGGACAGGTCCTCGTTCATTGTTCTGCCCCCGCCGGCTGGACGCCGCGCTCAGCCAGGTTGATGCGAAGGCGCCCCAGTCCGGACCGGATGCGGCTCTTCACGGTGCCTTCGGGCTCCTGGAGCATCTCGGCCACCTCCCGGTAGGTGTGGCCCCCGAAGTAGGCCAGTTCGATGGGCTGGCGCAGCTCGTCGGGCAGGGCGCCCAACGCCTCTTGCACCTGCTCGGCCACCGCCATGTCCCACACCTCATGATCGATGTCGTATCCGGCGGTGGCCGTCTCACGGGAGGTCTTCTCCTCGCGGGCCCGGCGGGACACCTCGGAGCGCACGTAGTCCACCGACTTGCCGTGGGTGCGGGCCAGGAGAAAGGAGCGCAGCGTTCCCCGCTGGGCATCGAACTTCTCCGGGTGGTTCCAGAGGTCCAAGAAGACCTCCTGGGTGATCTCCTCGGCCGGCGGGTCGCTGCGGAGGATGCGGCGGGACAGCGCGTGCACCGCCCCGCCGTGCCGGCGGTACACCTCGGCCAAGGCTTGCTCGTGCCACCGGCCGACGGCCACCACCAGGTTGGCATCGCTCGCCTGTTCCACGTCGACCATCACGAAAGAGTATTCGGAACGGGCGCCATTCCCGGATGAGGCGATCGTAGGAAGTTTTTCGGTCCCTGTGGCCAGGGACGACGACCGGACGGCGCCTGGCCGCCAGTCGACGGCCCGGCATCCATAACGGGAACGGCACCGAACGCAGGGTGATGACCCACACCCCCCGACTTCAGACGACCACCGACCCGAACTCCGTCCGGCCCCACCGGCGGGCCCGACAACTGCTCGTGGCCACCCTGTGCGGCGCCGCCCTGGTACTGGCGGCGTGCTCCAGCTCGGGCAGCGCCACCTCGACCACGTCCACCACCGCACCGTCGTCCCCCTCGACCACGCCGTCGGGCGGAGCGTCGTCCGGCGCCACCGGCGCGCACACCATCACCATCAAGAACTTCGCCTTCGCGCCGAGCACCGTCACCGTGGCGCCGGGAGCCACAGTGACGGTCACCAACCGTGACCAGGTGGCCCACACCATCACCTCGTCCAAAGGCGGATTCGACACCGGCGACATCGCATCCGGACAATCCAAGACCTTCACGGCGCCGAACACCCCGGGCAGCTACTCGTACATCTGCTCGATTCACCAGTACATGACCGGCACCCTCGTCGTCTCGGGCTGACCGTCCGCCCCGCCCAGAGGTGGGCAACCAGCGGTACCGGACGACCAACCGGTCAGCGAACCGATCTCACCAGCATCACCCATCCACCACAACCAACAGGAGGAAACCATGAGAGGAAGGCTGAAGCTGAGCCGATCAGCACCGGAGGAGGGCCGGGTCGACGTGGACCCCACGGCCATGAACTCCCTAATCGAGGAGAGCCAGGACCTGCACCACGACGCCATGGCGGTCACCGCGCCCGCCCTGGCCGAGATGGTCGAGACAGGCCAGGAGGCCCGGGCCCACGGACTGGTCGATCCTGATGAGTGCCGGGAGGTGGCCGCCCGCCGATCCACGATGGTGACCAGTGCAGTCTTCGGTGGAGGACTGCTCGCCGCCGCCGGCATCGCCGGTGCCCTCGAAACGCTCTTCGCCTCACCGGCCTTCGCCGCTTCGGGGGCCGACGTGCAGATCCTGCAGACGGCGTCCAGCATCGAGGTTCTGGCCGTGGCCACCTACAAGACGGCGCTGACGCTGCCCTTCATCGGTGGCGCCTCGGCCAATCCGGTGGTCAAGGCGTTCGCCACCACCACCATGCAGCAGCACATGCAGCACCTCGACGCCTTCAACGCCGCCATCACCGGGCTCGGAGGCAAGACCCAGACCAATCCCGACCCGGTCCTGGCCCAGGTGGTCCAGAAGGCGGTGCCCACGCTGACCTCGCCCGGCCCCGTCGTGGCCTTGGCGTTGGAGCTCGAGCAGGGAGCCGCCGAGACGTACGTGGCCGATGTGGCCGCCCTGTCCGACGCCAACGCCAAGAAGGTCACGGCATCGATCATGGGCGTCGAGGCCCAGCACGCCTCGGTGTTGCTGGCCGTGCAGGCGCTGCTCAATGCCAACGCCCCGCAGTTGATCACCCTGGCCCCCGGAAACGTGGCCAACCTGCCGGCCGCCGCCGGCTCCGTCGGATTCCCCGACGCGTTCTTCCCCACCGATCAGGCCCGTCCGGCCAGTGAAGGAGCACTCTCATGAGGCACCGCAACCGTACCCCCGACGTCATGGCCATCTCCGAGCACGAGCTCACCGTGATGACCAACGACCTCGAACAGATCCACCACGATGTCGGCATGCCGGCCATGAACCGGGCCCTGGCCGAGTGGACCGAGAAGTCCCGCAGCAGCCGCCGTGGCTTCCTCATCGGCGCCGGAGCGTTGGCCGGAGGAGCCGTGCTGGCCGCGTGCTCGTCGGGCTCGTCCAGCTCGACCTCCACCACCAAGGCGGGCTCGGGGTCGGGTTCCTCGACCGCCGGCAAATTGACCGGTGACCTGGCCGTGGCGGCGCTGGCCGCCAGCCTCGAGAACCTGGCCGTGGCGGCCTACGGCGACGTGCTCACCGCCGCCGGGGCCGGCAAGCTGGGGACGGTGCCACCCGCTGTGGCCACCTTCGTGACCACCGTCAAGGGTCAGCACACCCAGCACGCCCAGGCGTGGAACTCGGCCATCGTGGCTGTCGGACACTCGGCGATCACCACGCCGGATGCCGCGCTGGTACCGACGGTCAACAAGGCCTTCGCCAAGGTGACCGATGTCACCGGAGCGGCGAAGCTGGCCCTGACCCTCGAGGACGTGGCGGCCGCCACCTACCAGTCGGCGATCGGTGCGGTGAAGGCCACGTCGTCGGTGAAGGTGGCCGCCAGCATCCAGCCGGTGGAGATGCAACACGCTGCCGTCCTCAACTTCGTGCTGGGGCAGTATCCGGTACCCAACGCCTTCAGCCCGACCAGCGACGCCCGACCGCTCACGGACTACACCGGCTGAGCAGTCGGCCGTACCACCTCCCTCTCGCAGGGGACAGCGACGAATGCCCG
>Ga0207933_1002067_pt1 | contig 13675 bp, 10 predicted proteins | sample NGESurdeep092012_4_FD_184488 | JGI IMG/M metagenome (GOLD analysis project Ga0207933, IMG submission 184488) | Arctic peat soil microbial communities from Barrow, Alaska - NGEE Surface sample F53-3 deep-092012 (SPAdes) | ecosystem: Environmental > Terrestrial > Soil > Wetlands > Peat ... | reverse complement strand
GCGCTCAAAGCGGCGGGTATCGGCAGCGGGGACGAAGTACTGGTTCCGGCCAACAGCTTCTTCGCCACGGCGGAAGCAGTCAGCAACGCCAATGCCTCGCCGGTGTTTGTCGATGTCGATCCGGCTACGTTCCACATGAGCCTCCGTCGGGCGGAAGCGGCGATTACCCCGCGCACGCGCGCGATTATTCCGGTGCATCTCTATGGCCGGGCCATGGACTTGAAGGGATTCGAAGTTCTGGCCGCGAGGCGCAACCTGACCGTCATTGAGGACTGTGCCCAGGCCCACGGCGCGGAAATCCATGGCAAAGTTGTTGGCTCCTCCGGAAGATTGACTTGCTACAGCTTCTATCCAGGGAAAAATCTGGGCGCCTATGGAGATGGCGGCGCCGTGACGACCAGCGACGCTGAAATCGCGGCACGGCTGCGCATGCTCCGTGACCACGGCAGCCCACAAAAATACGAGCATCAGGTCATCGGCGTAAATTCCCGCCTGGATGGGCTGCAGGCCGCGGTTCTTTCCGTCAAACTGCGCTACCTGCCGCAGTGGAATGAGGCCCGGCGCGGCCATGCGAAAAGGCTCGCAGCGGCTCTCGATAGCTCGGGACTGTTACCGCCGGAAATCCCTGACGGGAAGGAACATGTCTTTCACCTATTCGTGGTGCGCACGGCCCGGCGTGAAGAGTTGAAGCACTCGCTGGCGGCAAAAGGCATCCAGACCGGCATTCACTATCCGACCCCGCTTCACCTAACCGCCGCATATCAGGCGTTAGGCGCGCCCGGCCCGGGCTCCTTCCCCGTTGCCGAGCAGCTTGCCTCCGAAATCCTGTCTCTACCAATGTACCCTGAGATGTCAGCGGAGCAGATCGACTGCATCATCGATGCTCTTCACGGGACTCTTCTCAGAGAGGACTCAGCTAGAACAGTCACGCATTTTGCCTCGTCGTTCTGAGACTCTCTCCTGGTGATGCAAGGAACCGTTGGCGCAAACGAGAGTAGAGTTCCGAGTTGAATATCGCCTGTAAAACCGATAATTCGAAATCTGATGTCCCGCTTGTTACGAGCGGCGCTCACTCTGTTTTCACGAACATCTTTCAGGCCCTCGGGGCCATGACGACGGCTGTCCTGATCGCCCGGCTGCTGAGTCCCGCTGACAAAGGTGTTTTTGATCTCTATTTCACCCTCGCAAGCCTGCTCAACATCGCACTCCAGTTCTCAGTGAATGCTGGAATCACTTATGCCATAGCGTCACAACCAGCGAATCTTCGCCGAATCGTAGCTGGAGTCATAGCCTTTTCCGTCCTGCAAGGCATGGCTGGAGCCGAAATCGTCAAGCTACTGGCCCGCTCTGGACGTGGCCGCGCGTTCATTCCTGCGCAACTGGGAGGATTTGCTCCGCTTTGTGTCGGAGCCGGGGTCGCCGCGCTCGCTCTTTTCTCGATGTCGCGCGCCATTCTCGCGGGACAAAGGCGATTTATTACGGCGAATTATGGCGATATGGCGAAGCAGGGGATCGGCATCTCATTCATTTTGGTGGTATTTGCGCTTAGGCACCACCGGCCTCAGGGGACTCTCCTGGAAGTCGTCATTGCGAACCTCTCCGCAATCTTGATCGCAGCGCTTTACTTCCTGAATCGCGCGGGGTTTGCGCGGGCCCGCGCGACCGCCGGCGCACAGGTCAAAACAATTATGTCCTTTGCAGCGCCGGCATACGCGGCCAACTTGATGCAGTATATGAATTACCGTCTTGATGTATTTCTGGTGAGCTATTACCGGGGAAGCGCCGCTGTTGGTCTTTACCAGGTTGGGGTCTACATCGTGCTCGCCGTAAATATGATTCCTCAGGCCGCGCAAAAGGTCCTTTTTCCGACCATCTCGGCCCGGAATGGACAGACGCAACGGAATGTTGAGATGGTTGCTACTTCCAACCGTCTCCTCACCACATTCGGCATAGGGCTTGCGCTGATTCTGGCGTGCGTGATGCCAGTCGTCATCCCTCTCGCTCTCGGGAAGTCTTACCAAAGAAGCGTGTCGGCTTTGCTCTGGCTGCTTCCAGGCTGTGTGGCATTCATAACCGCAAACATCATCGCCGCATATTTCTCCGGAATTGGGCGCCAATCGCTGAACACCGCGGGATCTGCGATTGGCCTCGTCTCCACCCTTGGGCTAGATTTCCTGCTAATTCCCCGGTTTGGCTTCCTGGGAGCAGCGTGCGCCTCAAGCGTCTCTTACTTTCTAACAGCGCTCTATTCGGCTATCGTGTTCGCACGAATAACTGAAGCGCGATTTGGAGATCTATATCTCCTGCGAGCTTCCGACAGGACATTTGTGCGCCAAATCATTCGCAGTACGAATGAAAAGCTTGTTTCTATGGCTCGGCGCTCAATCACCATTAGAGGAGAATCTGGATGAGAATGCGGGCCGCGGACGACCTCGGATCTCGGCTAAACATCGCGGCGCTTCTACTGGTGCTCATCATCGTACCTCTTGCGTCGGGCACCGAGATGCACGTGATCCTGCCCCGGGCGGGCGTCGCCGTCGCAATGGTTGCGATGTTTGTATTTAATGTTCGATTCAAGAGCCCTGGGGTTGTCATGCGTCTCTTCCTATGGTTGGGCCTCATATGGTTCCTCTATGGGGGGATAGGTCTTCTCTGGGCGCCTTCCCTTGCGACCGGTTCGAAGCAACTGATTGCGATCTTCATCGGAATCGCCTCCTCGGTTGTCATCGCCACGCTGATCCCTTCGTCCGATATGGCCGTCAATTGGGCAAGAAAGGCGTGGATCGTGGCCTTCCTGATCACCATACCGATTGCCGTCCATGAAATACGAACCGATCAGCATCGACCCAGCTCTGTCGTCGAACATGTCGAGTCTGGTGGCGCGCAATCTGTCGCGGGCAAGTTCGCGGCGGTCACGTTCGGGAACCGCAACAATTACGCAAGTTTTATCTGCATGGTTTTCCCTGCCGTTCTTATAGAAGCCATTTCATCGCGCAAGGCCGTTCTGGTGCTGGTCTATTTCGGCATTGCGGCGACAGCACTCGTCTTGGTGGCGATCGATGCTTCGCGGCTGGGAATAGTTACGCTGGTGTTGCAACTCATGGTGGTCTGGTGGCTGGCAGGAAAGAACAAGACTTTTCTTTTCAGGGTGCTCGCAATATCCCTCTTAATCGCGGGCTATCTTGCTGTAGCGGCCTCGCAATATACACAGATAAAGCTGGAGAGCACCGTCTCAGGCGACGATCAATCATTGGCGCAGCGATTTGAGTACTCGCTACGGGGGCTGCAGCTAGCCGCAGATTCCGGTGGAATGGGGGTCGGCGCTGGGGGATACAACCAGGACGCGGCAAACGGCTTGTTGGAAAGCGCCCATGACGTATGGGTGGAGATAGCTGCTGACTATGGGGTAATTATCTTCACCGGAATGGTGTTCGTACTGCTTCTCGGCCTCCGGCGCTTACACAAGGCAGTCTTTGCTGCACGGCGACTCCACCACCAGTTTCACCCTGATGCTCTTTACGGGTTTCTGCTGGCGATTAGCTTGCCCGGGATCGGCGTAATGAATAGCAGCTGCATCACGTCTGCGCAATTCTGGGCCATGATCGGCATGGTAGTGGGCCTTGCAAGTATTGTCGAGATCCCATCGTCCAGCTTTGCATATCGCGTACCGGTGGGTTCATTCCAGGAGGAATCCTATTGAGAGTCCTCTTCTTGCCATCATTTTACCCCTCTCTCGGTCGACCCGGACTGGGTTTGTTTTTTCGAAAACAGGCCGTCGCGCTTTCGCGCGCCGGATGTGACGTTCATGTTCTCTATTGGGAGCCGAGGAGCCTTCGGAAACTGTCGATTGCGGGTTTGCGCAATACGTTTTCTGTGAAGGAGGAGCATGTCGAGGGCGTGCTTGAGTTTCGTAGATTGGGTTGGAATCCTGGACTGGCATCTGTCGGCGGAGTCGACTTATGGTCGAGATTCGTGCGGGGACTTATGAGAAGATATCTGGCTCGACACGGAGAACCAGATGTTATTCACGCCCACAATGCCTGGGCCGCCGGCTTCGCAGCGCACCAGATACGCATGGAGTATGGTTTTCCCTATGTATTGACGGAACATAGCAGCACCGTGCTATCGGCCCGCCAATTGCCCGTATCGCACCGGCGGATCCTGGAAGCAGCCTATGGGGACGCTGGCAAGGTGATTGCAGTGAGCCAGGCCATGAGCGATGCGATAGCCCCATTGGCACCAGCTCCGCCATGCGTGATTCCGAACTGCGTGTTTGCGGAATTCTTCACATTGCCTCCCACGCCAAGGCAATCGGGCATCTTTCAGTTCGTGTGCGCTGCAAACCTGATCGAGCTCAAGGGAATTCACATTTTGCTCCGCGCCTTCTCGGCGGTTTTCAAAGGGAATATGGCTGTTGTTCTCAAGATTGCCGGCGACGGACCAAGGGGAACCCAGCTAAAGAACTTAGCGCGAGACCTTGGGATCTGGGATCAAGTCACATGGCTTGGCCAATTGACGCACGGGAGACTTTTGGAGGAACTCTGGTCCTCGCATTGTTTCGTTCTGCCAAGCTACCGCGAGACGTTTGGCGTTGTTCTTATTGAAGCGATGGCAACCGGGCTGCCGGTGGTTGGCACGCGTTGCGGGGGACCCGAAGAAATTATAGGAGAGGGATCAGGCCTCCTAGCCCCTCCTGGAGACGTCGAAGGCCTGTCTAAAGCACTGCGGGCCGCCACGCTTCGAAGGTGGGATTCAGACGCCATCCGCAGGTCCGCGGTTTCTCGCTATGATGCTCCGGTTATTGCGAACCAGTTGATCGCAATCTATGAAAGAGTGCTGAGGGCGCCCGTCTCTCAGGGATTTGCAGCGCTCCAAGCGCACTAGAAATGATGCGAATATTCATTCTGATTCTCTGGACGGGCGCTAGCTGTTGCCTGGTATCGTGCAACGGCGCGTCACAACCGGTCTACGCTCGCGGGCTGCCCCCCCATTTTGGGGGGAGGGTCGGAAACGCAACTGAGCAGGCCGGAGTCGCCGGTAAAGTCCAGGCGCAGATCAACAGCGCAGGCCCAGGGGGACGTGTGGTCGTCGGTCCGGGAGTCTATCGTCTAGATTCCGCGCTTCACCCGCAGGACGGGACGGTAATTGACTGTGCGGGCGGACAGATCCTGGGCAATGCCGGTGTCGTGTTCAAGCCTGTCGGGCGCATCTGGGCATTGGAAAACCCTGACCCCCCGCGCGCAGGGTTGAATTCGGTGACCGTGATGAATTGCGTGTTTGATCTTTCGCAGGATCCGGACGCCTTAGGCGCGCTGAATCTGCGCGCGATTGCATTTTCCAAGTTTTACAACGTCACAATTGTGCTGCCGGCACGTGGAAATATGGAAGCCGTGCGATTTGACGGGCAGGACAGCAATTCGAAGATTCCCGCCTACTGGAACGACTTCTATTCTCCAAACATCTACGCACTAGGGCACGGCAGAAGCAATTCTCATATTGGCTTTCATTTCATAAACGGCGCAAACGACGAGCACATCTTTGGCGGGGTTGTTGAGCGGGTCTCCAATGCGTTTCTCCTCCACGGCTCCGATGGAAGCTTAGTGGCGGGGACGGGGGCCGAGGATTTTTCGCGCTGTATCGACCTCGCGGGCACAGCGATGGACGGCCCGAACCACGTCAGCGCAAACACCTTTCTGAATGTGCGATGCGAGTCCCGAGTCCCCGGAAACGTGGCGATCGAAATCAGCGCGTCCAGCTATAACAATCAAATCCTTTTCCCCCATAGTTTTGCGACAATGAGCGCCGCGTCACACCTCCATGACCTATCGAACGGCCGGAATACCGTCGAATATTCCGTTAAGAATAGCGTGATTTATACAATCGGCGGCCTCGGCAATGACGTTCGTCTTGGCATCAACAAGGCCGCGGCCAGTCCCGGCGTCGACATTCATGGAGATCTGTCGGCGGACGGGCACTGGAAGATCGGTTCCGGGATCGACGGGAACTCGCCTGGCTTTAAAGCGGTGCGCGGCGAAACCTGCGACACCAAGGCGCAGGTCGGGGCTACTTGTAGCTACAGGCTGGACTGGAGTTCACCCTTCAAAGATCGCAGCTATACCGTTACCTGCACCTTCGCCAAGGCGCATGGGAGGCCATTCATCATTGCGACGAATCCTGATCCTTCCGGTCTGGACATCAGCGTCGCCAGTGCGGCAGATGCGGTCTCCGGAGGCCTCGTGAACTGCATTGGGGTTCATGATTGACGAAGATAGTCTCGCAGTTAATCTAATCGCTATGCGGCAGGCGTCTGAAATTCTATAGCAAGAATTATAAGTGGACTCCAGATCTGTAAAACTGGCTGACGATGGCGGCTACAGGCTCCTGGTTCTGGTGTGCGAATAGGGGTTTGGATACTCTTCAAGTTTGTCGCATTTCTATTTGACTGCCGAATGCCTATCCTATAATGCCAAATACATTGTTGAACGCCATCCGCAATCTATTGCTGTTCCGCATCCGATATCCGTGGATCAGGTACGGGAAGGATGTGCATGTGCAATGGTCGACGACATTCTGGTCGCCGAACAAACGCATTCGCATTGGTGACAACGTGGGAATTGGCTGTCATTGTGAGATTAATACGGATCTGACTATTGGCAGTCATGTGTTGATCGGTTCGCAGGTTGGGCTGGTGGCGCGGGACGCCCATTTGATCAGAGAGATTGGGAAAACGGTTTTTGAAGCTTCCCGCGGCGATCGATTCGAGATTGTTATTGAAGACGACGTGTGGATCGGCTTCGGAGCGGTCGTCCTTTCCGGCGTGGTCATTGGCAGGGGATCAGTGATCGGTGCTGGAGTTGTGATCCACAAAGACGTTCCACCCTACAGCATTGTAGTTCCACCTGGAATGCGTTTTGTGCATCCCAGGTTCACTTCAGAAGAAATTGCCCGGCACGAGCAGGAATTGAACCGTAGAGGGATTCTTCCGAAAAGCACGCCGGCTACTCTGAGCGAGGCCAGTAGGTAAGGATATGAAGATCGTTCTTCTCACAGAGACGTTTTGCCGCAACATGGGATATATTTACACCCTCTTGCCCAAGTATTTGGCGAGGGCCGGCGCTGAGACGCACGTTATCAGCCTTGGCCTGTCTCCCTATTGGCGCATGGAGGAACACGCCCAGATGTTTGGGAATTTTCTCGGGAGCGAGGCGTTGAATCCGGGGATGGTCGAAGAGATCGATGGATACACCTTGCACGTTCTTGATGGTCGATCTCGGCTTGGGTATAGGCAGATGATTGGACTCGGAGCGAAATTGAGGGAACTGAGGCCCGATATCGTTCAGACCTGGGCTGCAATTGGCTGGATTCCGCTGGATGCGGCCCGATTTCAGAGGAAGCTCGGATACAAGCTGTTCACTGGAAACCACAATGCATGGAGCACCGCGAGCGCAAGTTTGGTTGGCGGCCCTGCTGTAAAGGTCAAAAACCTGCTCAGTCGATATATTCCCGGCCGTATTGCAAGCTGGCGGACGGAGAAGTGCTACGCCGTCACCGAGGACTGTGGAGAGATCGCGTGGCGCTATTACGGCGTCGAGCGGGAGAAGGTCGCCACAATGTACCTTGGCGTGGATACGGAGTACTTCTACCCGACGGCGACGCGCGAGGCCATAGAGGAGCGCAGGGCCCTGCGCCAGTTACTGGGTTTTTCTGATAGCGAGATCGTCTGCATCTATACAGGGAAGATGACCGAAACAAAGAATGCCATGATTATCGCGCAGGCAGTCGGCAGGCTGCGCGAACTAGGCAAAGAATATTCAGCGATTTTTATCGGCAACGGAGTGCAGCGGGAGTCGATCGAAGGTTTCCCGTACTGCCGCGTTCTGGACTTTATGCACTTTGCAAAGCTTGCGCCTTACTACCGTGCAGCGGATATCGGCGTGTGGCCAACCAATGAGAGCACATCGATGCTGGATGCGGCGGCCTGCGGGCTTCCGCTGATCGTGAGCGACGGAATCGTCTATCGGAGCCATGTCGATGGGAATGGCTGCATCTTCCATATGAACGACCTCAACAGTCTTGTGAAGACGTTGTGGGATATGGAACCCATGTGGGTTCGGCAGAATATGGGGCAGTTTGGAGCAGAGAAGATGCTGGAGCACTTCAGTTGGGAATCGGTGGCGCGGCGCCGGATGGAGGACTACGAGCATGCTCTCTGCTCCAGCGGGGCGATCGAGAACGCGCTCGGCTCTGGCCGGCAAAATACATCGATTCCAGAGCACGAAGTTCGCGGCGCTGCAAAGACATCATCCTGACAGAGCTTCGGCGGCAGGGATTTCCAGCGATGGTGTAGGCCCGGAGATTGGGCTCGCGCGCCCATTCATCAGGAAAGGGCCACACATAGGCCTCTCGCGGTATCGTGACCTTCGTGTCGAGGGCTGTCTCCGCGTTTGCCTTCTTTCTGAGACAACTATAGGGCTTCCCCAGCGCTTCACTCTCTCCGTCTGCGACAGATTATCTGAGCGATGGGATCGAGCAAAAACAAATGAAGGTTTTGATTGTAAGTGCGGTATTCCCGCCTGAACCGGTGGTTTCGGCGCAGACCAGTTTCCAGATCGCGGAGGCCCTGGCGGGCGACGGCGATCAAGTGACCGTCTTAGCTCCATTTCCCAGCCGTCCCGACGGAGCGCTTTTCAAAGGCTACAGGAGGTCGCTCTATCGCACGGAGAAGACGAGCTTTCGCGTGATTCGCTGCTTCTCCCTTCTGTCGAAGAAGTCGACGATGCTTAGCCGGATGATGGAGAACCTCAGCTTCGCCGTTACCTCCTCAGTGCGTGTTCTGTTGTCGCGGCGAGCCGATATCCTCTATATGAACTCCTGGCCCGTGTTTGGCACCGGCCTGGTTGCGGCCGCTGCATGGTTTCGCGGCATTCCGATGGCGATCAGCGTTCAAGATGTTTACCCGGAATCGCTTGCGCAACAGAATAGGATCTCTCAGCGGTCGCCTCTTTTCAGAGTATTGCGTCGGCTGGACAGGAAGATCGCGCACTCCGCCAAGGCGCTCATCGTCATTTCGGAACGATTTCTCGAAACCTATGCTGCGGAGCGAGGGGTTCCGGCCGAGCGCATTCACGTCGTGCAGAACTGGGGAGACAGCAGCGCGATCGAAGTGGATGCCCGAGGCGCGCACGCCATACGCCAGAGGTATGGGATTTCCGATCAGGCGGTTCTCGCGGTTTATGGAGGCAACATCGGCGCAGCCGCCGGAGTGGAAACGGTAATCCACGCCTTCGAGTATTTGTGGAACGAGGATAATCTTTACCTGCTGATTGCCGGGGCGGGCTCTCGCTTGGCTACCTGCCAGGAGCTCGTGAAAGAGAAAGGATTGCAGAATCGGGTCTTCTTCTACACGCCCTGGCCGAAAGAGCATACAGGAGTGGTATTAGGCGCGGCGGACTTTCTCCTGTTGCCGACGCAGGGCAATCAATCCCTGGTATCGGTTCCTTCCAAGCTGATCTCCTATATGCTGTCCGGGCATCCGGTATTGGCGATGGTGCACGAAGATTCCGATACCGCTGCACTGATCCGCAAGGCGCAAGCCGGCTGGATTATTCCGCCGGACGATCCGGTCCAGACCGCCGCGGCTTTGAAGGCAATTGCCAGCAGCGCTCCTGAAGAATTGCGCGCCTGTGGCGTCCGGGCTTTGGATTACGCTCTTTCCAATCTCTCCCGGGAAGAAAATCTTTCCCGCATTCTCCGGCTTCTCTCGCAGATTGCCGAACCCAAAAAACCCGCTGCGATGGTCCACAAGTTCAACGCATAGGATTTACATGACTGCCAAGCGCATTTTCGATCTTCTGCTTTGCTGCCTCTCTCTGCCAGTTGTTCTTCCCCTGATGGCGATATGTGCGCTTGCCGTGCGGTTGAGCTCGGCCGGGCCCATTTTCTTTCGCCAAGCGCGCGTCGGCATGAACCAGCAGCCTTTTCAAATACTGAAATTTCGCAGTATGTATGTCGATGCGCCAGATCTCAGGAACAGCGACGGCTCTACCTTCAATGCGAACCGGGACCCGCGAGTAACAAGGATGGGGCGAGTTCTTCGCAAGACAAGCCTTGACGAAATTCCGCAGTTAATCAACGTGCTGCGCGGCGAAATGAGTATCGTAGGCCCTCGTCCGGATCCGCCCGATACTATTCAACACTATAGGCCAAAGGATTACTTGCGCCTCTCGGTTCCCCAGGGCATCACGGGCCTGCCCCAGGTGCGTGGCCGTAATACTCTGCCCTGGGCGGTCCGCCGGGAGATGGATGTCGAGTACGCGGAGAGCCGGACTCTTTGGATGGATATCAAGATCGTCATCCTGACCTTTCCCGCAGTTCTATTCGCCCGGGGAATTTACATCGAGCCGTCCAAACAGCGTGACGAAGCAGTTTAGGCAGTTTTTGTGCTCCCGGACATGTATCAACGCTTTCAAGTGGAGGGTTGAGTGGCATGCTTTCCCCGATCGAATCTACCGGAGAAACACTCTATTCCAAGGATATGGCAGGCAAGACTCTCAAGAATATTCTCATCCTCGGCTCAACTGCGCCGGAAGTCGCCAAGACCCTAAATTCAATTCGCGCATCCGGCAGAGATAACATCGCTCTCCTCGGATATCTCGATGACGATCGCTCCCGCTGGGGCACGAACTTTCTGGGGCAGGCCGTACTCGGCGGAAGCGATCTGCTGATGGGCGAACATCGGGATGCATGGGTAGTGAACAATGTAGCCGGCACGATGTACTCGCGGAAGCGAGTCTGGCACAAGCTGGATTCGCTTGGCATCCACTCCTATACAGTTGTCCATCCGGGGATCGATACCGCGCAGGCCGAGATCGGGACTGGAAGCGTGATTCAAGATGGCGTGATTCTCTCACCCGGCGTCCGCATCGGCTGCCACTGCCTGATCAATATCGGAGCTATCGTCGCGCACGAGAGCATCGTGGAAGACGTGTGTTTCCTGGGCCCTGGAACCATTCTCAACGGCCGCGTCCGCATCGGAGAAGGTTCGTTCCTAGGCGCGGGCTGCATCATCCTCCCCAACATTGCTGTGGGCAAAGGCAGCACCGTCGGGGCGGGCGCTGTTGTAATCAGGGATGTTCCTCCCTTCTCCACCGTAGTCGGATGTCCGGCCAGAGTGATCAAGCAGTGCGTACCGGTCGACGCATAGAGCATATCCCAGAAAGCGATGGCCTCAGTGCCATACGCGACACAGGTTCTTCCTAATCTTCACTCTTCCAAGGACGCGGGCTGGCAGTGATAATGGAAATCCTGCCGCGCCGTCTTGAAAAGGTCCCGTAAGCTTCCTCCATGCCGGGGTGTGCCCGCACCCAGTCCGGGTGCTCGCGCGAGAGAAGCACCCCAAATCACAGGTTTGAAGCCAGGGGTTATAGAACCCGAGTGAGCCGGAAACGCGAATCTGCTCCGGCCCCCAATCCGGAAGCCAAAGTAGATCCCGAGTACCAAGGAGCGAATAAAAGTATGGAAACGAAAACGCAAACGGTCCCTTTTCATCTTGCGGACCTTGGAGAAAAAGAGGCACAGGCGGCGGCGGATGTTGTCCGCTCCGGCTGGCTTACGATGGGTCCTAAGACAGTCGAATTTGAACGGGAATTTGCCTCCTATATAGGCGCCAAACACGCAATTGGCGTAAATTCCTGCACTGCCGCTCTGCACATTGCGCTGGAAGCGATCGGACTATCCCAGGGGGATGAAGTCCTTGTGCCAACCACCACCTTTACAGCGACCGCCGAAGTCGTGGTGTATTTCAAAGCCATCCCCGTGTTGGTGGATGTAGACCCTACAACGCTCTGCATCGATCCAATAGACGCGGAGAGACGCATCACAAGCAAGACCCGCGCCATCATTCCCGTTCATTTTGCAGGTCAGCCTTGCGATATGGACAAGATCCAAGAACTCGCGGCGAGACACCATCTGGAAGTTATCGAAGATGCGGCCCATTCGCTTCCTGCTTCCTATCGCGGCACGCCGGTTGGGGCCATCAGCAAATTGACCGCTTTCAGCTTCTATGCCACCAAAACGATGACCACTGGCGAGGGTGGAATGGTGACGACCAACGATGACGATCTGGCCGCCAGGATGAAGATCATGCGGCTCCACGGCATTGGCCGTGATGCGTGGAAGCGCTATAGCAGCGAGGGATCGTGGTATTACGAGGTGCTGAGCGCTGGTTTCAAGTACAACCTCACCGATATTCAATCGGCAATTGGCCTGGTTCAGTTGAAGAAATGCACGCAGATGCGCAATCGCCGGGAAGAGATTGCGCTCAGATACAACGAGATATTTTCGCAGTGCGGGTTGCTACAGACACCAATCGTGCTCGACGATCGTGAATCGGCGTGGCATCTTTATGTGCTCCGCTTGAATCTCGATCGGCTCACGATTGGGCGGGCGGAAGTCATCGAGCGGCTAAAGCAGCAGGGGATCGGCACAAGCGTCCACTTCATCCCTTTGCATATGCATCCTTATTATAGGGATTCCTATGGCTACAGCGCCGAGGCTCTCCCGGTCGCAACGGCTGAGTATCAGCGGTCGATCTCACTGCCCATCTATCCTGGAATGTCACCAGATCAGGTCACATATGTGACCGAGCAGGATCTCGGCGTAATCAGCAGCGCCCGCCGCTAATTGCGCATGCCGCGATTTCCATCTTTGCCACAGACATTCGGATGAAGGTCACCCCTCATTGACTCTAATGATGAAAATAAACTATTCCCCCTGGATTCATAGGCTGCCGGTACTCGGAATCGCACTCCTCTGGGCTTCTACTCTGCCTCTTTCAGGGCAAAGCGGACCCAACAACGACTCCCTGATTCCGTCGATGCAAATCCCTAAAACAGCGGTGGACGGGGTAATTGTGCCGTCTGATGAAAGCTCGATCAGAGTGGAGGGGGCCGGATCCAATCCTTCAAGCCGCCGATCGGAAGCGATTGCCGCCGCTCTTCAAGGACGAAGAGCTGCCCCTCTCTCGCCCTTGTGCTTCGAACCCGGGATGGGGTGGAAGGAGCGGAATGCGCCAAGTGATGCCGGAGGCGCATCGTTGACTACCCTAGCAGCCGGATCGGGCAGCTCTCCCACTCTCTCACCCACAAAAGCAGCCTACAAGACGCTGCCTGGCGGTGAGAACTCTCTTTGCCCTCAGGTGTCTGTACCTGATACAGTTCGGGATGCCAATTCAGCGGCGAGCCTGAAGGTGGATGATGCATCAGCTATGTCTGCAGATCACTCGACATTGGCGAACATCCAGGCGAGCCGGCTTCGGGGCTATGGAGCCGTGGCCGATTTCGGAGATCAAAGTTCCTCTCCGGAGATGCCGAGTATCGGCACTCCCGAGCCAGGCTATCTGAGTTCGCTCCTTGCGCGCTCAAGAGCACAGCGGCGTGTTTCGTTATCGGACGCATCCCTGCCGCAGGGACAATTTGATGACCTCAGTTTTCAGCCCGGGCTCGGCGCTTCCACGGCGGGAGAGGGCGAAAAACGGAAACGGCGACATGATTGCGCGAATGGGGCCGGTTTAGATCACCGCCCCGCCGGCCTGTTCCCTGCTGTGCAGGACAGCCGATGCTCGCCGCAAACAGGGGATCGGAGAAACTCCGGCTCGCAACAGGGAAATTGGCTGGGT
>Ga0207933_1002066_pt1 | contig 13677 bp, 14 predicted proteins | sample NGESurdeep092012_4_FD_184488 | JGI IMG/M metagenome (GOLD analysis project Ga0207933, IMG submission 184488) | Arctic peat soil microbial communities from Barrow, Alaska - NGEE Surface sample F53-3 deep-092012 (SPAdes) | ecosystem: Environmental > Terrestrial > Soil > Wetlands > Peat ... | reverse complement strand
AGAGTGTGTTTGTCGCCGTGACTGTTATGGGTGATGCCAGCCAAATCGAGAACTTTATCAAACTGGTCGATGAGCGTGATCACCCGGTTGTCGTTTCCTATCACAAACAGCCAATCGTCGGGTTTCGCACCAATTCTCCGCGTTAACAGGCGATCTACAGATTTAGCTGCAGAAGCGCGCAAGATTACATCGCGCTCGCTTGTCTTACCTTTGACTTTGAAGCGGTAGTTGCGGCGTCCAAGATCGTCTTCGAATAATTCAAGATCGCGGATTTTGAGATTATTCGCTTCCCCTAAGCCACCATCAGTCAATCTTTTTGAGGCTGGTATTATTTGAGAAAGCGACACATCCCGGCTCAGGCCCGCGCAAACACCACACAGGCGAGAACGGCCGAATAGTGGCAGCATGCGGCGACCAGTACGAAGCCATGCCAGATCGCGTTTTGAAACCGCAAGTTCTTCCACACATGAAAGATGACGCCGGTCGAGTAAAGGATGCCGCCTGCCGCGAGAAGCCAAAGGCTCAAGCTCGGGAGAGCCGCTGCAACCGGCTCGTAAAAGACCGCACCACTCCAACCGAGGAGCAGGTAGAGAACAACGGCCACGCGATCGAGGCGACCGGGCAGCAGCAGCTTGAGAGTAATGCCGACTATCGCCACCAACCAGACACTGATGAGGAGACCCACAGAAACAAGGCCGATTTTCATCTGAGCTATGAATGGCGTGTAGGTCCCGGCGATCAGCACGTAGATGGCAGAGTGATCGAAGCGCCGCAGAACCAACTTCGCGCGGGAAATCGGCCAAAGGTTGTAGGCGGCGGAAAAGCCTAGCATCGTGAGCAAACCGATCGTGTAGATAACGACGGACAGGGTATCGGCAGCGCGAATCGAATTAGCCGTTAAGACGACAATCGCGATCGCCCCAACCAATCCGAGACTGACTCCTAGCGCATGGACTATGCCGTCCGCGATCAACTCGACACGGTCATACTCCCAGGTGATGCCCACCGGCCGGCAGCTCGAACTGGCCATACTTACTGCTCCGATCCAGAGACTTGATCTACTCGCACTGGAATCGGTCATTTGAATGACAGCAAGCCTGGCGTGCTCGCACACCATTTCAATCAATAGATACCGCCAACGGGAGGAAATTATTCGATGGCAACGGACAACCATTCCATACTTCTTGCCGTCTCGCATGACGCGCCGATCGCCGAAGAAGAGCATCCGCAAGCGAGCTGGGCTGAAACCGCAATTACCGTGATCGCAATGGTAATCACCGTACTCATCGTGAGCCGCCGCAAAACTCCTCAATATCTCAATTCGCGGTCTGCGAATTAAGCTACAAGATTAGACCGCTACCTTGGTGAGGAAGCTTTCGACTTCGCTACGCAGATTAGCGGCTGCGTTTTCCACCGATTCCGATGCGGTGAGCACGGTCTGCGCCGACTGTTGGGTTTCGGTGGTGGCGCCGGCCACTTCGCTCAATACCGTGACGACCATCCTGGCGCCGTCGGCGGCGCTTGCCACGTTTTGCGAAATCTCGCCGGTCGCGGCGCTCTGCTGCTGCACCGACGCGGCGACGGCGGACGTATAGTTATTGATCTCTCCCATGCGCTGTGCGATCCGTCCGATCGCTTCCACGGCGTTGCCGGTCGAGTTCTGCACTTCCAGGATCTGGCTGGAAATATCCTCGGTCGCCTTCGCGGTCTGCACGGCGAGCGACTTCACCTCGGAAGCAACCACCGCGAAGCCGCGGCCTGCTTCGCCGGCGCGCGCCGCCTCAATGGTGGCGTTGAGCGCCAACAGATTAGTTTGCCCGGCGATGTCGCGGATCAGCTTGACGACGTTGCCGATCTTCTGCGCGGCCTGCGCCAGTGCGTCGATATCCTGATTGGTCGCGTGCGCTTCGCCGACTGCGAGCCGCACCACTTCGGCGGTCTGGTTGAGCCGTTGTACGATTTCCGCGATTGAATTCGACAATTCGTTGGCGGCGGACGCCGCCGTCTCGACGTTGGTCGAGGCTTCATTTGACGTCTGCACCGCGCTTTCGGCGCGTTGCGACGTATGACCGGAGGCATTGAATAGCCCTACCGCCGTCGACCGCATTTTACCCGCGCAATCACCGACAGTTTGCAACAGACTTTCTGCGCGCTTGCGGAACGCCGAGATCGCGTCCTCGATTATGGCACGGCGTTCTTCCTGCTGCTGCATGGCAGCTTGCTGCTCCACGGCCTGCCGCCGTTCGGTAATGTCCTCGTGCGTGCCAATCCAGCCACCGCCCTTTATCGGATGATTCTTCGCCAGCAAGAGGCGCCCACCCATGCCCTTGACCTCGTGCTCAATGGTACGCCCCTGCGCAACCGCGGTCAGAAAATCCTTCCGGTATTGATGCGGATCGCGATTGAACGTGCCCTTGGCAACCCGTCTCGCCAGCACCTCGGACAGCGTGGATCCCGGTTTCGCGTCGGCCGACGTTAGCCCGTACATCTTATAATATTGCGAGTTGCAGACGACCAGCCGCTCCGAGGCGTCGAACATGCACAGCCCTTGCGCCATGCTGTCGATGGCGGTGTGCATCTGCTCGTTTTCCCGGCGCAGATGCCGGGTAAGCAGGGCGCCGGTCAGGCTCATTGCAAACTGGGCAACGAGCGCGGCGACGACGGCGTTGAGAACCGTTCCGGAAATGGTGGGGATGACTGCGGCGGCCCAGCCGGTGGCGAAGACAATCAGCGCGCCGAAACTCGCTGCAAAAGAGGTGATACCGGCGAGCGTAACCAGCCACCAGCCGCGCTTGAGGGCGGGGGAGAAAAAGGCTCTGAACATGATTCGGTCATCCGTATCGGCCGGTAAGGTATACCTGTGTACCGAAAACCTAAACCCGGACGTAGTGGTGATGAAGTGCGCCAAGGATTGCGTGTGAACTAATGATTTCGGTCCGCTGAACCGGGCTGTAAAATCGCGCGCAATATTGACGCCTGCCTCTTTGATCGAAGCGTTTGATCCAGTACAGTTTTCTGAACTTCATGAGGGTCGCGACAAGTGCAGGCGCATGGCTCCTCTGCCATGCGGAATGTCGAGCGGATCACCTTGCTCAGCGCCTTGGCGCCGTCGATGATGAACAGGCGGCAGACCTTCGGGTCGAGCCCTCGTTCGATCAGATTGTCGATGAGCGCCTGCACGACGGCAGCATTCTCGGTCGCCCTTTCGATCAGGCCGAGCGGATGCTTATAGCCGAAGAAGCTCTTTGATCAGTGATCCCATAATATCTCCTGGAGTATTTCCTCGACCGCGTGCGGCGAAATTCCAAGCTCTCCAAATCCGGGCATCTCTGGCGATGACACGTTGTCGACCTGCATCAGTTCCACTTGATTCCGAGTGACGGGCAGGCTCGGGAGCATTTCCGCGAACCAAGCCAGCGCGTGCCAGGCGGCAAATGGGATTGGAATCAACATGGGCTTAAGGCTGGCTTCGTTTGCAACGGCTCTGAGCAATTCCTTGTAAGAGTAGACACGAGGGCCGCCGCACTCGAATGTGATCGCATGCATTTCCGCCCCTTGCAGTGCTCTCACGATCGCCTCCGCCACATCTTCCACATAGGCCGGCTGCAATCTCGTGAGGCCGCGGCCGAACATCGGATAGATTGGAAGTCGGCCGAGGAGCTTGAGGATGGTGGTGAGAAACCCGTCGTCCGACCCGAACATCACCGCCGGGCGGATGAGAATTGCATCTGCGAAGGCGGCCCGAACGGCCAGTTCGCCTTCGCCACGCTTGCGGATGTAAAGCGATGGCGAAGCAACATCGGCGCCGATTCCTGAAACGTGGGCCAACCGCTCGACTCCTGCTCGGCGTGCTTGAGCTGCTACCCGTTGGGCAGCCTCGACGTGCAGGGAATGAAAAGTCTCCTGTCCGTGCTCGACGTAAAGACTGACCGCATTTACCACACCGTAAGCGCCAGCAAGCGCATCGGCGATTGACCGCTCGTCGTGAATGTTGGCCTCGATCGATTGAAGTTGCGGATCATCCAGAGCGAACAGCCTGTGCCCGCGATCCGGATGCCTTGATGCAATCCGAACGGAAAACCCGCGCTTGCGGAGATGCCGAACGACGCGGCGGCCGAGAAACCCGGTTCCGCCGAAAACGGTAACGGTGCGATCGTTCATGGCCGCCGAAGCTCAAATTCGTCAACTCACCCCGGAGCAGTCTCGGCCGTACGGTTCACGTCACGTGGACGGCATGCTTACTGACTGCTGTCCACGACGTGGGCTACCTCGTACAGATGGGGGTCGATCTCGTCCATTAGCTGATCGAAGTGGTTCCACTCCTTGCGGAATTCCGGCGATTTATGAGCCGACTGCAAGAGATCGCGACTCTGCCATTGGATGTAGTTGACGATGCGACGCCCGTCGAGGCTGCGATGCACACTGACGGAGATGAACCCGGGCTGGCGCGCCATGAAGCGGGCCCGCTCAGTCATCAATGACAGCGCCTCGGCCTGCTTTCCCGGCTCGGGCTCGATGACCGTGATCTGAGTTACGGGCTGATTGTCGATCCGGATATGGGCATGGACGACCTCGCTTGATTGGCAAAAGGATTGCCGTGTCACCCCTGACGGTCGAGGGACCGGCCCGAGCGATCGTGCACCCGATCGATCTTGCTCGCCATGATGAAATCGTTCGCGTGCAATCCTTTTATCTTCTTGGTGCTCAGGAAAACCGTCACATAACCCCAGCCGAAGCTGATGTCGGGGTGATGGCCTTCGGCCTCGGCAAGCTCACCGACTTCCTGAACAAAGGCGAGCGCATCTCGGAAATTGCGGAATCGAAAGGTCCGCTGGATGCGGTGGGCATCGTCACCCAGCTCCCAATCGGGAGCCTGCGCCTGAAAGCGTTGGGCTTCATCGCGCGTGAGTGGCGGGATGCCACCGCGACAAGGCGTGCATGTCTTCTCGGCGAGCGTCTCGGTCATGTTCTTGTCCTCAAGCTAATTATCAAGGCAATAGCGGGCGAGCGCTCATCGATCGATCTCTCCGAACACAATGTCGAGCGAGCCGATGATCGCCGAGACATCGGCAAGCATGTGCCCGCGGCTTAAGAAGTCCATCGCCTGTAGATGTGCGAATGAGGGCGCCCGGATCTTGCACTTGTAGGGCCGGTTGGTACCGTCCGCGACCAGGTAGACGCCGAACTCGCCCTTGGGCGCCTCGACTGCGGCATAGACCTCGCCAGCAGGTACGTGGTGGCCCTCGGAATAGAGCTTGAAATGGTGGATGGTCGCCTCCATCGAGCGCTTCATTTCGCCGCGCGGAGGCGGGACAATCTTGTTGTCCTTGATGGCGACCGGCCCTTGACCCTCGGGTAGCCGCAGCTTCTCCAGGCACTGCTTCATGATGCGCACCGCCTGGCGCATTTCTTCCATGCGCACGAGATAGCGGTCGTAGCAGTCGCCGTTCTTGCCGATTGGGATGTCGAAATCGAGCTCGGAATAGCATTCGTAGGGTTGCGCCTTGCGCAGGTCCCAGGCGGCACCGGAGCCGCGCACCATGACGCCGGAGAAGCCCCAGTTCCACGCATCCTCGAGCTTGACCACGGCGATATCAACATTACGCTGCTTGAAAATTCGGTTGTCGGTGAGCAGGCCCTCGATGTCGTCGCAGACCTGCAGGAACGGATCACAAAACGCCCAGATGTCGTCGAGGAGCTTCGGCGGCAGATCCTGGTGCACACCGCCAACCCGGAAATAATTGGCATGCATGCGTGCACCCGAGGCGCGCTCGTAAAATACCATCAGCTTCTCGCGTTCCTCGAAGCCCCACAGCGGCGGGGTAAGCGCCCCGACATCCATCGCCTGCGTCGTTACATTGAGGAGATGCGAGAGCAAGCGGCCGATCTCGCAATAGAGCACACGAATGAGCTGACCGCGCTTGGGAATCGTGATGTCAAGTAGTTTCTCGACGGCTAGGCAGAATGCATGCTCTTGATTCATCGGCGCAACGTAATCGAGCCGGTCGAAGTAAGGTAGCGCCTGCAGATAGGTCTTGTGTTCGATCAGCTTCTCCGTGCCGCGATGCAGAAGCCCAATGTGGGGATCGACGCGCACCACCACTTCGCCATCGAGTTCCAGGACGAGACGCAATACGCCATGGGCCGCGGGGTGTTGAGGCCCGAAATTAATTGTGAAATTGCGGACGGCGGCTTCGGCCATAAGGGCCCCCTATCAGCTGTAGGTGCAACGCCGCTTATGTCCCTCGGTTCCGAAGACCCAAGCAACACATGCGCGTACCTGCAAAAAGGGGGCAGTTATCAACGGACATTCCGTGACGCCGCGCTGGCAGCGCGATCTCGATCGAAGCCGGCACTTTCTTATAGGCTTCCGCCGTCAATACGGCCGGAACCGAACGACATTCGCGCGACTTGAATGTCTATCCACGGCAAATCAGCAAAAAGGTGACGTTATGGCTACGTGCGAAACTTGCGGCAATGACTACGACAAGACGTTTCAAGTCACGATGAACGGCAAGTCGCATACGTTCGACAGCTTCGAATGCGCCATTCACGCGCTCGCGCCGACCTGCGATCATTGCGGTATCCGCATCGTCGGACACGGCCTGGAAAAGGCGGGCACGTTTTTCTGCTGCGCGCGCTGCGCCGAAGGCGAAGGGGTCAAAGGGCTACGTGATCGGATATGAGCCCTTGTCCCTATCGTAAACTCTATTTGACTGGGGAGTAACGCCGAATCGGGTGATGCTTCTGCTTAATGAGAGACATTTTCAACCTGATCTGGTGGGCGGTCGTCGGGCTTTTCCGATCAAGAGCTTCGCTTGAGGCGGAGATCTTGACGCTTCGCCATCAGCTCAATGTGCTGCGACGAAAATCAACGAAGAGGCTCGCTTTCAGCAATCTCGATCGTCTGGTCTTTGCTAGCCTCTATCGGTTGGTGCCGCGCGTTGTGAATGCCTTGGTGATCGTGGAGCCGGAGACTGTTATCCGTTGGCATCGCGCTAGTTTTCGTTCGTTCTGGCGATGGAAGTCGAGATATCGTAGTGGCAGACCAAAGGTGCCATTCGAAATTCGCCAACTGATCCGCGACATGAGCCTGGCCAACCCACTCTGGGGCGCTCCTCGGATTCACGGAGAGCTCCTCAAGCTCGGCATCGACATCGGGCAAACCTCAGTTGCCAAATACATTGCAAGGCAGACGCGACCTCCATCTCAAGGTTGGAAGACGTTTCTCCGCAACCACGCCGATGGTATTGCGTCGATTGACCTGTTTGTGGTTCCGACAATCTCATTCCGACTGCTGTATGGCTTGCTGATTCTACGGCACGGTCGACGCCATATGTTATGGCTGGGAGTGACAGCACACCCGACCGCCGAATGGATTGCCCGCCAACTTACCGAGGCCTGCGGCTGGGAACCAGCACCGAGATACATCGTCCGCGATCGGGATCGGGTTTACGGCGATGTATTCACCCGGCGTCTTCGTGCGATGGGCATTCGTGACCGGCCAACTGCGCCGCGATCACCATGGCAGAATGGACATGCTGAACGGCTGATCGGTTCGATCCGACGGGAATGCCTTGATCATGTCGTCGTGTTCGGCGAGCGGCACCTGCGCCACGTGCTCCTCTCGTACATGCAGTATTACAATGGCGCTCGGACACACCTATCTCTGAATAAGGATGCGCCGGTACCACGAGCTGTTCAGGCCGTCGGACGCATTCTGCCGACACCAATTCTTGGCGGATTACACCATCAGTATGTTCGGATTTGATTTCCGACATGGACAGCGGGGCCGGAATTTCCGGCACCTCTATTTCTTCAACATCACCCGTCATATCCGGCACAAGGAAACCTCGCGAAGCGCACGCGCGGCGGTTCGGGCTGCCCGAATTGCCGGTGTTGTGCCGCCTTCTAATGCCCGCCCAAAAAGAATCGGTGGCAGAAGGCCAAGTTTCGATGTTTAGAACATTACGCGAACGTCTTCAACGAAGGCTGGTAATTGTACTGGAAAAGTTGTGGAGTTTCCGGACTTTAAAGCGGACATTTTATAGGTTTAAAATTGTCGTGTAATACGACTAAGTACATGGTAGTACATACATTATGTCAAAAGGAATAGAGGACATAAAAGCGGACATTATGCCGGTCTCCGACCGAGACGAAAACGTTGCTCTAATGGAGCCCCTGCTCATCACCGAGAGTTCGCGTCACAGGGGCGAGTTGACCGATCTCGCAATTGAACTGGCCGGGAAAGCTGCGGGATTTCGTAGCAGCCTTGCTTCCGGCGTTCGCACGGCCCTCGCTGATCTCGTCCGGGCGATGAATTGCTATTACAGCAATCTCATAGAAGGGCATGACACTCACCCGATCGATATCGAACGCGCACTCAAAAACGACTACAGCGCGGACCGCAAGAAGCGCGATCTCCAGCTTGAAGCCAAGGCTCACATTTCGGTGCAGCGTTGGCTTGATGAAGGTAACCTCCGCGGGCGTGCTGTCTCTGCGGACGGGCTTTGCGAGATTCACCGGCGGTTTTGTGAACTGCTTCCTGACGATATGTTGTGGGTCGAGGAGCCTGATACGCATGAACGTATACGCGTCATTCCCGGTGAGTTACGCCGCCGTGACGTTAAAGTTGCACGTCACATAGCCATCAGCCCCGGTGCCATCCCCCGCTTTCTCGCGCATTTTGAACGCGTCTATGGCGGCGTCGGAAAGACCGATGCCATTCTCGCGGCGGCGGCGGCGCATCACCGCCTTTTGTGGATTCATCCATTTCTTGATGGCAACGGGCGCGTAACGCGCCTCATGTCGCATTGTATGTTGCTGGATGCTCTCGATACCGGCGGCATCTGGTCTGTGGCGAGAGGCCTTGCCAGAAACGTCGATAAATATAAAGGGCATCTGGCCGAATGCGACCTCTCGCGCCGCAACGATCTCGATGGCCGGGGTAACCTGAGCGAGGAAGCACTAGCGTCCTTCATCCGTTTTTTCCTTAAAACATCGCTCGACCAGATAAATTTCATGGAGGGTCTCGTCCAGCCGGAACGGCTGCGCACGCGCATCCAGTTATGGGCCGAAGAAGAAATTCGCCTCGACAAGCTGCCGCCGAAAGCGGGTGCGGTACTTGAAGCTGTGCTGTATCGCGGTGAATTGCCACGCGGCGAGGTTGGCAACATCCTGGGCCTTACGCCTCGACATGCGCGCCGCATTGTCTCAGCGTTGCTCGACTATGGAGTGCTTACTTCGAAAGGCCCACGCGATCCGTTGCTTCTTGCATTTCCAGCAACACTTGCCTCGCGCTGGATGCCGGGATTATTTCCCGAACGGATTTCCAATGCCTCAGAATGACGCCAGCACTGCTCCGAATGTCGATGCGCGTAAGCTTGTTCTCGAGGCAATGGCAACGCTCGTAAATGTGAAACGAATTGCTGCGGACCGCTTGCTTCGGCCAGCCGGGATACCAGACAGCCTCATTAAAAGATTCTTGAAAGGGCGCGACGAAACAACTGGTGAGCCACTTACTAAGAGACAGGCTGGCGCGCTTATCCTTGATGAATTGGAGCGTGAGGACAAAGAGGGCGCGGTAGTCCGTAAACTGCTCGAAATTGCAGCGGGCTGGACTGCATTCGATCTTGCGCAGGATGAATACAAGGCCCGCGCCGTAGTGCAAAAGGCCCGCGAATTGGCAGGAACCTTGGCCGAAGCCGATGCGCGCGAAAAGGCCGAACAGGAGCGCGGGGCACGCGAACGCGCTGAGAGGCACAAGATTGAGCACGAAGCTATGCAGCGCCGGGAAAGCGCGCTGTTGCTGGCGCAGTTCGATCAGGCGGCCTTGGATGGCGAAGACCCGCAGAAGCGGGGTTATCTTTACAGGACCTATTGCATCGCTTGTTTCTCGTGCACGGGATATCCGTGGTTCGCTCATTTCAGCGCAACTCTGGAGCTGAGCAGATCGACGGAGCATTCGAACTGGAGGGTTGGCATTATATTGTTGAATGCCGATGGCGCGCGTGTTCAAGCCCGCGGGGTACTTAAGAAGGAATTGCTTAGCCATCTTCGATCCAAGCGCACGATCCTTCGATCGAAACATGCGGGCCTTAATGGCGATGGACGGGGGCAAATCAAGGATCTCGTCTCGATCCGTGCGCGACCGGCAGCGGTTGAAGATCGGGCGGTGCCTGGCCATTGGGAAGGTGATCTGCTGGCGGGGTCGAAGAACAGCTACATCGCAACCTTGGTCGAACGTCATACGCGTTATGTGATGTTGGCGAAGGTGGCCAACAAGGACACCCAGTCGGTGATCTCCGCGCTCATCAAGCAGGCCAAGAAACTACCAGATGAACTCTATAAATCGCTGACCTGGGACCGGGGCAAGGAGCTGACGGATCATCGGCGATTTACGCTGGCAACCAACATCGACGTTTACTTCTGCGATCCGCAAAGCCCGTGGCAGCGCGGGTCAAACGAGAACACCAATGGTCTGCTGAGACAGTACTTCCCGAAGGGCACCGACCTGTCGGCGCATTCGCAAGCCCATCTCAACAAAGTGGCGCGCCAACTCAACGAACGGCCCCGTGAGACCTTGCAATTCGAAACCTCAGCAGAGAGATTTAACGCCTGTGTTGCGTCGATCGGTTGAGCCGGCATCCAAAAGCGGACAAACGTGCGTGCGGCCGTCCCCATTGACCATCGGGAATAGCGGAAGCGCGACCCATGCGATATTTTGATCGCGGAACTAACATCGAGCGCCCCCATGACCGACAACCAATCGAAGCAGCCAACGATCGTCAGCCGCCAGGACCTCTACGACCAGGTCTGGGCAACACCCATGATGCAACTCGCCGAACAATACGGAATCTCGGGCAATGGCCTCGCCAAAATCTGCAGGCGCCTTGTGATCCCGGTCCCGGGCCGCGGATACTGGGCAAGGAAGCAGGCAGGCCAAAAGGTGAGCCAGGTGCCCTTGCGCGATGCGCCCGCGCGCGTCGCGCTCCAGGTAAGGATCGCGCCGAGCCTGCCGCCGGCGCCGCTACCGCGCCTGTCGACCGAGCTGGAAGAGAAATTCGCTGCCGCGCGTGAGCTCACGTCGTGTCTAAAGGTTTCGGAGAAGCTCCTGCGTCCGCATCCGGTGATCGCGGCATGGCTCGAAGAACGCAAGCGCCGGCGTGAGGAGGCACGGCGGGCCACCTGGCGCAGTATTTCGGACGTACCGGATTTCTCGGCGGTCGACCGCCGCCGACATCGATTCCTGGATGCGCTGTTCAAGGCGCTGGAGCGGAACAACTTCAAGACCAAGACAGGCGAACGCAGCGAAGTCTATCTCGAAGTGGAGCGTGAGCGCATCGAGTTCGAGCTCAAGGAGAAATACGGCCAGGTCCGCCGCCCGCTGACCGACGACGAGAAGAAATGGCACCACAACCCGGACCGACCCTGGCGGCAAGAACTGCAGCCGACCGGAACGCTCGCGTTCACGATAAAGACCCATCTGGACCCCGCGCTCACGCATGCTGGATCGACAAGACTGACCGGCCGATCGAGACCGAGTTGCCGGATATCGTCGCCACGTTGCTGCTGGCCGGGCCGATCCTCATTGAGCGCCGCCGCCAGCACGAGGAAGCGGAAAAGCGCCGACTGGAAGCAGAGCACCGCCGCTATGAAGAGCAGCAACGGCGCCAGAAGGACGACAACCGCTGGAAGCATTTCGTGGGGTACGCACATCGCTGGCGGGACGCCGAAATCGCGCGGCAATTCCTGGCGGCGCTGGAAGGCAAACTGGAAAATGGCGATGCCAGCTTCGACGGGCGGTCAACGAGCAGATGGATCGAATGGGCCCGCGATCGCCTTGCTAAATACGACCCGCTCGTCGCGGGTGCAGAGCCGGTCCTGCAGGATATCTCAAGGGTCGACGCCTGGACCTATCGAGACTGATCGGGTTCAGACTTCGCCGTGCCAAAGCGTCGAGGTTGTGCCCGGCCTTAGGGCAGTGCGGGCAAGAGGGCTGTATCCGCGTCCTGTTCGGGCGAGAGCGCGGGCGCTTTCACGGTGGGATGATCTAGTAGCGACATGATTTTGGCGCTGATCTCGCGTTGAGCCGATCTCATGGCCGGACCCGCTGACAGGATCATGCGGGCCACATATTTTTGCGAAATGCCCGCCGGGGCATGGCCTAGCAGGAAGTGACTGAGCATCTCGTCAACCTTGCACTCGGCGGCGACCGTGCGATAGGTGTGCCGCAAGACGTTGCCACGCGCGGGAAGCGCGTCCCGATGGCCGACTTGAGCGCAGCCGGGAAATATAAGCGGCTCCGTTTCATCATCCCTGGCGTCACGCGCCATGCGCAACGCCTTCACAATCGGAATGCTCATGGGTATCCGAATGTCATTGGCCGCCTTGGCGTTGCCCAAGATGATCCGGCGCTCACGCGGTAGCAGGTTGGCCCACGTCAATCGCGCTGCCTCACCGGGCCGCATTCCAGTAAGCAGACAGAATAGATGGTAGCTGCGCCTGATCGGGGACTCGATCTTCTCCCATGCCGCCCGCCACTTCGGAAAGTCTTTAGGGTCTAAACCCTTCTCCGATGCTGTCTCAGTATTAAATTCTATGCCCGATGTCGGCAGGTCCGGCGGCAGCGACCTATTCGACTTCCTTTGATGGCGGTAGCAGGCGCGCACCAATTCGGCGGCGCGGTTGGCAGTGACCGGCCCGGCTTCGCGCGTCACCTTTTCGTGCCACTCTTTCATGATCTTCGGATAGTCGGAAAGGTCGGCGAGCGGCCATCGCTCGAACTCAGCGAGATGCAACTTGCGCAACTTCACGACATTATCGGCGTGGCGTGCGGGCTTCGGCGGCGAGCCCTTCTTGGCCCCCTTGCCGCCCTTTGCGGATTGATTGCGCAAAAATTTCTCATAGTCATCTAACGCGATGCCGAGTCGAACCGCAGCTTTTTTGCCCGGCGTGACATGCTTGTCGGCGATACGCCCGGCCTCGATTAATGCCATCTTGCGCGCGGCTACGGTGCTCAAGGCTGGATAGAAGCCGAGCGTCTTATGTGTCGCGCTACGATTACCGTGGATTGAATGCTCTTGGAAAAATTGCCACGTCGCTTTGCGCGGCCCAACGCGAAGTCTCAGGCCATGAACTTGCGTATCCCAAACGGTCCCGAATTGATCGAAATCGAGCAGCGCGGAGATGTGCTGGTCGTCTAATTTTCGTTTGATACGCTTTGACATTTTGATCGCGGTTTAGTCGTCGCACACCCGTTGCGGGCGAGCCTGTGTCGCAAGCGAAAGCTTGAAATACAAGGGTTTTAGTTAAGAGTGCCTTACCAAAAAGGGCTTATTTTAGTTTGGGAAGCTGCCGTTCTACCATTGAACTACACCCGCGAAGCCAATTTTTCAGGGCTTTCTGAATTTCATTACCCGATTTTAGTTGCCATTAGGTTGCCAACACCACCCCGAACATTTCCGGCACGGATCGACCGAACCCGCCCTTTTTAGCATGTGCCGGGCCGTTGAGCGACCGCGCGGTTACGCAAAGCAGCACGGCCCGGTCCCGGACGATCAGTATCGGCTTGGCGGGCGCAGCTCTCAGCATGGCAAGCTTCGAGGTCCTGCTCAAACGCGCCGACGAAGCTTTGTACGAGGCCAAACATTCCGGCCGCAACAAAGTCATGCGGGC
>Ga0207933_1002065_pt1 | contig 13681 bp, 9 predicted proteins | sample NGESurdeep092012_4_FD_184488 | JGI IMG/M metagenome (GOLD analysis project Ga0207933, IMG submission 184488) | Arctic peat soil microbial communities from Barrow, Alaska - NGEE Surface sample F53-3 deep-092012 (SPAdes) | ecosystem: Environmental > Terrestrial > Soil > Wetlands > Peat ... | reverse complement strand
AGCATCGATCGTCGAATTGGCGTGATCGCTTCGAAGAAGCGGCGAACCTGTCGACAAAACGTCTCGATCCGCTCCTCTAGCGGAAGCGTCGGATCGATGAACCGGTATCCCACTTTGTAACGGCTTCGCTGCAGTTCGAGTGCGCGGCGCCGCACGTCCTCGACGTCTTCGAAGTGGTGATACACGGTTCGAAGCGACACGCCGGCCCTGTTCGAGACGGCCTGGGCGGTTGGTCGCATCTCGCCTTCGGCGACGAGTTCGAGGAGTGCTTCGAGAACTTTTGTCTGCGTACGCTGGCCTCGAAGCCGACGTCCGTCGGTCGAGAGATCTTCTTCCTCAATGGTGGGCATCGAAAAACCCTATAGGTATTTGGCCTTCCGGGCATTTCTGGTCGTCGGCGAGGCTCGCCAGCGAGTGCGGACGCATCGCCTTCGTCGCTGCGTCGACCTACTCAGCAGGCTGCTCGACGAGCTGCTCGGGCGTGGCCTCGAGATCGGCACGATGGCGGAGATGGCGAATGACGAGAGCGACGAGCGCAAGTACCACAACGCCGAGCGCGACCCAGAAGTACCGAACGATGCCGTCGTAGATCACACCGACGTGAGAGCCCGCCAAGTCACCGACGAGCGCCCATGTCGTCACCCATACCACCGCGCCGATCGCGTTGAAGACGAAGAAGCGCTTCCAGGCCATCCCTGAGGTACCGGCGAGAATTCCGTTGGCTTGGCGGAGGCCTTCGACGAAGCGGGCGAGCACGATGATCTTCGGGCCTTGTCGCTCGAAGAACGCCTCAGCGGAGGCGAAGCGGCGTTCGTTCAGTCCGACGAAGCGGCCATAGCGTGTGACGAGGACCCTGCCGCCTGTTCGTCCGATGAAGTAACCGACGAAGCTGCCAAGGAACGTTGCGATCGTCCCGACAACGATGACCACGACGATGTTCAGCCGGCCCGCACCCGCGTAGATCGCCGCGGTGAGCAGAACCGTCTCACCTGGAACGGGTATCGCGAACGCTTCGAGGAATAAGACGCCGCCTACCGCGAGATAGCCGTGGCGCGTTATGAGTGGCCCGAGACTCTGGAGAAACCCAGGGAGGACGGCAGGTTGCACGGTAGCAACGTACAAGGCAGTTGACGCCTTGGGGAGCGAAGCGAGCGGTTCTAATTGTTGACCCGCGAGGTCGACTATCTGGCTATTGCTCACTATGATCGCGCTAGGCATATTCGCTACTGCAACTGAGGGGAAACAACATGGCACTGCAGCTCGGAGACGAAGCTCCAGACTTCACGACGGAGTCAACTGAGGGACCGATCAGCTTCCACGACTACCTCGGCAACGGCTGGGGAGTCCTTTTCTCACACCCCGCGGACTTCACGCCCGTCTGCACCACCGAGCTCGGCGAGGTTGCGCGGCTAAAGCCCGAATTCGACAAGCGCAACACCAAGGTCGTTGGCCTCTCGGTCGACCCGGTCGACTCCCACAACAGCTGGGCAGGTGACATCAAAGACGCCACCGGCAACGCGTTGAACTTCCCGCTCCTAGGCGACCCGGACCGCACGGTGGCGAACCTTTATGGGATGATCCACCCGAATGCCAACACCACCGCCACGGTGCGATCGGTGTTCGTCATCGGACCCGACAAGAAGGTCAAGCTCATCATCACCTACCCGGCCAGCACGGGCAGGAATTTCCAGGAGATTCTGCGCGTCATCGACTCGCTGCAGCTCACCGCCGACTACCAGGTCGCGACGCCCGTGAACTGGAAGGAAGGCGAGGACGTCATCATCACGGTGGCGGTCTCTGACGAAGAGGCGAAGGAGAAGTTCCCGAAGGGCTTCACGGCCGTCAAGCCGTACCTGCGCTACACACCTCAGCCCAACTTGTAGGCAACCAGCTCGTTGTGATGCCCCGTCCCGGGCTACTGGGACGGGGCATCATCGTGCCCGCACAGATTGCTCGGAATAGAGTTCCATCGGGGCAGTGCCCGGGGTACGCTCATCCCGTGCTGGGGGCTGGCATCTCCTTGTGGAATTGGCTCGAAGGAATCCCAGCTCTGGTACAGGACGCTGCGCTCTACATCGCGGCCGCCGGCTTCGCGTTCTTAACCTCTGCGTTCGCAGTTTCGTCCGACTACCGCTCCTGGGGGTGGTTCGCGGGCATCGTCTACGTCGTCGCTGCTTTGGTGGCGATGCTTTGCCAACGAGTGATTCTCCGCTCGCCACTAGAAGGCCGATTGCTCGCTGCGCAGATCTTCTCGATGCGACGGATCATCGTCGCCTTGGTCGTGTGTGGGGCCGTGTTCGCGCCACTCGCTGCCGAGGTTGGGTGGCGAGCAGAGGCTGCAACGGGCGCGCACGCGCAACCTGAGGTACCAGTGATCGAGCGCGCAGGAGACCGTGTGGCGGCTGGGCACTCGCCCTACCTTGCGAATCCGACGCAAGTAGGTAACGACGCCGGCTCGGACGCGCGGAACATCGATGCCGAGAGCTTCTTCCCGTATCTTCCGGGGATGGCGGTGTTCGGTCTCACGAACGCGCTTTCGCTCCCGGTGGCGCTCACCGACGCCCGTCTTGTGATCGTCGCTTTTACGATCGCTATCGCCGCGCTTGCGCTTCGACTGGCGGGAGCGAGCAACGGACGTCGATTACGGGTCCTTCAGTTTCTTGTGGCGCTGCCACTTGGCGCGCTGCCGCTCGTAACTGGCGGCGACGACCTTCCCGTCATCGCGCTCGTGCTGCTCGGCCTCGTCCTTGCCGCGCGGCGATCGCCGATACTTGCCGGCCTTGCGCTTGGCTGCGCGGCGACGCTCAAGTTCACGGCGTGGCCGATCTTGTTGTTGATGGCGTTGGCCTCCCAGGACCGGGCCGGTCGCCGGGCTCCTGGCCGCTATCTCGTGGCTGCCGCGCTCGTCGTCGTTCCCGTGACAGCGATCGGCCTCATTCCTTCGCCAAAGGCGTTCTTCGAGAGTGTTGTGCGGTTCCCACTCGGCCTCACGAACATTCGCTCGCCTGCGGCGAGTCCGCTCCTTGGCCAGATGATCACTAATCTGCTGCCGAGTCATCGAAGGTTGATAACCGTCGTTCTGCTCGTGGTGGGTCTTGGGATCGTCATCGCGGTCGGAAAGATACGAACGCCGCGGACGACGGCTCAGGTGGCAGGCTTTACGGCGTTCGCGCTGCTGATCGCGACCGTGCTGGCCCCGGCGACGCGCTTTGGCTACCTCATCTACCCAGCCGATCTCGCTGCATTCGCGTATCTCGTCGCAGGGATGCGGCCCGTCGCTGTCGCGACCGGTAAATCCGAGCAGTCCGGTCAATCCGAGCAGTCCGGCGAGTTGGTGTCGGCTGGTCAGTCGGGGTCGTCGAGTTCGACGAGCTGGAGCGAGACCGTCGACGCAACGGTCGCGTCGCCACCACCTAGCGCGGGTGAGACGGACGGATTGCTCGACTCGACGATGACCTCTAGCTCCCAATAGAAGCCGTCCGATCCGCCGATCGTGGCGAACAGCTCGCTGCCTTTGCCATCGGCTGTCGCGTCGGTTCGGGTTAGCTTCCACTTCTCGTGGCTGAGCTCGAGCCGGTAGAAGGTGACGAGGTCGCTCGCCTGATCCGGCGCCGACAGCGTCAGGTTCCCTGCAAATAGCTCGAGATTCTCGGCTGCCCGATGCGACGACGTGAGCGTGGCATTCGCCGGCACCACTACCGCCTCGGTCACGTTCGCCGGTGGCTCGCCGGCGACGGCGATCTTGGAGATGAAGTTGCTCGCGCTCGCCGCCGAGATCGTCGATCCCGAGACCTGCCCGAGCGCTGCTGGAGGCACCTTTGGTCCCGACGAGAGCGCCGCCAGCAGAAAACCACCGAGTGCGACGACAGCGACGAGGCCGAGAAAGATCAGTGCCGGACCCTTGCGCGGAAATTGCGGCGAAAGTCGCGAGACGCCAGGCTCGGGTAGGGACCCGCCGTCGGCGTTCACCGCAGGCGAGGTGGTAACAGCGGGAGTGGATTCGCCGGTCGCGGTCATGATCAGATCTTTTCCAGCCTACCGGTCGTCAACTTTGTGACAAAGTCGAAGGTCCGCACTTTCCACACGTGTGTGGCACTCCCGAGCACCGGTCGGCGGTAGCCTGAGGTATGGCGATCGTCGAACCACTGGCGAATGGAACAACTGAGTTCCGACCTGGGTCTCCGGTACTTTCTTCGGAGGCTTCCTCGGACATGGTGCCCACTATTGAGCCGCTCCTTGCCGAGCTCGCCAAGCGTCGTCCAGACGAGGACGGTGACATCGTTCGACGGGCGTTCGCGGTCGCAAGTCGTGCCCATGAGGGTCAGACCCGACTCTCTGGTGAGCCCTACGTCGCACACTCGGTCGCCGTAGGTCTGATCGTCGCGCAACTCGGTCTCGATGCGACGAGCGCTGCTGCCGCGGTGCTCCACGATGTCGTCGAGGACACCGAGGTCACGCTCGATGAGATCGCTGCGGAGTTCGGCCCAGACGTCGCAGAGATCGTCGACGGTGTGACCAAGATCGATCGCCTGCACGTTTCCTCGAGAGAGGCCCAGCAGGCGGCGACGGTACGAAAGATGCTCGTCGCGATGGCCAAGGACTGGCGAGTGCTCGTAATAAAGCTCGCCGACCGACTACACAACATGCGGACGCTCTCGGTGATGCCGGAGTGGAAGCAGCATCGAACCGCGCAGCAGACGCTCGATATCTACGCGCCGCTCGCGCACCGGCTCGGTATCGAGGAGATCAAGTGGCAGCTCGAAGATCTCTCGTTCCAGGCACTTCACCCGAAGCGCTACGCCGAGATCGCGCAGATGGTGGCGACGAGAGCCCCACGGCTTGATATCGAGCTCGATCAGGTACTCGACCTCGTCCGAGGGCGCCTCGCAGCCCTTGGCGTCGAGGCGGTCGTGACGGGCAGGCCGAAGCACCTTTGGAGCATCTACGAAAAGATGGTGGTCCGGGGCAAGGAGTTCGACGAGATCCATGACCTCATCGGGATCCGCATCGTCGTCGACCAAGAGAAGGACTGCTGGGCAGCGCTCGGCTCCGTGCACGCGCTCTGGCCTCCGATCCAGGGCAGGTTCAAGGACTACATCAACTCGCCGAAGTTCAACCTCTACCAGTCGCTGCACACAACGGTGCTCGGCGCGAGTGGGAAGGCCATCGAGGTCCAGGTCCGGACCCAGGAGATGCACCACCGCGCGGAGTACGGCATCGCAGCCCACTGGGGCTACAAAGAGGCGGTCGGCCTCGGTGCACACTCGGCGGAGGACATGGCGTGGTTCCGGCGCTTCGCCGATTGGGAGCAGGACACCACCGACCCAGTCGAGTTCCTCGAGTCATTAAAGCTCGACCTCGACCAGGGCGAGGTGTACGCCTTCACGCCCAAAGGCGCGATCATCACCTTGCCCACCGGCGCGACGCCGATCGACTTCGCCTACGCGGTCCACACCGAGGTTGGGCACCACTGCATCGGTGCCAGGGCGAACGGCCGGCTGATACCGCTTGACTCGAAGCTGAACTCTGGTGACACCGTCGAGATCTTCACCTCCAAGATCCCAACAGCCGGCCCGAGTCAGGATTGGCTAAAGATCGTCGTGTCGGCTCGAGCGAGGAACAAGATTCGCCAGTGGTTCTCGAGGGAGCGGCGCGAGGACTCCATCGACAGCGGCAGAGAAGAGCTTGTAAAGGCGCTTCGCCGCGAGGGTCTCCCGGCCCAACAGCTCTCCGCGCCCGCAGCACTTGGCGAGATCGCCACGTCGCTCGGGTTCTCCGACGTCGACACGCTCTACGCGGCGATCGGCGACGGCCACAGCTCGGCTCGAAATATCGTGCAGCGTCTACAACGCGACCTCTCAGACGGCGAGGAGCAGCCGCCGACGACGGTGTTTCGATCCAGGCGGCCCACTGGCAGGGGTTCGGGCGCGGTTGGCGTCTACGTGGAGGGTCTCGACGATGTGATGGTGCGGCTGTCGCGGTGCTGCACACCGGTTCCTGGCGACGCCATCATCGGGTTCGTGACACGCGGCAGGGGAGTCTCGGTCCATCGCGAGAGCTGCACGAACGCCCAGGCGCTCGTCGGCAAGAAGGGCGAGCGCCTGATCGAGGTCGAGTGGGACGAGTCGCTGCCGCACGTGTTCTTAGCCGCCGTCGAGTTGAAGGCCCTCGATCGTGCACAGCTTCTCGTCGACGTGGCGCGCATCTTTTCTGAGAATCACGTGCCGATCTACTCCTCCTCGACCCAGGTGGGCGCAGATAGGGTGTCGAGCATGCGTTTCGAGTGCGAGCTTGCCGACGTCGGCCATCTCGACACTGTTCTCAATGCGATTCGCCAGCTAGAGGGTGTCTACGATGCGTACCGCATCCTCCCTGGCAGGGGTCGACCGCTGGCATTTTCTCAGCAGTGACCTCGTTTCAGGCACCGACGGGCACGCGCGATGTGCTCGCCCCGGAGAGCGCGCGCGTCGAAACACTCGTCGGGCGATTCGCGCGTCAGGCACACCTCGCCGGCTACGGGCTGATCGTCTCACCGATGTTCGAAGATGTCGGCGTCTTTCGCCGTGGCGTCGGCGAAGAGTCCGAGGTCGTGACGAAAGAGATGTACGAGTTCGAAGATAAGGGAGGGCGCATGCTTGCACTGCGCCCCGAGGGCACGGCATCGGTTGTCCGTGCCTTCGTGCAGCACCGTCCACTCGTGCCCTGGAAGGCGTGGTACCTCACGCCGGCATTTCGCTACGAACGCCCACAGGCGGGACGGTATCGCCAGCACCACCAGCTAGGTGTCGAGGTTCTCGGTACCGACGATCCCGATCTCGACGTCGAGGTGATCGGCCTGCTCGACGCGTACCTCCGCTCGGTTGGGCTTCGTGCCATCGAGCTTCGCGTGAACTCGATGGGCGATGGCGCCTGCCTGCCGGGCTATCGCGAGCTGCTTTCGGCCTATCTCGAAGCGCACGTCGCAGAGCTTTGCAGCGAGCACCAGAACACCTGGCGGAAGAACCCGCTTCGAGTCCTTGACTGCAAACGCCCTGCGTGCCTCGCTGTTCGCGAGGGAGCGCCGCGTCTGTCGGCGTCGCTTTGTGACGAATGCAGAGCACACTTCGCGCGCGTCACCGATGGCCTCGACGCGCTCGGCATCGCCTACACACGGGATGATTTTCTCGTACGGGGCCTCGACTATTACGTACGGACCACGTTCGAGTTCGCCTCGAGCGCGCTCGACGCGGCGCAAAACGCCGTCGGCGGCGGCGGCCGCTACGACGGACTTGCCGAGGCGCTCGGCGGTCCACCAACCCCTGGCGTCGGCTTCGGTAGTGGCGTCGAGCGGGTGCTGCTCGCAGCTGAGGCTGAAGGTGTTGATCTCGCGGCGCCACCGCTTGGTGTTTTCGTCGTCGATCTCACTGACGGCTCGGTCGCGCGCGATCTCACGCACCTGCTTCGTCGGGCCGGAATATCAGCAGATCGCGCGTTCGAGGGGCGGTCGCTCAAAGCCCAGATGCGCCTCGCCGACCGTTCCGGGGCGCGCCTAGCCGTCATTATCGGCGCCAACGAGCTCGCAGAGGACCGTGCAACCATCCGGGTACTCGGCGGCGCCGACGCCCATCATCAACAGCTGGTCGAGCGTGCAAAGCTCGTCTCGACGATCCTGGAGCTGCTCGGATGAGCGAAGCACCCGTCCCATTCGCCCCCGAGCCTGTCGGCATGCGCTCGGCCTACTGCGGCACTGTTCGCGCTGCAGATGTCGGCAGGACCGTCACGGTCTGTGGGTGGGTGGCAAGGCGGCGTGAGCACGGCGAGCACCTGGCCTTTCTCGACGTCCGCGACCACACCGGTGTGCTGCAGTGCGTCGTCGACGGCGCACACTCGTTCCGCTCGGAGTATGTCGTCGCCGTGACCGGCCTTGTCCGACGCCGTCCGGCAGGGATGGAGAACGATCAGCTAGATACCGGCGAGGTAGAGCTCGGGGACTGCGAGGTCGAGGTGCTCGCCGAAGCAGAGCCGCCACCGTTCTCCCTTGACGGGCGGAATGACGCCGAGGAGTCGGTACGGCTTCGGTACCGCTTCATCGATCTGCGCTCCGAACGGATGCAGGCCAACTTGCGCCTTCGCGCTCGGGTAAACGCCGCGCTCAGGTCCTCGATGGATCGGCAGGGCTTCACCGAGCTCGAGACGCCGTTGCTGTGGACGCCGACACCCGAAGGTGCCCGCGAGTTCGCGGTGCCGTCTCGGCTGCAGCACGGCTCCTTTTACGTGTTGCCGCAGTCGCCCCAGATCGCGAAGCAGCTCTCGATGGTTGGTGGCTTTGACCGCTACTACCAGATCGCCCGTTGCATGCGCGACGAGGATCTTCGGGCGGATCGCCAGTTCGAGTTCACCCAGCTCGATGTCGAGGCCTCCTTCGTCACCGAAGAGGACGTGCGCAGCTTCGTCTCGGTGGCGATCGCGGACGCGACTGAGGCAGTCACCGGCGAGCGAGGGTCCGAGATCGTCGAGATGACCTGGGACGAGGCACTCGACCGCTACGGCACCGACAAGCCGGATCTCCGATTCGGCATGGAGCTCATCGACGTCGGAGCGGTGTTCGCCGAGACGGAATTCAAGGCGTTCCAGGCAGAGACCGTAAAGGCGCTCGTGCTGGTCGGCGGCGCGGACTCGCCGCGCTCTCGTCTAGACGGGCTGGTCGATCGCGCAAAAGCACTCGGCGCGAAGGGTCTGGTCTGGATGCGCGTCACCGGCGAGGGGGAGCGAACCGAGCTCGAGTCGCCGATCGTGAAGTTCCTAAGCGATCTCGAGCAACAAGCACTGATCCGGGCGACGAATGCAGCTCCAGGCGACCTGGTCTTGATCGTGGCCGACGAGCACCGCCTCACCTGTGAGGTTCTCGGCCAGCTCCGGGTCGATCTGGCGCGACCTCCGGTGTCGGAGGGGCCGAACCGGTTCTGTTGGGTGATCGACTTCCCGATGTTCCTTGGCGTCGACGAGGCCGGAAATCCGCGGGCTGCGCATCATCCCTTCACGATGCCGAAGGCCGAGCATCTTGCGCTCTTAGAGAGCGATCCCTTGCGCGTCCGCGCCCAATCCTACGACCTGGTGCTAAATGGCTGGGAGCTCGGGTCGGGGAGCATCCGAATCCATCGTCGTGACATCCAGGCCGCCGTGTTCCGTGCGCTCGGCATCACCGATGAGGAGGCCGAGGCACGCTTCGGCTTCTTGCTCAGTGCATTTCGTTACGGCGCGCCGCCGCACGGCGGTTTCGCGGTAGGCCTTGATCGCTTCGTCGCAGTGCTTTGTGGCGAGGAGAACATCCGCGAGGTCATCGCCTTTCCAAAGACGCAGTCCGGCTCGGATCCGATGACAGGGGCGCCGCTGCCGCTCACGCCGCGCCAGTTGGCTGACCTTGGCATCCGCGTCGTCGTTCCGCCTGCGGCGGGAGTAGCTGGGGGCAGGTAGCGAGATGGCAGAGCGGCGTCAAAGCGACCTCTTCGACGCCGCCGCGGCCGATGAGTTGAGCAGGCGGGCACCACTAGCTGAACGAATGCGCCCGCGCCGACTAGACGACGTGGTCGGCCAGCGGCACCTGCTCGCCCCTGGCGCGGCTTTTCGCAAGCTCGTGGAGTCCGATCGGCTCTCCTCGGCAGTGCTGTTCGGGCCGCCAGGGACCGGCAAGACGACCGTCGCTCGCCTCGTTGCGGAGTCGACGTCGAAAGAGTTCGTGCCGCTGTCGGCGACCTCGGCGGGCGTTCGCGACGTCCGAGAGGTGCTCGACGATGCACGACGTCGTCTCGGTGAGCGTGGTCAGGGGACGATCCTGTTCTTAGACGAGATCCATCGCTTTTCACGCTCGCAACAAGACGCGCTCTTACCTGGAGTCGAAGATGGCACGGTGGTGCTGATCGGAGCGACGACGGAGAACCCGTTCTTCGCGCTGAACGCGCCGTTGCTTAGCCGCTCGACACTGTTCCGATTCGCCGAGCTCGACTCGGGCGAACTCCTCGAGCTCGCGCATCGCGTGCTTGTTCTCGAGTCAGCGACTGCTGACGAAGCAGCACTCGCGCATCTGGTCGCGCTTGCCGAAGGTGACGCACGCGCGGTCATCGGCACTCTCGAGGTGGCGCTCGCTATCGTCGAGGTCCGCGACGGTGGCCGCAAGATCGATGAGTCGGTCCTCGCAGAGGCGCGGACCACACGGGCGATGCGATTCGGGCGCGACGAGCACTACGACCTCGTGAGCGCCTTCATCAAGTCGATTCGAGGCTCAGACGTCGACGCCGGTCTTTACTGGCTAGCTCGTCTCATTGCCTCCGGCGAGGACCCTCGGTTTCTTGCCCGGCGACTCGTGATCCTCGCGAGTGAGGACGTCGGAATGGCAGATCCGATGGCACTCGTCGTCGCTACCTCGGCGGCGGCCGCGCTCGATCGCGTCGGCCTGCCCGAGGCCTCGCTCAACCTCGCCCAGGCAGTAGTCCATCTGGCGCTCGCCCCGAAGTCCAATGCGACCTCGCGGGCGCTCTGGGCAGCGCAGGCCGACGTCGAGCACGAGCCACTCGGCGACGTACCTGCTGAGCTTCGAGACGCCCATTACCAAGGCGCGGGGTCGCTCGGCCACGGAGTCGGGTATGAGTATCCTCACGATGACCCTCGCGGCTGGGTCGATCGCTCCTATTTGCCAGCTGCACTGCAGGGGCGCAGGTACTTTGTAGCGAGCGAGCACGGCCAAGAGCATCAGCTCTCGGAGCGTCTCGAGCGGCTTCGAAGTGGCAATCCGACCGAATCAGAACCAAGTGACGAGGAGAAGGGACCAAGGACGCGAGAACCATGACACTTGACGCCGAAGGCCTCCGGTCCGCCTTCACCGGATTTTTCACCGAGCGTGGTCACGTCCTTGTGCCGTCAGCAGGCCTTATCCCGCATCATCCACTCGCGCCGATGTTCACGAATGCCGGTATGAACCAGTTCCTCCCCTACTTCGTCGGTGAAGAACGCGCGCCGTTCGCGCGAGCAACGAGTGTGCAGCGATGCGTGCGCGTGCGCGGCAAGCACGACGACGTGGAGCTGATCGGGCGCACCACCCGTCACGGCAGCTTCTTTGAGATGCTCGGGAACTTCAGCTTCGGTGACTACTTCAAGCACGACGCGATCGCCTTCGCGTGGGAGTTCCTCACCGTTACGCTCGGTCTCGATCCATCCCGCTTATGGGTGACGGTCCACCTCGACGACGACGATGCCGCGGCGATCTGGCTCAATGAGATCGGTATCCCGGCCGAGCGCTTGCAGCGCATGGGCGAAGACAACTTCTGGGAGATGGCCGAGACCGGACCGTGCGGACCGTGCTCGGAGATCTACTACGACCGCGGGGACGTCTTTGGAGCTCCAGGCGGCCCCGCGCACGGCGGCGAAGAGCGCTATCTCGAGATCTGGAACCTCGTCTTCATGCAGTACTCGATGCAGGCCGACGGGTCGCTCGAGCCGCTCCCGTCGCCGAACATCGATACCGGGGCGGGGCTCGAGCGGATCTTGACGGTGCTCGAAGGCGCGCACTCGGTGTGGGAGACGACGCTGATCGCGCCGCTCGTAGCTAGCGCCGCAGCTGCGGTGGGTGCCACCTACGGTGCATCGAACGAGGACGACGTCGCGCTTCGCGTGATAGCGGACCACGCCCGGACGATGAGCTTTCTCATCTCCGACGGGGTCTTCCCCTCGAATGAGGGTCGCGGCTATGTGCTGCGGCGGATCATCCGCCGGGCGGTGCTTCGCGCACAGCGTTTCGCACCGACTGCGCTCGTGTTGCCGCAGGTTGTCGAGGCAGTCATCGCCCAGATGGGTGGTGCCTACCCTGCACTCGTAAGAGATGGCGAACTGCTCGCTACCACGATCGCCCATGAGGAGGAGGCGTTTCGACGCACGCTTCGTCAAGGCAGCGCACTGATCGAAGAGGTACTCGCGACTGGAACGACCACGATCCCTGGCGATGTCGCCTTCCGCCTCCATGACACCTTCGGATTCCCGATCGAGCTCACCACCGAACTGGCCCATGAGCGACTCGTCGACGTCGATCTCGAGGGCTTCGAGATGGAGATGAGCGCGCAGCGCACCCGCGCCCGCCAGGCCCGACGAGCAGGCGCCGGCCAAGGCACCGAGCTCGGAATCTGGCGAGAGGTGCTCGCCGAGTTCGGCCCTACCCGATTCGTCGGTTACACGACGCTCTCAGATGACGCTCGCGTACTCGCCGTCGTCGAGCGAGAGGCGGAGGGTTTCGCGAGCTATGAAGGCGAGCGGCCACCTAAAGAAAGCGCTCTCTACGACATCGTGCTCGACGAGACGCCGTTTTACGCCGAGGGTGGTGGCCAGATCGGCGACACCGGCTACCTCGAATCCGAGTCCGGTCGCTTCAGGGTCCTTGACACCACGACAGCGATCGAGGGTCTTCGCCGGCACACTGGCTACTTCCAAGGCGAGCCCTTCGAAGCGGGCACCCTTGTTACTGCGAGTGTCGACGCGACGCGCCGCGCCTCGATACGACGAAACCACACCGCGACGCACCTGTTGCAGGCGGCGCTTCGAAGCGTGCTCGGCGAGCACGTGACCCAGCAAGGCAGCCAGGTCGCCCCCGATCGGTTGCGATTCGACTTTTCGCACTTTTCGGCGCTAAGTGACGAGGAGATCGACGAGGTGGAGCGCTTCGTGAACGACGCGGTCCTTGGCGACGAGGCGGTCCGAGCGTCTGAGTCCTCAAAGCCCGAGGCGGAGGCACGCGGCGCGATCGCGTTCTTCGACGAGAAGTACGGTGACGTCGTCCGCGTGGTCGAGGCAGGTGACGTCTCGATCGAGCTCTGTGGTGGGACCCATGTCTCCGAGCTCGGGACGATCGGCGCCTTCCGGATCACCTCGGAGAGCTCGATCGGCGCGAACACCCGTCGAATCTTCGCGACGACTGGCGCCGGTTCGCTCGCGGCCTTCCACGATGAGGAGATCGCTCTTCGCCGTGCAGCTGGATCGCTCCGAACCACGCCTGAGGAGCTGCCAGAGGCACTTGCTCGGGTGCTCGAGCACCAGCGACAGCTTGAAGACGAACTCGGGCGCCTGCGCTCGGATCGCCTCGGACAAGACGCGAGCTCGCTTGCCGCCCGAGCAGTCGAGGGCCGAGTGGTGGCCCGGCGCGACGGCCTCGATCCAGGAGAGCTCCGTGACCTAGCAATGCGAATCCGCGACGCAGCAGGGGTAGAGGCGGTCGGACTCCTCGGCACGCCAGACGGTGTCAAGGTTGCCCTTGTCGTCGCCGTCGCGAAAGGTGATGCCCGCGACGCGAAAGCGATCGCAGGCGAAGTCGCGAAGCTGGTGGGTGGCGGAGGCGGAGGCTCAGCTGAGCTCGCGACCGCAGGTGGTCGAGATGTCGGCGCAATCGATGCTGCGCTCGCCTCGCTCGATCATCTTCTTGCGGTCAGCTAAGCGCCGATGAGCGATGCCGAGAGCCGCGCCGTGCCAGGACCAGCCATGGCGCTCGATCTCGGCGACCGGCGGATCGGCGTGGCGCTGAGCGATCGACGGCGGATCCTTGCCAGCCCACTCACGGTGGTACTGCGAAGCGGCGACCGGGCTCGAGAGCACGCCGAGATCTGTCGACTGGTCGAGGAGGCGGGTGCGACGACGGTGGTCGTCGGCCTTCCGCTTTCGCTCTCTG
>Ga0207933_1002062_pt1 | contig 13697 bp, 10 predicted proteins | sample NGESurdeep092012_4_FD_184488 | JGI IMG/M metagenome (GOLD analysis project Ga0207933, IMG submission 184488) | Arctic peat soil microbial communities from Barrow, Alaska - NGEE Surface sample F53-3 deep-092012 (SPAdes) | ecosystem: Environmental > Terrestrial > Soil > Wetlands > Peat ... | reverse complement strand
TAAATTCTATTAAACTCATTCCTGTAAACATGGCTAATAATTTTAGCTCAAATATACTAATATTATTAGCTTAAAACAAATACTATTCAATTCATCACGACCTATCTGCTTTATTCTATAAAAAGAAATAAGGGAAGGATATCCTGGCCTGGCACAAACAGCTGTAGCGGTTGCCCGGATCAGGGATTGGTGTTCCGGGGATTATATACAGCGCTTTCCGGGACGATGGTGATCAAAGCTTGTAGCCGGTGCAGCAGGCAATGAAAAACCGCAATTTTCAATTTTCATTTTTTCTTACTCCGATTTTTCACGAAGTTTACAGCTTCCATTTTTTAAATCATCGTCATGAACAAAAAACTTGCCCTTTTCCTGGTTTTCAATTTTCTTTTTCTTCTCCTTGTAAGGGCGCAGCCGGAGCGCTGGCAGCAGCATGTAAACTACAATATGAATGTGGAGGTGAACGTGAAAACGAACATCATTAGCGGCACGCAAAAACTGGAATACACCAATAACTCTCCCGATAGGCTGAACAAGGTTTATTTTCATCTTTACTGGAACGCGTTTCAGCCCGGCAGCGAAATGGATGTGAGAAGCCAGGAACTAGGTAAGATATTGATAAATGGGCGACCCGATTGGGATTCCAGGGTAACAGACCGTATTTCGAAACTCACTCCATCAGAGGAAGGATATCAAAAAATAAAATCACTAAAGATCAATGGTGTAGAGCAACCGATGATCGTTCATGGAACCATCCTGGAAGTAGATCTTACGAAAGACATTCAGCCAAAAAGTAAAGTGAATTTTGATTTGGTTTTTGAAGCGCAGGTGCCCATACAAATAAGAAGAAGCGGCCGCGACAATGCGGAAGGCGTTAGATATAGTATGAGTCAGTGGTACCCAAAATTATGTGAGTACGATTATGAAGGCTGGCATACGCCTCAATATGTAGCGCGTGAGTTTTATGGCGTTTGGGGGGATTACGATGTGACGATTAAAATAGATAAAAATTATAAGCTGGGCGGCACGGGTGTTTTAGAAAATGCGAATCAAATCGGTTGGGGATATGATAAACCCGGTACTTCATTAAAAAGTATTTCTTCCGCAGAACGCACCTGGCATTTTAGTGGTAAAAACGTACATGATTTTGTGTGGGCTGCAGATCCGGATTATGAGCACATTGTAAAAAGTGTAGATGGCGTTAAGATCAATGTGATCTATAAAAAAGTAGATTCCATGGAACAGCGCTGGCAGCGGTTGGCAGACGCCGCGGTTACCGTGTTACCTTACATGGAAAAGCGTTTTGGGAAATATGACTACCCGCAGTATTCCTTTATCCAGGGCGGTGATGGCGGCATGGAGTATCCAATGGCCACGCTTATAAAGGGCCCCGGACTTGTTTCTGCTTTTCACGAATGGATGCATAGCTGGTACCAGATGATGTTGGGCTCTAATGAAAATGAACATCCATGGATGGACGAAGGTTTTGCAAGCTATGCAGAAGGAGAGGTGACCGCGTATTACGATAAAATGATGAATATTGAAAGTGACAAAGCTTTGCCGCTTCACCACGCCGGGGCATACCGTAATTATTATTTTTTGCAACAGTCGGGCCTGGCAGAACCAATGACTACCAATTCGGATCACTACAATACCAACCTGGCCTACGAAATCAACGCGTATTCAAAAGGAGAAATGTTGCTGGAGCAACTTGGATATATTGTGAGCGATTCTGTAAGGGATCAGATTTTACTTGAGTATTATAAATTGTGGAGGTTTAAACATCCTAATCCAAATGATTTTTTTAAGGTAGCGCAGGACGTTAGCGGTATTCAATTAGGATGGTATAAAGAGTATTGGTTAAATACAACTAAGTCCATTGACTATAAAATAGACAGCTTGTGGGGAGAGGGTGATATTAGTAAGATCAGATTAAGGAGAATTGGAGAAATGGCCATGCCTATTGACCTGGAGCTTACTTTTAGAGATAGCACCAAAGAAATACATTACATACCAATGGATATGATGCTTGCGAATAAACCCGCTGAGAGCAATGAACTAAGATTCGTACATGAGGCATGGAACTGGACAAACCCGACCTACATCGTCGAGTTTAAGCATCCGCTGAATCAATTGATAAAAATGGAAATTGACCCAACGAAAAGAATGGCCGATGTGAATTTGGATAATAACGTGTTGAAGTTGAATTGGTGAGAAGCGTGAAATGGTGAATGGTGAAAGCGTGAGTGATGAATCGTTAATCGTGAATTGGGAAGACGTATTATCAACAACAGATGGTATGCTTTGGTAGTCGGTAAGCCTGCCTTTAGCTTTCAGCCTTGAGCATTCAAAATGAATTTTTCCTTAAAAAACTCTTCTTCAAAAATTTTACTAATTTCCCAAACTCTTGGGTGCAGGCCACTTTCATGAATTTCTTTGGTGAGGTCACCGCCCTTCAGGCAAATCAAGCCGGTAATTTTTTTAGGTTGATTTACTGGTCTTTTATGTAACAGTGGCCTGCTCCAATACCACAGATCTTTTACCGAAGCCACCGCCCTGGAAACTATTACATCAAATTTTTTATCTTTAATATCTTCTGCGCGCGTATGCTGCACTGTTAGGTTTTTTAATTCAATCGCGTTGGCAACTGCTTCCGCTACTTTCAGTTTTTTATTGATGCTATCTACCAAATGAAAATGAACATTTGGGAAAAAGATGGCCAGCGGAATACCAGGAAAACCGCCCCCGGCGCCAAGGTCCATAATTTGGTATCCACCAGGAAAATCAAATTGAGTAGCGATAGCAAGAGAATGTAACACGTGATGTTCGTAAAAATGCTCCATGTCTTTCCTGGAAATCACATTTATCTTTTGATTCCATTCTCCATAAAGATCTTTTAAAGCGGCAAATTGCTGCAATTGCTTCTCAGAAAAATCAGCAAAATATTTGGTGATGATTTCCATTTAAGAAATGTTGTTTTTTGTTTGTTTACTGTAGGTTAATGAAGATACGTAAATGAATTTGCCTTCATTAAATCTCTTTTGCCAAAATAGATGGCCGCTCATGACATACGTTCAAAATCATTTCTCCAAATAACGTGTTGGCCCATGCAAACCATTTTCGGGTAAAGTCTTTTGCTACTCTATTTCCACTTTTCATTTGGCTTTTTCAAAAGCGAAGAAGCGAAAATCAAATAATAAAAAAACATCCACACATCAAAAAATAGAAACCAGGGAAACAAATCTTTTTCATCTAATTTACTGGTGGTTTTGAAAATGACGATAGATTGAATAATGAGGCGGAGGCCAAAAACACCCAAGGCAATTCTCCAGTCAAAAAAAACGACTGAAAGAACAAACAGCGGATAAAATAGAAACTGCGACAAAGCATAAAGACCTAACAGAAATTGATGGATTCCTTCGTAGTACTTGCTGGTAGTATAATGGCGGTTTTTTTGCTGAAACCATTGCTTCCAGGTCTTTGGCGGTTCGGATAAGGTGAACGAATCTTTATCTACAACAATTGTTGTATTTGTTTTCGTGGTTGCTTTATTAATAAACAGATCGTCATCGCCGCCGGGTACATGATTGTGAGCCGAAAATCCTTTGTGCCGAAAAAAAACTTCTTTTTTATAACTTAAATTCCTTCCTACACCCATATAAGCGAGACCGCTTTCAGCATACGACAGATATTGCAACGCCGTATGAAAAGTTTCCCACCTTACCATCTTATTAAAAAATCCTTTCTTCTTATGCATGGGCCCATAGCCTAACACAATTTCAATTCCATCGGTAAACATTTCCTGCATTTTCTGAATCCAGAATTCTGAAGCTGGCACACAATCCGCATCTGTTAATAAAACGATTTCGTGTTTAGCAGATTTGATTCCGATGCTCAGCGGATATTTTTTCCCGGGGATGAAGCGAGCTTCCTGCTTGAGTTCTACGATTTGCAATTGCTTAAAAGATCTCTGAAACTCTTCCAAAATATATTTGCTCTCATCGAGGGAATTATCGTTTACGACAATCACTTCATGAGTGGTTGGGTATTTTTGTACCAATGCGCCGGGAAGATTTTTTACAAGGTTGGCCGCCTCATCTCTCGAACAAATAATTACAGAAACAGGATGTGTTTGAAAAGTGTTTTTTGCCTTCGGCTTCAAAAATGCGAGACGTAAAAAGAAAAACAGGTAATAGAATAATTGTATAAAAGTAATTATACAAAAGCCGAGAAAAATGATGTTTCCGGGGGAGTTCAAAAAATCAGTTAGTTCCATTTAGAATGCAAACATACTTTGCTTATAGATAGATGCAAAAAAATAATATGGCGCTCATTTATAATGCGGATGATCTGAATTACCGCACAAGCCTTAAAATTTTATCAATTGAAAGGAAAGAAAATTAGTTTTTATTTCTGATCTGCAAGATGACAGGTATTTTTATATATATTATTAAGACACTAAATAGTTACGAGGCGTTGCGATTTATTAGAGACATTGTGGCCTAGCGGTGGGATGGCCCGGGCAAACGCGCGGAGCTGTCGGGTTGTCCTTGATTTTTTGTTTCTTTTGCATCAAGGCAAGAGAAAAAGCAAAACAAAGTGAACGCAACTAAAAATGGGATTTATAATACAATTCAATACACCATTACTAAATTCGCTGCCTAAACCACCCATCCTAATAAATCATTTGCTCGTTATCTTTGCCCGCTATAAATCTATTTGATGGCCGCATTACAATTTGATCTTCAGCATGCAGACTCAGCTACCAGGGCAAGAACCGGAAAAATCACCACCGATCACGGAGAAATACTGACGCCGATTTTTATGCCAGTAGGAACGGTCGGAAGCGTGAAAGCTGTCACTCAGCAACAGTTGCATGAGAATGTTCATGCACAGATTATCCTCGGTAATACCTATCATTTGTATTTGAGGCCGGGCCTGGAAATACTTGAGGCGGCAGGCGGTTTGCATCAATTCATGAATTGGAATAAGCCGGTTCTTACGGACAGTGGGGGATACCAGGTTTTTTCATTGAGCGGTACGAGGAAGATTACAGAAGAAGGCGCAGTCTTTCAAAGCCACATTGATGGTAGCAGACATTTATTTTCTCCGGAGAAAGTAATGGATATACAAAGAATTATTGGTGGCGACATTATCATGGCTTTTGATGAATGTCCACCGGGGGCAAGCGAGCATGCCTATGCTAAAAAATCGTTGGAGCTGACCAATCGCTGGCTCGACAGGTGCTTTGATCAATTTAATAAAACAAGTAACAAATATGGTTACTCGCAAAATCTGTTTCCTATTGTCCAGGGTGGTGTACATCATGATCTACGGAAATTTTCATGCGAATACGTTTCTTCCAAAGAGGCCACGGGTAATGCTATTGGGGGACTTAGCGTGGGTGAGCCAACAGAGAAAATGTATGAGATCTGCGAACTGTGTTGCGAAAATCTTCCCAAAGATAAACCGCGATATTTAATGGGCGTAGGCACACCGTGGAATATCCTGGAATGTATTTCGCTTGGTGTGGATATGTTTGATTGCGTGATGCCTACCCGCAACGGAAGGAATGCGATGTTATTCACCAGTAAGGGAATTATAAACATAGATAATAAGAAATGGGAAAAAGATTTTTCACCTGTGGATGATGGAATCGATTGTGAAGTGAGTAATTTTTATAGCAAAGCTTACTTGCGTCATTTGATAAAAGCGAAAGAAATATTGGGGTTGCAAATTGCGAGCATTCATAATCTGGCGTTTTATTTGCATATTGTTACCGAAGCCCGTAAGCATATTATTGAAGGTGATTTTTTATCATGGAAAAATGAGATGACTCTGAGATGGCAGGAGAGGTTGTGAGTGGTGAACGTTCAAGCGGGAATGATGAATAGTCATAGGCGACTCTTATATAGTGAGTCGTGACTTGTTTATGAGTTTGGTTTACTTTCTTTTTGTTAACAAATTTTAACTTCATGCATACCTTCTCTAAATTCTGAAATAGATATTTTTGCCATCTTTGAGTTGATAGCTTGTATCGTGTGGAAATGGATATTTTTTAAGTACTCTAAAATCTTTTTATGATCAGACGAATGATGTTTATTTTTATTATAGTTCTTACAACTAATTTTTTGTTGGCCCAGGGAAGTGGCTTTGAAATAAAGGGGACGGAAGGAAATATTTATTTAGAGCATACCGTTGCGCCTAAAGAAAGCTTTTTCAGTATTTCACGAATGTATAATGTAAGCGCAAAAGAGCTTGCTTCTTTCAATCACACTTCGTTGGAGACTCCCTTAAAGATCGGTGAAGTTTTAAAAGTTCCCATGACTAAAACAAATTTTATCCAATCAGGCGCAAATATAAATAGCGCGAATACCGTTCCTGTGTATCATACTATGGAATCCGGCGAAACGCTCTATCGCCTCGGTGTCAATTATAATAAAGTTCATGTTACTTCTTTAAAGGAATGGAATCATCTACAATCGGATGATGTAAGTGCCGGAACCCGCATGATTGTTGGATTTTTGAAAACGGATAATGCGAGTGCTTTATTAGCAACCAATGATGCAGCAACAAAGGAAAGCAATTCAGCCGCGATTGCTGCCGCCATCCCAGCTGCTGGCGCGGCTGCGCGGGAAGTAGCAACAGATGCTTCAGCAGGTAAACCTGCTGCTTCGGAAATGGCGACGGCAAATGCAAGCAGTAAAGTTGAGCCTGCGTTTAACGGTGGTTATTTTAAAAACTTATACAACCAGCAAACTGCTAATAAATCTCTTGTTGATAAAAATGGCCAAGCGGGTGTTTTCAAATCTACCAGTGGCTGGCAGGATGGGAAATATTATTGTTTCAATAACGATGCTGCCGCAGGTACTGTGTTAAAGATTACCAATCCCGCTACCGGCAAAAGCGTTTATGCAAAGGTGTTAGATGTAATACCCGACATAAAGCAAAATGAAGGCTTATCTGTTATTCTCAGCAATGCGGCTGCCGGGCAAATCGGAGCGGGCGAAAATAATTTTTCATGCGTGCTGAGTGTTTTAAAATAACCAGTTTCAGAGTCGCTTATACCCGGCTCACCTACTGTTCCTGATTGCGAAGCGCGTAAAATAAACTTCAAATTTTTATAAAACTTCATGTGCTGCGCCTGTCCCCCAAAAGGGAGCAATCTGTTTAATCAGAAATAGAAGTTTTTTGTTAGTAAAATGAATCCACTTCTAAACGGGCAGATTGCTTCCCGAAATAAAGTCGGGACAGGTTGTCTTCATCTCCATTTACATTAAGTACAACAAAGATATACTGGTTGCTACGCACGATGATAGCTTTGCAATGACGAAAGGGAAAATAAGAATCGTCAATAAATGTTGCTTTACTGTTATGCGCCGTTATTAAAACTTCAGCGCAATCGTTGCTCCATAAGTCTTTGGATCGCCTAAATGCACTGCGCCAAAATCATACGCATATGAAATATAATTTTGATCCGCCATATTCCTTCCCCACAGGCTGATAGAAATATTTTTAAGATTTACCCCAAAGCGTGTATTAATGAGGCTGTAAGCGCTTTGATCTATGGAATTTGCAAGATCAAAATATTGCTTGCCCAGATATCTCCATTCGCCTCTTACAAATAATTGTACGTTCTTTTTTGACCCGACCGATATGCTGTATTGTGCGGCCAGCATGGAAGTGACATCCGGTGTGAAAATCTGCCGGTTTCCTTCCAGGTTCACTTCTCCATTATCTCCTGACACTTTTAGTTTATTGTACACAGCATGTGTGTATCCAAAATTATAATCTATTTCCAATCCTTTTACGGGCAAAGCATTTACTTCCAGTTCTGCGCCCTTGCTGGTTAGCTGCCCGGTATTTTTGGTGATAGTAACCGCATCAGGCAATACAAGCGTAGGCACCTGCACATCAGAAACTATTGTGTAAAACAAAGAGGCATTCAGAATTAATTTGTTATTGAGAAGTGTATTCTTGATCCCTGCTTCAAAATTGTTGCTATGCTCTGGTTTGAACTCGTAAAGCGGCGGTTCAGAAGAGGGGTCTGATGAAAGCGGCGTTAATCCGCCCGCCCTGAATCCGGTACTATAGGTAATGAACGCGATATCTTCTTTCGAATAATGATACGTCAATCCAACCTTTGGAGAAAACGCGCTGAAATTAGCCGTAGAAGAAGTATCGCTTTGGAAATCATATATCGGAGCTGGATTTTTTTGAATTTGTCCTAATACCTCCTGGTACTTGTGTTCATAATCGTAACGTAAGCCAACAGTGAGATCAATTTTCTTTGAAGCCCTGTACGTTTCCTGTCCGTAAATAGCAACGCCTGTTGACTTTGCTGTTGTAGTGTTTATGGAGGAAGAATTAGCATCCCCTCCAAAAAGAGCGGCATCTTCTCCATACACAGTTGCCTGTTTATTAGGGCTGTTTTGATGAAAGAAATAAGCTCCTGTCGTCCAGTTGAACCGACGGCTGGAAGAAGCCGGAGAAGTAAATTTAAATTCCTGCGTAAACACATTTACATTATTCCATTTTTTGCCATAATTATTAAATATTGAAACTGCATCTGCAGGGGAAAAGTCACCATCTATCGGAGTTTTGTAGTAGCGATAATCTGACTGATAAGCTGATTGAGAACTGAAGTTAAATGTTCGTCCACTGTACTTAATGGATAAAGAAGTATTAAAAATATTATCTACCATTTCGGTGATTGCATTCTGATTCAACTTAAAAGGATTTTTAAATGCGTCGTCCTTGCCGAATACCAGTGGAAACGTGCCGTGATTGCGGTTGGCAATATTTTTTGCGTTTAAAGAAATATCCCATTTTGGATTGATAAGATATTTCAGATAATAATTTCCGAGGATACTATGCTGCTTGTCATAATTGCTGTTATTAAATTCGTTGGTATAAAATCCATCTCTTCCATCGTACATTGCCGCAGCCCCGAAATACAATTTATCTTTTATCAATGGAGCTTTTATACCTGCTGTATATCGCTCCTGTCCATGGTTACCGAAAGTGATATCTGCAAAGCCGCTTATACTATTGCCTGGTTGTTTGGTAATAACATTTATGACTCCGCCCATTGCGTTTCTGCCATAAAGAGTTCCCTGTGGTCCTCTTAAAATTTCAATTCTATCCACATCATATAACTGCGAAATATAAGTGTCTAATCCAAATTGGTTAACTCCATCTACGTAGGTAGATACCGCAGGGTCATAAGATGTAGTTACTATTCCCCGGATAGAAGTAACGCTTCTCTTATCTCCGGGATCACCGGAATATAAGTTGGGAGAAATAGCCGTGAGGTAGTTCAAGTTTTTAATGTTGTAATCTACCACGTCTTTAGAAGAAAGTGTAGTAATGCTTTGGGGTAATTGTTGTGCGAGTTCTTCTCTTTTTTGAGCAGTAACCGTTAGCTCACTTAGTTGCTGATAGCTTGAATTCAAGACAATAGAAATTTCAGTTTCATCATTACCAACAACCACTCTTTGGTTTATTTCGGCGTATCCAATCCCGGTGACATTTAAAGTGTAATTTCCAGCAGGAATATTTTTTATTGCAAATACCCCATCCTTATTGGTAACCGCACCGTATTGACTATTTAATAAACGAACAGAAATGCTTTGGAGAGGATTAGAATTTTCGTCGGTGATCTTGCCTTTCAGAACAAATTCGGATTGTGCAATAGATGCAAGGGAAATAAATAACAATGAACAGAATAGTAAAAGATTTTTCATAATAAGGACGGGTCTTTGTAATTGGTTTTTGGATGTTAGATAAAAATGGGTGCTATTTTTTTAATCGCTTGATTGGGTGCAAAAATAATCATACCACCTCAAATAATCGCAATGAAAGCGTAAAGTTTTGACAGAATCCGTTGATTGATTTTTTCTATTATTTGTTTGTTCACTGTAAATTATATATTTACAGTGCTCTTATTCCTCAAACATATTTTAATGATCAAAAAAATAGTTCGTTTTTTCGTGCCTGTTTTATGTATTGTCTTTTCCAGTGATGTTATCTACGCACAGGATTCTTTAAACAGCTATCATTCTGTTCCCGAAAAAAATGTGGCTCCTCAAAATCCCAACCCCCGTTATCTAAAACCTGTTACTCTTATTGTGCCGGGCGCTCTGTTATTGTATGGCGGTCTGAAACCTGTTATAAACGCTATTCCCAAAATTGACAGCACGATCTATACCCGCGTCAAGCAGAATTACCCGGACTTTCATACAAATGCAGCTGATTATTTAACGTGGGTTCCTTCCGCATCGGTTTATGTTTTAGATGCCTTTCATGTAAAGACAGCGCATAGTTTTAAACAGCACCTTATCCTCGATGCAGGTTCTCTTCTTATAGCCGGTGGTATTGGCTATGGCATGAGGCTCATTACTAAGAACAACAAAGTTTATAATTCTTTTGGGACCGACTTTCCATCAGGACATACGACCAATGCTTTTCGTGGCGCTGAAATTTTGCATCAGGAGCTTAAGGCCACCAAGCCATGGCTCAGTTACAGCGGTTATTTGGTAGCAACAGGTGTTGGTTTAATGAGGATATATGATAAGGACCATGTATTGTCTGAAGTGCTCGCTGGCGCAGGACTTGGTATTATTTCCACTAAACTTACCTATTGGGTTTTTGACAAAGTAGAGAATAAAAGAAATACAAATCAAAACCAACTTTAAACTGCGATCAGGAAGTTTGAGGAGTTTAGGCAAAGAGTTTAGTTGAAATTTTATTAAAGTAACTTTATCGCGTTACAATATTTTTAATAATAAATAATATTTTTCATGTGTAAGAAAATAGTCTCGATTGTTATATTGAGTTGCCTTTTATTAGCATGCTCTTCTTCTAAAAAAACTTCTACAAGTGATAAGCTCAATACCTTGACGGTGAAAGAAAAAGGCGACGGTTGGGTATTGCTATTTGATGGAACGACTACCAACGGATGGCATACTTACAACAAAAATGTTGTGACCAAAAACTGGAAAGTAGTGGATGGCGCGCTGGTAATGGATTCTTCAGTAAAAGATGACGCCGACCATGGCGATCTTGTTACCGATAAAGCCTATAAAAATTATGATCTTAAAGTAGACTGGAAAATTTCTCCGGCAGGCAATAGCGGGATTATATTTGACGTAAAGGAATCTCCGAAATTTCAGGATACTTACAACACTGGCGCGGAAATGCAGGTACTCGATAATATAAACGCCGAAGACAATAAAAAAGGCAATCATCTTGCGGGACTTTTATACGATATGAGTGGCACGGCGGAGTTGTCAAAACCAAAAACAGTTGGGGAATGGAACCATTCAGAAATTATACAAAAGGACGGTCATCTTACTTTCTATTTTAATGGTTTAAAGACACTGGACGTACAGCAAGGTAGCGATCAATGGAAGCAAATGATTGACAACAGCAAATTTAAAACATGGGCCGCTTTTATGACATCGCCAGAGGGCAAAATCGCGCTCCAGGATCATGGACACGAAGTTGCATTTCGGAATGTAATGATTAAGGAATTGTAATTAGAAATTATGAATCTCTCTTTGCGTGTGTTTAGAGATTAAATAAAAATCCGCATTATTTGTTTGTCTGCTGATAATGTGGATTGCTATAATTTTTTTTACAGGTTAGATTCTGTGTTTCCTAGTTGTATTTTTTTCGTTGTTCCTCTTTTTCAAAGTTTTTTTCGGCCAGGATATTATTTAAAATGTGCTGGTATTTCTTCTTTTTGGAATAACTTTTATAAAGCCTGAGAAAACCTGCTAAGGAAAGCAGCGTGCCATATACGGCATACAATCCATTTAGCTCGTCTCCAAATGAAAAGAAAATTAAGATGATACCGGCTGCAAGAATTAACCATCCAAGTATTATTTCCGTTTCAAAATTATCAAGCATTTCTTTCGACTTGCTTTCCAGGCTTTCCAGTAACATAAAAGCATACTGCTCATTCACGCCTTTTTTTACCAAGCCATCATAAATGTCGCGGTTAGAAACCGCTCTTTGTTTTTCATTTAACGAATAATCCCAAAGACTTTTTGTGAACTCATAAGCCGTTATTTTTTCAAAAGTGGTTTGATTATTTAAATTGGATAATTCTTTGTCTAATTCGGCCTGCTCGAGAATGCTTTTATCGATATTTCTTCTTTCAAATTGAAGGTTAAGTAAATGAAACGATTCAATGGTGAGATGTAGCGATTCGTTCTTTGCAAATTCAATTAATTCCTGGTCGCCCATACGGGCATATTGTTCCTGTACAATATTTAGTTCAATCATCTGGGTAGCACATTATTTACGAAACAAAAATAGCTTCTAAATTTCAAATGAAAAATCATCTGTTGTAAAATTGCGGCCGATTTGGTTGGTGGGGACGCCAACCACTGGCGGCGGCGGACGCTTCTGGTATTTATTTTGCTACTTCCATTTTCACTTTTTTATTTTTGATCTTATGGTCTTTTATCAGGTGGAGCAGGTGGTTCATTTTTACTTTTCGGATACCTACAAAAGAGAAAAAATCTTTTACTTCTATCAGACCAATATCTTCTTTTTTTAACTCGCCTTTTTGGGTTAAAAAGCCGACAATGTCTACTTTATTTACTTTGTCTTTTTTGCCTGCGGCAATGAAAAGCGTCGCCCACTTTGGTTTTTCGGGTAAAATAATTTCTTCGGGAAGTTCAATTTTTTCAACATCTTCATTAATGTACACGGGCAAATGTTCTTCTTCACTCAATATAAGAATTGCGGTGCCGCTGGCTTCCATCCTTGCCGTGCGGCCGTTGCGATGTATAAAGGCATCTTCGGTGTGTGGCAAGTGATAATGAACGATGTAGCGGATATTGGCGATATCAAGTCCACGCGAAGCAAGATCCGTTGTCACCAATGCGTTAGTTGTACCGTTTCTAAATTTTGACAACGCGCTATCCCGCTGCTGCTGCTCCATTCCGCCATGATAAAATTCATTGTAAATGCCTTTTTCATAAAGCAATGCGCTCGTGCGTTCGACAGCTTCGCGGTGATTACAGAATACAATGGTTGAACGATTACCCAAGTAGCACATGAGTTGGAAAAGTGTTTCGGATTTATCTTTATCGGGAGAAAATACGGTCTTTATCGCCAATCCTTCAGTTTCCTCTCCGGGCTTTAAAAAATTAATTCTTTCCGGGTCTTTCAAGCTGATGAATGATGGTATCTCTGACGCATCAGTAGCGGAGGTAAGAATCTTTTTCTCAACATTTTTAAGTGATTCAACTATGAATTTCATTTCTTCGAGAAAGCCTAATTCCAATGATTTATCGAATTCATCCAATACCAATGTTTTGATTGAATCCACTGTAATATTTCCCCGGCGGATGTGGTCGCCAATTCTTCCGGGAGTTCCTACGATCAGCGCCGGTGGCTGCACCAGGGTATTTTCCTCGATCTCTCTTTTATGCCCTCCATAGGTAGCGGTAATTTTATTGCCCGTACCCATTCTTTTAAAAACGCCTTCTATCTGCATGGCGAGTTCGCGCGAAGGTACCACGATGAGCGCCTGTGTATTTTTATTTTCTTCTTCTACATTTTCCAGTATGGGTAACAGGAATGCTAACGTTTTTCCGGACCCTGTTGCGGAAAGCAACACCATATCGTCCTTTTTCTTAGTAGCTGCAAGAGCGGCTACCTGCATTTCGTTGAGCGCGTCAATT
>Ga0207933_1002061_pt1 | contig 13700 bp, 10 predicted proteins | sample NGESurdeep092012_4_FD_184488 | JGI IMG/M metagenome (GOLD analysis project Ga0207933, IMG submission 184488) | Arctic peat soil microbial communities from Barrow, Alaska - NGEE Surface sample F53-3 deep-092012 (SPAdes) | ecosystem: Environmental > Terrestrial > Soil > Wetlands > Peat ... | reverse complement strand
ATGTGTTCGTATTCGGTCTTGATGTAGGCCGAAAAGCCCTTGGGCGTCATCTGTTCCGGCGTGGCGATTTCCGAGCCCATGGCGCGCAGTTTCAATGGCGCCGGCCCGCTCTCAAGACCGCCTTCGACGGCTTTTGCCAACTGCGCGATGATGGCGGGCGGCGTCGCCGCTGGCGCCACGAGGCCGATATAACTCGCGGCGGTGAAGCCTTTGACGCCGCCCTCGATGAAAGTCTCGACATCGGGCGCCAGAGCCGAGCGCTGCAACGAAGCGACGGCGATGATGCGTGCCTTGCCGGCCTTGTGCATCGGCAGCGCGGTGGAGAATTCCGTCATCGCCGCCTGGATATTGCCGCCGATCAGATCAGGCATCATCTGACCACCGCTCTTGTAGGGGATATGCGTCAGCTTGGCGCCGGTCGCAGCGATGAAACGCTCGAGCGTCATATGCGAGGCGCTGCCCACCCCGCTGGTGGCGATGGCGATCGGCGCTTTCTTCGACAGCGCGATGAAATCCGGCAAGGTCCTGGCCTCGACTTTGTCATTGACGATGATCACGTGCGGCACATAGCTGGTAAGCGCCACCGCCGCGAAATCTTTCAGCGGATCGTAGGCGAGCTTGGCCTGCACAAAAGGATTGACGGTGAGCGGCCCGTTCGAGCCGACCAGCAGCGTGTAGCCGTCGGGCGCGGCGCGCGCGACCACTTCGGCGCCGATCGAGCCGCCGGCGCCGCCGCGGTTATCGACCACCACCGGCTGGCCGAGTGCAGCGCTCATCCGCTCGCCGACGATGCGGCCGACGATGTCGGCATTGCCGCCGGGCGCGAATGGCACGATCAGATGGATCGGCCGATCAGGATAGGCGGCATAGGCCGAGCGCGAAAACAGGCTGGCGGCCGGTGCGGCGGCGATGGTGGCAAGCAAAGCGCGGCGTGAAATCGTCATGCTGTCCTCCCGATCTTCGGTTTTGTGTTCCAGCGTTGACCCGCTGGAATGGTTTTGCAGGTTCCCAATGTGCGGCTTCGTGAAACTGGCGCGCCCGAGACGATTCGAACGTCCGACCTTTGCCTTCGGAGGGCAACGCTCTATCCAGCTGAGCTACGGGCGCGTGGGGCAGGAATAGACGAAACCTCCGCCAGCGGCAACGGGCCTGATTTTGCTCGATCGGATGAGGGGGAAGGCTCCTGCGGCAATGGTCGGCCGTTCGAATCGTCTCGGGCGCGCAAGCGGATAGCGTGCCGATGGTGTGCCGTGGCTCAATGGCAAAACGTGCTCTTACCGCTAGACTAATGTGGCATGGTTTTATCCAAATGCTGCACTCGCCATTGAGCAGAGTTTCGTCATAGCGTTGCTTCCGTCGGTCTCCGATAATTGGCATTATCGGCGCTTTTGATAGAGGACCGCGTGAACGCCGTAGAGATTGAACAAGCGATTTCCGCATTGGCTGAGCAGCCCTTCGATGCTCAGGAGTTTCCGTTCGCCTTCCTCCAAGCCACGCTTGTGGGAGAGGTAGGGCTATAGTTCGCGATCTTTATTTCTTCTTGATGTCTCGCCACTGTAATTCGCATCGCTTCCTTACGCCCTGAAATCTATTTGAGACGTTGCCCCGACGGATTTGAAAGGGAGCAACCGATGCTCGACGTCATCATGTTGGCAATGGGTTTCGTCTTCTTCGCGCTGGCGATTGGCTACAGCTACGCCTGCGACCGGCTCTAAAGGGGGCTGCCATGGTTTTTGACTATTCGCTCGCCGGCCTCGTGACCGCGGGGCTGCTGATCTACCTCACCTACGCTCTGCTGCGGCCAGAGAAATTCTGAGAGACGTGCCATGACTATGATCGGCTGGATTCAAATCCTGCTTTATTGCGCGATCGTTATCGCGATCACGCCGGTGCTCGGCGGTTACATGACGCGCGCTTTTAACGGCGAGCGCACCTTCCTTTCGCCGATACTGCGCCCGGTTGAGGTAGCGCTCTATTGGGCCGGCGGTGTCGACGAGAAGCGTGAGCAGACCTGGCTCATGTATGTCGTCGGCATGCTGCTGTTTCACGTCGGCGGATTTCTTATCCTCTACGTGTTGATGCGAGTTCAAGGCATGCTGCCGTTCAATCCGGCCGAGCAATCGGCGGTAGCTCCGGACCTCGCGTTCAACACCGCGGTCAGCTTCATCACCAACACCAATTGGCAGAACTACGGCGGCGAGGGCACGCTGTCCTACCTCACCCAAATGCTGGGCATGACCCACCAGAACTATTTGTCGGCGGCGACCGGCATCGTCCTGGCGGTGGCGCTGATCCGCGGCTTCGCGCGCGCTTCCGCCAAGACCGTCGGCAATTTCTGGGTCGATATGACCCGCTGCACGCTCTACATCCTTCTCCCGATCTGCGTGCCCTTCGCTCTCTTCCTGGTCTGGCAGGGCATGCCGCAGACGCTCGGCGCCTATGTCGATGCGACCACGCTGGAAGGCGCCAAGCAGACCATCGCCATCGGCCCGGTCGCCTCGCAGGTCGCGATCAAGATGCTCGGCACCAATGGCGGCGGCTTCTTCAACGCCAATGCCGCGCATCCGTTCGAAAATCCGACCGCGCTGGCGAATTACGTGCAGATCATTTCGATCTTCGCGATCGGCGCCGCGCTCACCAATGTGTTCGGGCGCATGGTCGGCAACCAGCGCCAGGGCTGGGCGATCCTTGCCGTGATGGGTGTGCTGTTCATCACCGGCGTCATCGTCTGCTACTGGGCCGAAGCCAGCGGCACCACCGCCATGCACGCGCTTGGCGTCGCCGGCGGCAACATGGAAGGCAAGGAAGTCCGCTTCGGCATCGTCGCCTCGGCGCTGTTTGCGGTGATCACTACGGCCGCTTCCTGCGGCGCCGTCAACGCCATGCACGATTCGTTCACGGCGCTCGGCGGCATGATCCCGTTGATCAACATGCAACTCGGCGAGATCATCGTCGGCGGCGTGGGCGCCGGCCTCTACGGCATGCTGCTGTTTGTCATCATTGCGATTTTCGTCGCCGGCCTGATGGTCGGTCGCACGCCCGAATATGTCGGCAAGAAGATCGAGGCCAAAGAGGTCAAGATGGCGATGCTCGCCATTCTGGTGCTGCCGTTGATGTATCTCGGCTGGACGGCCGTTGGCATCGTCAATCCGCAGGCACTGCCTCAACTCGGCAATGCGGGGCCGCACGGCTTCTCGGAGATGCTCTATCTGTACACGTCGAGCACCGGCAATAACGGTTCGGCCTTCGCGGGTATTTCCGCCAACACGATGTTTTTCAACATCACCGGCGCCATCGCAATGTTCGTCGGCCGCTTCTTCATGATCATTCCGGCAATGGCGATTGCCGGGGCGCTCGCGGAGAAGAAGAGCATACCGGCATCGACCGGTACGTTTCCCACGACCGGCGGCCTGTTCGTCGGCCTTGTTGTCGGAGTGATTGTCGTCGTCGGCGGCCTCACATTCTTCCCCGCGCTTGCGCTCGGGCCGATCGTCGAGCATCTCGCGATGCAGGCGAACACGCTTTTCTAAAACGGGATTCATTCGGAGTTACGGCCATGGATACTTCCAAACTGCGCAAACGGATGCCGGTTTCCACGCTGTTCGACCCCAAGATCGTGCTGCCTGCGATCGGTCAGGCCTTCGTCAAGCTCAATCCCGCCACGCTGATTAAGAATCCGGTGATCTTCGTGCTTGAGGCCGTGACAGCACTGGTCACTGTTTTGCTCGTGCGCGACCTAGTTCAACATCACGCGGATACCGGCTTTACGTTCCAGATCGTGCTCTGGCTGTGGTTTACCGTGCTGTTCGCGAACTTCGCCGAAGCGGTGGCGGAAGGCCGCGGCAAGGCCCAGGCCGATAATCTGCGCAAAACCCGCGCCGAGACGCGCGCCAAGCGCATCCTGATGCCGGACAATCATGAGGTCTATGAGGGGGTTCCGGCCGGGGATTTGCAGGCCGGCGATCTCGTGGTGTGCGAAGCCGGCGATATCATTCCCGGCGACGGCGATGTCATTCAGGGCATCGCCTCGGTCAACGAGGCCGCCATTACCGGCGAATCCGCGCCCGTCATCCGCGAATCCGGCGGCGACCGCTCGGCCGTGACTGGGGGCACCACGGTGATTTCCGACCGCGTCGTGATCCGCATCACCTCGTCGGCCGGCTCATCATTCCTCGATCGCATGATCAAGCTGGTCGAAGGCGCCGAGCGGCAAAAGACCCCGAATGAAATAGCGCTGAACATTTTGTTGATCGGCCTCACCATCATCTTCGTGTTCGCGACCGCGACTATACCGAGCTACGCGACCTATGCCGGCGGAGCCGTCTCAATTGTCATTCTGGTCGCTCTGTTTGTGACGCTGATCCCCACCACCATCGGCGCGCTGCTCTCGGCCATCGGCATAGCCGGCATGGACCGGCTGGTACGCTTCAACGTGTTGTCGATGTCCGGCCGCGCGGTCGAAGCCGCGGGTGACGTCGACACCTTGCTGCTCGACAAGACCGGCACCGTCACTTTCGGCGACCGGCAAGCGACCGAGATCATCCCAGTTCCGGGCGTCACAGAACGAGAAGCCGCCGAAGTCGCGTTGCTCGCCAGCGATGCCGACGAGACCGCGGAAGGCCGCTCGATCATCACGCTGATGCAGGAAAAATATAATGTGAAGCGCCAAGTGGCACAGGTCGGCGCCAAGTTCATCCCGTTCTCGGCAATGACGCGGCTGTCCGGCGTCGATATCGGCGACCGCAAGTTGCGCAAAGGCGCCATCGATTCGGTGCTCAAATTCGCGCGCGAGCAGGCCGGCCGCGACGTGCCCGAACCGCCGAACTTCCGCGCCGCGGTAGATAAGATTGCGCGCTCTGGCGGCACTCCGCTCGGTCTGGTCGAAGGCAGCCGCGTCCTCGGCGTGATTCATCTCAAAGATGTGGTGAAGCCGGATGTGAAAGACCGCTTTGCCGCGCTGCGCCGCATGGGTATCAAGACCGTGATGATCACTGGCGACAATCCGGTGACGGCGGCCTCGATCGCCTCGGAAGCCGGTGTCGATGATTTCATTGCCCAGGCCACGCCCGAAGACAAGCTGCGTTACATCCGCAAGGAGCAGGAACAAGGCCGGCTGATCGCCATGTGTGGCGATGGGACCAATGACGCGCCGGCGCTGGCGCAAGCCGATGTCGGCGTCGCCATGCAGACCGGCACGCAGGCCGCGCGCGAAGCCGGCAACATGGTCGATCTCGATTCCGATCCGACCAAGCTGATCGAAGTTGTCGAGATCGGCAAACAACTGCTGATGACGCGGGGCGCGCTGACCACGTTCTCGATTGCCAACGACGTAGCGAAATATTTCGCCATCATTCCCGCGATCTTCCTCGCCTTCTATCCGCAGCTGGCCGTGCTTAACGTGATGCGGCTCGCCACGCCGCAAAGCGCGATCCTGTCGGCGATCATCTTCAACGCGCTCATCATCATTGCGCTTATTCCGCTGGCGCTGAAGGGCGTCGCCTATCGCCCGATTGGCGCCGGTCCGTTACTGCGGCGCAATCTGCTGGTCTACGGGTTGGGCGGCCTCGTGCTGCCGTTTATCGGCATCAAGGCCATCGACCTCGCGGTCAACGCCCTGCATTTGGTCTGAGGAGACATCGCCATGCTCAAAGAAATTCGTCCGGCCATCATCCTGCTTGTCTTGCTGACGCTGATCACGGGCCTGGCATACCCACTCGCGATCACCGGAATCGCGAAGGTCATCTTCCCCCGCCAGGCGCAAGGCAGTCTGATCGAGCGCGACGGCAAGGTCGTAGGTTCCGCCCTGATCGGTCAGGTCTTTACCGACGCCAAATATTTCCACGGCCGACCATCTGCGACCAATGCGCCTGATCCAAAGGACGCCACCAAGACCATCGACGCGCCCTACAATGCCGTGAACTCCATGGGCTCGAACCTGGGCCCCACCAGCAAGGCGCTGACCGACCGCGTAAAAGCGGATGTGGACACTCTCAGGAAGGAGAATGCTTCGGCGGCAGTCCCGGTCGATCTGGTGACCACCTCTGGCAGCGGCCTCGATCCGGATATTTCGCCGGAAGCCGCCCGCTTCCAGGTACCGCGGGTCGCCAAGGCCCGCAGCCTCCCTGAGGAGCGCGTCCGCGCTCTTGTCGAGACCCAGGTTGAAGGCCGTACCTTTGGTTTGCTGGGCGAACCACGGGTTAACGTGCTCAAGCTGAACCTCGCGCTCGACGAGCTTAAGTCGTAAAATGCCGGCTAAATGGCTGGCGACCTAGCGCAACGAGCTTCCCCGGATGCCCTGCTGGCCCTCGCCAAGAAAGAGGGCCGGGGGCATCTGAAAATATTTCTCGGTGCCGCGCCCGGCGTCGGCAAGACCTACGCCATGCTTACCGCCGCGCGCAGCGAGAAGGCGGGCGGACGCGACGTCGTCGCCGGCCTGGTCGAGACCCATGGCCGGCGTGAAACCGAACAATTGATCGAAGGTTTCGACGTTCTGCCACGTAAACCGATCGTCTATCGCAACCAGGTGATGAAGGAGTTTGATCTGGATGCGGCGCTGGCGCGCCGGCCAAGTCTGTTACTGGTCGACGAATTCGCTCACACCAACGTGCCGGGCAGCCGCCACCCCAAGCGCTGGCAGGATATTGCCGAATTGCTGGCGGCTGGCGTCGACGTCTGGACGACGCTCAATATCCAGCATCTGGAAAGTCTCAACGACGTTATCTTGAAGATCACCAAAGTCCGCGTGCGCGAGACTGTGCCCGACACGGTGTTCGACAAGGCCGACGAGATTATCCTGGTCGATTTTCCGCCCGACGAATTGCTCAAGCGTCTCGCGGAGGGAAAGGTCTATGTCCAGGATACCGCCGCCCGCGCCGTCGAAAGTTTTTTCAAGCCGCAAAACCTGACGGCACTGCGCGAATTGGCGCTGCGGCGCGCGGCCGAGCGCATCGACGCCGACCTGGTGGAGCGCATGCAGGCGCACGCTATCGAAGGGCCATGGGCGGCGGGCGAACGTATCCTCGCTTGCATCGGGCCCGATCCGATTTCGCCGACAGTCGTGCGCACCGCCAAGCGATTGGCTGACTTGATGGACGCACCCTGGATTGCGGTCACCGTGGAACGGCCGGGCGCAAACCTTAACGAAGCCGCGCGTCAAAGGCTGGACGAGGCCATGAAGCTTGCCGAGAGCCTCGGCGCCGAGACGCAGACGCTCACCGGTAGCGATCTACCGGCGGAACTGCTGCGGTATTCGAAATTCGAAAACGTCACCCAAATCGTGATCGGCCGGTCGCATAGTGGTTTTTTCAATGAGTTGCTGCGTCGTTCCTTGCCCCACGAACTGGTGCGGCGGACGCAGGACATCGCCATTCATGTGGTTACGCGCGAGAGCGAGGCTTTGCCAGTGCCGCGCATCCGAGGCCTATTCCACGGCATCGCGCTTGCGCCGCTTTCGTTCCTTTGCGCAACGCTCGCGGTCGCCGTGGCGCTCGGCGCCGGCGAGCTTTTGACCAGGCTCACCCCGATTCCGAACCTGTCGATGGTATTCCTGCTGGCGGTCTTGTTCACCGCGGTGAACTTCGCCATCTGGCCGGCGATCTATGCTTCGGTCCTGTCGTTCCTGGTCTACAATTTCTTTTTCATTGAGCCGATCTACACCTTCACCATCGCCGAGCCCTACGAACTTCTGGCGCTGGTGATCTTTCTGCTGGTGGCCGTCATTACCTCGGCGCTGGCCGGCCGGGTGCGCGCGCAAGCGGAGGTCTCGGCCACGCGCATGCGTGCGATGCGGCGGCTTTATGAATTCACGCGCCGGCTCTCGGGTCTCGCCACGCTCGACGCGGTAGCGGAGGGGGCGGCAAGCGAAATCCACGCCAGCCTGGGACGTTCCGTGGTGGTCATGCTGGCGCGCGATGACGATCTCGATTTGACCGCATCGTGGCCGCCGGAGGATACGCTCGACGCCGCGCCGATGACGGCGGCGCGCTGGGCCTATAGTCACGTCGAGCCGGCGGGCGCGGATACGGCTACTCTGCCCATCATTCCGTGGTTTTTCGTGCCGCTGCGCATTGGCGACAAGACGCTCGGCGTCATCGGCGTTGCCAAAGCGCCCGGAACATTGCCGCTCGATTCGGAGGCGCGCGCGCTACTCGATACGCTGTCGGAGCAAACCGCCGCTGCGCTGGAGCGCGCCTCGCTGGCGCGTGAAATGGTGAGCGTCAGGACCGCGACAGAAACCGAGCGCGTGCGCAATACGCTGCTGGCTTCGATCTCGCATGACTTCCGCACGCCGTTGTCGTCGATCCTCGGCTCGGCGACCAGCCTCATCAACTATGGCGACAAACTCGATACAGGGGCGAAGAAGGACCTTCTCGGCCAGATCAAGACGGAGGCCGAAAGCCTCGACGAAATGGTACGCAATCTGTTGGCCATCACGCGCATCGATGCTGGCGCGCTGGAGCTGCGGCGTGACTGGATCGATCTGCGGGAGATCGTCGATCGTGTTATTAGCGCCGCCCGGCGGCGCGGCGCCGTCCAGGCTTTTGAGGTTACCTTGTCATCCGACTTGCCCATGGTGAGAGCGGATGCCACGCTGGTCGAACAGGCGATCGGCAATGTGATAGGCAATGCGATCGTGCACACTCCCCGGGAAACGAAAGTGCTCGTCGATGCGCTGGTCCATCCGGATGACCTAACGCTGCGTATCAGCGACGACGGTCCCGGCATTCCGACCCAGGCGCTGCCGCACGTGTTCGATAAGTTCATCAAGGGCGACACGACGCAAGCCGATGGCGGGCAGGGCACCGGCCTCGGTCTCGCTATCGCCAAGGGCATCATGGAGGCGCACGGCGGTTCGATCGCCGCCGAAAGCCCATCTGCGGGCGGACGTGGCACACGCATCGTGCTGATCTTTCTGCGCCAGGACGTGCCGGCATGAGCGCAAAGACGCAAGTTCTGGTCGTGGACGATGAGGCGGCAATCCTGCGTTTCCTCAAGCCCGCGCTCGAAGCCAACGGTTATGAGATGACCAGCGCGGGCAGCGTGGCCGAAGCGACAAAACGCATTGCCGCCGAGTCACCCGACATGGTGCTGCTTGACCTCGGCCTGCCGGACGGCGACGGCAAGGATGTCATTAAGCGGGCGCGCGAATGGTCGGAGGTCCCGATCATCGTGCTGTCCGCGCGCGAGCGCGAAACCGAAAAGATTGAAGCGCTCGACCTAGGCGCCGACGACTACGTCAACAAGCCGTTCAATGTCGGCGAACTGCTGGCGCGAATGCGCACGGCGCTACGCCATCGCTTGCAGCGCAAGGCGGAAACGCCAGTGCTGCGAGTGGGCGATTTGGAAGTCGATGCCGTTCGCCACCGCGCAACGCGCGCGGGTGCGGAACTGAAGCTGACGCCGAAGGAATTCGAGCTTTTGTCATTTCTGGCGAGACATGCCGGCCGCGTCGTGACCCACAAGCAGATTCTTACTGCGGTCTGGGGTCCGGCGCACACGGAAGACACGCAATATCTTCGCGTCTATGTCGGACAACTACGGCAGAAAATCGAGCAGCATGCCGACGACCCGCGCATTATCCTGACCGAGCCGGGGATCGGATATCGCATTGCCGAGAACTAAAGACCGCAACGCGAAATCTGTGCCGCTGACGTGGCGCACCAAGTGAATACGGATAATTTTAATCTCGAAGAGCCCTTATCCAAAAGGATAAATAACGGACGCGGGCAAAAACATCCCAGCTTCGGAGGGCAACGCTCTATCCAGCTGAGCTACGGGCGCCTGTGCGCAGGAATAGACGAAACCTCCGCCAGCGGCAACGGGCCTGATTTTGCTCAATTGGATGAGGGGGGAGGCTCCTGCGGCAATGGTCGGTCGTTCGAATCGTCTCGGGCGCGCCAGTAGTCTCGTGTGCCGAGGGCGTGCCGAAGGCATCGTTACAGTCAGACGCACGGTTCAATAAATGTGCGATCGTCGGTAAACGCTGTGTCTAATTTTTTTAATTTGAAGCCAATGACGTGGGTCTTTTTGACTCCGATAATTGTCATTATCGGCAATAACGGACCTAAATGAGCCATCAAACTAAGCCCTCCAGGAAGAGTATAGAACCGCTGGAGAGCACAAGCGCTGGCGCAGGCGGAACTCGGAAACCGGACAAAGGCACCTCAGCCAAGAGCGCTTCTTGACGGCATTTTGCAGCCACGCTGACGTAAGTGGCCATCGGCATCTGGAAATTATGTGGCCGTTTGCGGTGGGCGGCATTGTTGGCGTCGAGGCGCAAAGCCGATAGCATGAACAGTGGGTGTGATTGCCTTGGGCGCGGGGCGTGGGGGAATTTATGGCACGAGACAATCCTTCGGGCACGTCGGTCTATAAGCACGATCAGGAATCTGTCTTGCGCCCCGACGTTGGTGTCGAAGCGCAATTTTCAAACAAAAAGTCACCAAAGACCTACCGCTACGATTCCAGCCTGGCGCCCGAACTGTCGTGGGATGAAAGCGCCGATCGTGCCTTCGCCGAATGGCTGCTGACATTGGTCGCGGACGCATCGGAGAAGGGAGAGGCAAAGGTCTTCGCCACGCCGCAAGTTTGGCAGGGAAACGAAGAGAGCTTTTCGTCGCTTTCTCAATGTGTCGCGCGTCTTCGCAGCCTGACCAAGCCCTTTCTCAACTGGACCGGCAAGGCCGAACGAAGGCAGGTCACCGTGCCGACATTGCCGCTGTTCGTTCACGAACGCCATTCGACGCAAGCGATTCTGGAAACGCTGAAGTCGCATAGACTGCAACCGTCCCCGCTGGCCCAGCCTCATTGGGTTAAGTGCGGGCCGGAAACTTCGAGGCCGCTTAGCCTGCCAGGGCTGGCGGCCTCATCATATTTCCGCATCAACCTCGTATTTCGACTGATTCTCCAAAGTTGCGCAAGCTCATAGCGCTACTTTTGCGAGTCCGCCCTCTTTTAGGTGTTCGGTGACCATTTTCAGAGCGCTGGCGCCGAGTAATCCAAAGCCACAAGCCGGCCGTTCAGCCGACCCCAGTCAGATGCTTTGTATTCGAACGGACTGGTTTCATCGGGCGGCACATAATCCCAATCAGGAAAGCCGTCCGTATCTATCAAGAAGTTCTTTTCGTCTTCTGTCAGTGGTAGCGCCCTTGGCATTACGACGGCGATGCCAAACGGCACCACGGCTAAAATCGGACATAACATCCTGCGACGAGATTCCGTCGTTCGCTTCCAAAGGTCGCGTTCATAGACATTGCAGGCTCGACCACGAGCGCCCTTGGCAATCTTGATCGCGTAGCTCCAAAGGCAAAGCGTTGTGCGGGTTGATCCGCGACTAACAGTGATCATTCAGGACCGTCGCTTGTTCGACGATAACCGCCCTCGTCAACTAGGGTGGCCCGGTCGTGCCTTTCGGGTATTTTCTTGAGAAGTGTCGCCACCGAGTCAGTAGTGACTCCTTGCCTCACAAGGACATTCTGGAGGGCGTCCAGTGGCTTCTCCCAGCTTCGGAGGGCAGCGGTCCAGTTTCGGAGGGCAACGCTCTATCCAGCTGAGCTACGGGCGCCTGTGCGCAGGAATAGACGAAACCTCCGTCAGCGGCAACGGCCCTGACTTTGCTCAATTGGATGAGGGGGGATCTTCGGAGGCCGGGTAAAAGCCGAGACGCGCTCCAGAATCTACGCGAATATCGCAGCGAGAAGGTGCTCAAGCTCATTAGGGAAATTCCAAAAGACGGCGGGAGCCGATCTGATCTTCCTAAATCGCGGCAGCTCCCTTGCCATAAACGCTCAAACGGCTTCAAAGACATTTACGGTCGAATGGCTTGGGATGCGCCTTCGCCCACGATTACAGGCGGCTGTTTCAATCCATCAAAAGGTCGATTTCTTCATCCCAGGGATAATCGCGCCATTACTCTTCGAGAGGCGGCCATCCTTCAATCATTTCCGCGGCGATACCGGTTCCCGGTCGAGGCAAGCAAAGAGTCAGTCGCACTAATGATCGGAAATGCGCTTCCCCCCACCTTTATTAGGCGTCACGCAAATCAAATTTCCAAGTCGCTGAAGGTTGCGGCAATGAAATCCGGCCATGCGATCGGATGAAATCGAAGCTCTACTTTTTGCCGGGCTGACGGATGATCAAGAAAGCAGGCGCCCGTAAGCACTGATGAATTGGCAATGAGATAAACATGGCAATAACAAAGCAGGATTTTTATGAAGGCGCGGCACTGAATTTGGTGGCACGGACCGGCAAGATTGCGGGCATCATCAACCGGGCGCCATTCTATATATTGAACGGTGGGGTGGCGGTTCTATTGAAATACAGCACCAAGGGTCGGAGTCCTTGGGGATTTACGGTCACCGAGAGCGAACAGTCACAATTGAGTGCAAGGGCACTGAAGTCAAACACCGCAATTGGGTTGATCTGCGGATCAGACGGCGTCGTGGCCCTCAATTATCAATCGTTTCTAAGCATCGCATCACCACGCAGCAGCACCATCCACATCTCGTGCTATCGGGATCACGGCGAGCATTATGAAGTTAGCGGCCCGGACGGCAAACTTCCAAAAAAAATTGCCCCATCTAGTTGGCAAAGAATTCTTGAACAGTGAGGAACCGAGATCGTGAAACATCGTGACCAGGTGCTGGATCTATTAAAAAAACAAATTGGAAATGATGATGAGGTTCAAGAGATACGTGCCACCGCTGAAGAGGTCGTCAGCAAATGGGTAAATCCGCTGAGCGGCGGCAAGGAAGAAACTAATGGTCTTGTCTATGGACTAGTTCAGAGTGGGAAGACGGGCGTTTTAACTGTTACCGGCGCGTTGGGCGCTGACGAGGGGTACAAAACATTAATTATTCTGACCTCAGACAACGATCCGCTTTACGATCAAACACTTGGGCGCGTGCAAGAAGCATTTCCGGGGATCGATATTTTAGGAAAAAAAGATTTCAAGGATGCCGATGCCTTCCTTGAGCGGATCAAAGGGGGCACGTGCGCGGTCGTTACAACAAAAAATGCAAGTCGGTTAGGAACCCTTATCGAGAACTTCAAGCGGGGCAAAGTTCGCGGCTTAGGCTGCCTCATTATCGATGATGAAGCAGATCAGGCGAGTCCTAATACTCGGGCAAGCCGCGATGATGGTACTTTGAGTCCCATTAATGAGAAAATCAGCGAACTCCGGGGGTTCTTTGACAAAAATACTTATTTGCAAGTCACGGCCACCCCACAAGCGCTGTTTCTGCAAAGTCCAGGTCATAGCTTTAGGCCAAAATTCACGGTGTTAAGCCATCCGGGTCATGACTATGTCGGGGGAGAAGACTTTTTTGCGGACGACTCAAAACTGGTCAAAGAGTTTCCTCTGCAGGAAATTGCTGTACTCGCTCCCGGACCTCAGCCGGCCCCTAGATTAGAAATCCCAGATTCTCTGCTGAGAGCCTTAGATACATTTATGGTCGGGGCAACTTATAAGCGGTCCAAAGACGCCGATCAAAATTGCGCATTTCTATGCCACGTGAGCACTCGCACCAGCGATCACGAACATATAGTTGATTTACTACGAAGCTACAAAACAGAACTAGGGTCAGGACTCATTGATTATAGCCAGAAGATGACGATGGCGGCGATGCAGATTGCGGACATGAATGTGTGAGCGCATCGGTCGTAGCGGGTATGAACACGTCGCCAGTCCTTGAGTCTGCCGA
>Ga0207933_1002060_pt1 | contig 13704 bp, 16 predicted proteins | sample NGESurdeep092012_4_FD_184488 | JGI IMG/M metagenome (GOLD analysis project Ga0207933, IMG submission 184488) | Arctic peat soil microbial communities from Barrow, Alaska - NGEE Surface sample F53-3 deep-092012 (SPAdes) | ecosystem: Environmental > Terrestrial > Soil > Wetlands > Peat ... | reverse complement strand
TTGAGCGTGATCGTTGGCTCGCCTCGAAAGGCTACCGGGTTTTGCGCTTCTGGAATTCAGACGTGCTGAAGAATCGTGAGGGCGTTCTGGAAACGATCCTGGCCACCGCTCGTAAAGCTACCCCCCTCCCTAACCCTCCCCCTCAAGGGGGGAGGGGACTAACCCGAGCACGCGGAGATTCCGCGTCATGAAATTCACCCTCCCCTGGCTCAAAGAACACCTCGACACGGTCGCCCCGCTCAATGAGATCGTCGACAGGCTCACCATGATCGGGCTCGAAGTCGAGCGCGTCGAGGACAAAGCAAGCCTGCTCAAGCCATTTGTGATTGCTTCGGTGATCTCGGCGGAGAAACACCCCAACGCGGATCGTCTGCGCGTCTGCATGGTCGATGTCGGCCAAGTCGCGAAGGGAGACAAACCCATTCAAGTCGTGTGCGGCGCGCCCAATGCGCGCGCCGGCATGAAGGGCGTGTTCTCGGCGCCCGGCACCTTCATCCCGGGCAAGAATATCACGCTTGAAGTCGGCACCATTCGCGGCGTCGAAAGCCGCGGCATGCTGTGCTCGGCCGCCGAACTGATGATTTCCGACGATCACGACGGCATCATCGACCTGCCGGCCGACGCGCCGGTCGGAAAATCCTACGCCGACTATGCGGCACTGAGCGAGCCGGTGATCGAAATCAATCTCACGCCCAACCGGCCGGACTGCACCGGCGTCAACGGCATCGCCCGCGATCTCGGCGCCACCGATGTCGGCGACTTCAAGGACCGCCTCCCCAAGCAGGTGGCGGGTACTTTCCCCTGCCCGGTGAAAGTCACGCTCGACTTCGGCCAGGCCCCTTCGCTCTGCCCGGCTTTCGGGCTGCGGCTGGTGAAGGGCGTCAAGAACGGACCATCGCCCGAGTGGCTGCAAAAGCGGCTCACGGCGATCGGCCTGCGCCCGATCAATGCGCTGGTCGATATCACCAACTTCATCACCTTCGACCGCGGCCGGCCGCTGCATGTCTTTGACGCCGCCAAGGTGAACGGCAATCTCACCGTGCGCCGCGCCAACAACGGAGAAACGCTGCTGGCGCTCGACGGTAAGACCTACACGCTCGATCAGGCCATATGCGTGATCGCCGACGAGAAGGGCGTCGAATCGCTCGCCGGCGTCATGGGTGGCGAGGCCACCGGCTGCTCGGAGACCACCACCGATGTGCTGATCGAGTCGGCGCTGTGGAACGAACTCAACATCGCGCAAACCGGGCGCAAGCTCGGCATCAATACCGACGCGCGCTATCGCTTTGAGCGCGGCGTCGATCCGAATTTCATGCTACCGGGCTTGGAGCTGGCGACGCAGATGGTGCTCGATTTGTGCGGCGGCACGCCGTCTGAGATCGTCGTCGCCGGCGAACCGGCGCCGAAGGAAGTCATCGTCGACTTTCCGCAGAATGAAGTCACGCGGCTCGCGGGCATCAAGATGACGTTGCCCGAAATGCGCCGCACGCTGGAAAAGCTCGGCTTCTTCATCGCCGGCCAAAGCGAGCGCGTGAAGGTCGCGGTGCCGTCCTGGCGGCCGGACGTGCACGGCAAGGCCGACATCGTCGAGGAACTGGTGCGCATCGTGGGCGTCGACCGCGTGCCGTCAACGCCGTTTCCGCGCGGCGAGCATGCCCGCAAACCGGTGCTCACGCCGATCCAGAACCGAACCCGTAAGGCCAAGCGCGCGCTGGCCGCCCGCGGCCTGCTCGAAGCCGTCACCTGGTCGTTCGTTTCCAAACGCGAGGCCGAGTTATTCGGCGGCGGCGCGGCGGCGCTCGCACTCGCCAATCCAATCGCGGCCGAGCTTTCCGACATGCGGCCGAGCCTGCTGCCGGGTCTGATCGTGGCGGCGCAACGCAATGCCGATCGCGGCATCGCGGACGTGGCATTGTTCGAAGTCGGGCAGATTTTCAAAGGTGACCAGCCGCAAGACCAGCTCACGGCCGCCGGCGGACTTCGCCGCGCGTTGGCCAAGGTCTCCGGCATAGGCCGCCATTGGTCGAGCAAGGCAGCCCCGGTCGACGCCTTCGATGCCAAGGCAGACGCTTATGCCGTGCTGGCCGCAGCCGGTGCGCCGATGCAGGCGCTGCAAGTCGTGCCCGGTGGACCGGCCTGGTTCCATCCCGGCCGCAGCGGCACCATTCAGATCGGCCCGCAGAATATCCTCGGCGCCTTCGGCGAATTGCACCCCCGCGCACTCGAAGCGCTTAAGGCCGAAGGTCCGCTGGTCGCCTTCGAGGTGATACTGGAGAAAATCCCCGATCCGAAGGCCAAAGCCACGCGCGCCAAATCAGCGCTCGAGCTGTCGCCGTTTCAGCCGGTCGAGCGCGATTTCGCCTTCGTGGTCGAAAACAGCGTGAAGGCCGCCGACCTCGTGCGCGCAGCGCAGAGCGTCGACAAGAAACTGATCGTGGGCGTGAGCGTATTCGACATCTATGAGGGCAAGGGCATCGATCCGGGCAAGAAGTCGATCGCCATCGCCGTGACCATTCAGCCGCGCGAAAAAACCATGACCGACGCGGAGATCGACGCACTCGGACAAAAGATCGTCGCTGAAGTGGTCAAAAAAACCGGCGGCGCGTTACGCGCCTAAACTGGTATCAAATCCGCGAACGCAAAGCCGTCGCGCTCGACCGTCTCGCCCACCCGCACCGGAATATTGCGCGCCAGCATCGGTCCCGCCGATACGTAGGTGTGGAATTCACCGTTCTCGCCGCAGGCATCGATGCCGGGAGGAAAGTCCGCGAGCAGCGTTTCATCGAAGCGCCGGCCGGCAAAACTCGCCGGTAACTTGTTCAGGTCCACGACCGCAAGATGCGCCTCGACGCCGCCCTCGATCATGGCCTGCGCCAGCGCAGGCGTCGGCTTGAGCCATAATGGAAACACCGCCGTGATGCCGGTGCCGGCGAGCTGCTTTTCGCGATAGGCGCGGATGTCGGCAAGAAACAAATCGCCGAAAATCATATGCGTCACGCCGCGCGCCCTGGCGTTCTCGATCGCCGCTTTCATTTCGCGTTCGTAGATTTCATTCGGGCACGGATAGGGAATGCGCACGGTCATTGCCGGCAGGCCGGCCGCTTCGAGTTGCGCACGCAGCAGCGTCTCGCGCACGCCATGCATGCTGACGCGCTCGAAGCTGTCGGTCACCGTGGTCAAGGCGCCGACAATGTCGAATTCGCCGCCGGCGCGCGCCTGATGCAGCGCCCAAGCGCTATCCTTGCCGCTCGACCAGGCGATCAGAGTTTTAGGCAGTGAGCGGCCATTTCGCGTCGGCATGGTATCCAATTGCTTTCTGCGGCTTAGCCACTTAGCCCGAACGCAGACGCCGCCGCAAATTTCATGGCTAACACTCCGTAACTTTAATTTTCCCGCACTGCGGGGGAACCAAATTGCAATGAGTCTTCGATAGTTTTCCGTTCGCCAAGGATTGGGACATGAGTTGGGTGCCGGACGGGATTGGGCGGTTTCTCGCCCATTATCTGGAAAAGCCGGAGCAGGGTTACGAGCCCTTCACGCCGAGCGACGCCGATTCCTTGCGTGCCACGCTGCGGCCCGGCGACGTGCTGCTGGTCGAAGGCCACAATCATATTTCCGGCGTCATCAAATATCTCACGCAGTCGACTTGGTCGCATGCGGCACTTTATTGCGGGCCGATCGGCGACCGCGCGACCGAAGACGGCGAAGCGCTGGTGCTGGTGGAGGCCAATATCGGTCAAGGCGTAATCGCTGCGCCGCTGTCAAAATATATTCGCTGTCACACCCGCATCTGCCGCCCGACCGGGCTGAGCGATGACGATCGTGCGCGCGTCTGCGCTTACGCAGCCGAGCGCATCGGCTTCGATTACGACCTGAAAAACATCATCGACCTGATGCGTTATTTGCTGCCGTTGCCGGTGCCGCAGCGCTGGCGCCGCCGCATGATGTCGCTCGGCTCCGGCCATCCGACGCGCATCATCTGCTCGGCGCTGATCGCGCAGGCCTTCGAGAATGTGCGCTACCCGATTTTGCCAAAAGTGACGACGCTGGAGAGCGAAGCGGCGCGGCAGGAAATCCTGGAAATCCGCCATTCGTCGCTGTTCGCGCCGCGCGACTTCGACATTTCGCCTTATTTCGAGGTCGTCAAACCGACGCTGGCCAGGGGGTTCGACTACAAGGCCATGGCCTGGGCCGACGTGCCGGCGATCGACGCCGACGAGTTGATATCGATTGTGCCGGCGCAACCGGAGCGGTTCGAACCGGCCGTCTAGCGGCCCCTCGCGCCCTTGCCCTCCCCTGTCGACAGTCTTAACTCTCAGCCATGATTGAAGCGGCCTTCAAAGCTTTGGCACAGCTGTTCACGCCGCCGCTGCGCGCGGTGCTCCTGAAATCCGTCGGACTGGCGCTGTTGATGATCATCATCATCGGCATCGTGCTCCACCGCATCTTTTTCTTTTTCGCAGCGAGCGGCGCCAACTGGGCCGAGCAGACCACCGGCTTTGCGCCGCACGCAGCATGGGCGGCGCTCGCCTGGCTGCTCTCGATCATGGCGAGCCTCGGCATCGTTACCGGCGCGCTGTTTTTGATGCCGGTGGTGACTGCCTTTGTCGGCAGTTTCTTTGTCGATGAAGTCGGCGACGCGGTCGAACGCGACAGCTATCCGGCCGAACCACCGGGCCGCGCAATTCCCATATTTCGCGCGCTCATCGAAGGCGTAAAATTCGCTTTGCTGGCACTCGTGATTTATTTCTTCGCGCTGCCGTTTATCTTTTTCGCTGGTGTCGGCATTATCGTGCTGTTCCTGGCGAACTCTTATTTGCTCGGCCGGCAATATTTTGAATTCGCCGCCATGCGCTTTCACCCGCCGACGGAGGCAAAGGAGATGCGCAAGGCCAACGCGCCTTATATTCTCCTCGCCGGCACGACGATCGCGCTGTTCGTCTCGATCCCTTTGGTCAATCTGGCGACACCGATATTCGCCATGGCCTATATGGTGCATATCCACAAACGCATGAGCGGAAAGCGTCTCGATATGATCGTACCGGTTCGCTAGGCAGCGACCGTCTTGCCCGGCCACTGACACAGATCGGCGATGATGCATCTCTCGCACAATGGCTTGCGTGCCAGGCACGTATAGCGCCCGTGCAGGATCAGCCAGTGATGCGCATGCAGCTTGTATTGCGTGGGCACAGCCTGCTCCAATTTCAGTTCGACCTCGTAAGGATCTTTTCCGGTCGCCAAGCCTGTGCGGTTGCCGACTCGAAAGATGTGCGTATCGACTGCTACCGTGGGCTCGCCGAAGGCAACATTAAGCACCACATTGGCAGTCTTGCGCCCCACCCCCGGCAGCGCTTCCAGCGCTTCGCGCGAACGCGGCACCTGTCCGCCGTGCTCGGCAATGAGCTTGTGTGACAGCGCCACCACGTTCTTGGCCTTGTTGCGGAAGAGACCGATGGTCTTGATCATCTCGCGCACGCGGTCCTCGCCGAGCGCCGCCATCTTTTCCGGCGTATCGGCGAGCGCAAACAGCGCAGGTGTCGCCTTGTTGACGCCGGAATCGGTCGCTTGCGCCGAGAGCACCACCGCCACCAGCAGCGTGAACGGATTGTTGTATTGCAGTTCGGTTTTGGGCTCAGGACTGGCGGCTTGGAAACGGCGGAACATTTCCTCGATCTGCGCCTTGGTCAGAGGCTTGGTCAGAGGCCTGGAGCCGGCCAGCGCTGCCTTAACCTCGATCTTGGTCGGTTTTCGCAGCTTACCCTTACGGGCTTTCGTAGTCGCTTTACGAGCGGACTTTTTTGCCATCGTTCCGGTATAGTGAGCGCCATGACCGCAGACAATGATGAACTCGAACCCGCGATCTTCTCCGCCGTGCTCACGCCGCACCGCTCGCTCGGCAGCATTGGCTTCCTCGTGCTGATGATCGTATTCGGCGGCATCAGCTTTATTTCCGGCGTGGCCTTCCTGCTGATGGGCGCGTGGCCGGTATGCGGTTTTTTCGGCCTGGACGTGGCGTTGCTCTACTGGGCCTTCCGCATGAATTACCGCCACGCTGCCGCTTATGAACAGATCATGGTAACGCCGACCGAACTCAAAGTGCGCAAGGTCAGCCATCGCGGCCGCGCGCGCGAATGGGTGCTCAATCCGGTCTGGGTCAAGCTTGACCGCGTCGTGCACGAGGAATTCGGCATCGAGCGGCTGTTTCTGGTCGCGCGCGGCAAGCAACTGGTGATCGCGAATTTCCTCGGGCCGGACGAAAAAGCGAGCTTCGCCAAGGAACTCGGCCGCGCGCTCAGCGAAGCCAAGCGCGGCGTGACGCGCACGACCTTCAACTAGTCAGGAATCGGGTGGTTGTCGGACGTATACGAGCCTAAATACGACCCATGATGAACATGACCGAGACGACCGCTTTGACCGACCGCTTCACCGAATTCGCTCCGCTGCCAACGGCTGCGGCGGATTACGACATCGTGCGCCGCGCCATCGCACATATCCGCGGCAATTGGCGATCGCAGCCCGAAATTAACACCATCGCCGACGCCGCCGGTGTCAGCCCGACCGACCTGCATCATCTGTTCCGGCGCTGGTGCGGCCTGACGCCGAAAGCCTTCCTGCAAGCGCTCACCCTCAGTAGCGCGCGCGAGTTGCTGCGCTCGTCGGCGAGCGTGCTCGACACCGCCTACGAAGTAGGCCTGTCAGGACCCGGCCGACTGCATGATTTATTCGTGACGCACGAAGCGATGTCGCCCGGCGAATGGAAGGCCGGCGGCGAAGGGCTCACCATGACCTATGGCTTCCATCCCAGCCCGTTCGGCATGGCGCTGGTAATGATGACGCCGCGCGGCCTCGCGGGTCTGGCGCTTGCCGATGCCGGCAAGGAGCGCAAGGCGCTCAGTGACATGCGCTCGCGCTGGCCACGAGCAAAATACGTCGAGGACTTTGCCGCCACCGCAGCCACCGCGCGCCGCATTTTCGATACGGCGTTATGGCGCAAGGATCAGCCGCTGCGCGTGGTAATGATCGGCACCGATTTCGAGGTGCGGGTGTGGAAGAAGCTGCTGACCATTCCGGTGGGCAGGCTCGATACTTATTCCGGCCTCGCCGCAAAAGTCGGTTCGCCAAAGGCCGCGCGCGCGGTCGGCGCAGCTGTCGGCAAGAACCCGATCTGCTTCGTGGTGCCGTGCCACCGCGTGATTGGCAAGAACGGCGACATCACCGGCTATCACTGGGGCATCACCCGCAAACGCGCGATGCTCGGCTGGGAAGCGGGGATCGCAGCGGCCTGATTGCCTCTGTCCCGGGGCGCAGCGCAGCGTCACTTGAGGGCGCTGCGGAACCAAACAACGGTTTTTTAAGGCAGGCCCCGGATCTGCGTCGCACCATTCTGCTTCGCTATATGTGCGCCGCGTCCGGGGTACGTAGATTGTGCTACGTCGCCAGATCGAGCTTCGATTTCACCGATGAATCGGCATCGAGCCGGTAGATGATTGGCACGCCGGTGCCGATCTCGCGCTTGAGGATGCTTTCTTTGTCGAGCTTTTCGAGCACCATCACCAGCGCGCGCAACGAATTGCCATGCGCCGACACCAGCACGTGTTCGCCGCGCAACACGCGTGGCAAAATCTCAACCAGATAATAAGGCAGCACGCGCGCGGCTGTGTCGCGCAAGCTCTCGCCGCCGGGCGGCGCCACGTCGTAAGAGCGGCGCCAGATATGCACCTGCTCCTCGCCCCATTTCTTGCGAGCCTCATCCTTATTGAGCCCCGACAGATCGCCGTAGTCGCGCTCGTTGAGCGCCTGATCCTTGAACACCGGGATTTTGCTCTGGCCCATCTCGGCCAGGATCAGATCGAGCGAGCGTTGCGCACGTTTGAGCGCCGAGGTGAAGGCGGTGTTGAACGTGATGCCTTGGGCCTTCAATTTGCGGCCGGCCTCGCGCGCTTCCGCCACGCCCTTCTCCGTCAGATCGACATCGCGCCAGCCGGTGAACAAATTTTTCAGGTTCCAGTCGCTCTGGCCGTGGCGCACAAGAACGAGAAGGCGATCGAGTTCAGCCATTGGCGCCCGGTCCCGATTTGATTTTCTTCGGCGTCATATATTGGGCGATGCCGAAACAGAGCAGGGCCACCACAAAGAGGCCGCCGCCATACCAGCTTTCGCCGAGGAGCGAGCCGGAAACGATCCAGTCGGTGGCAATAGCCACAACCAGCACAACAGCGCCGATCGACCAAAAGATGGCGACGGCACGAGGCTCGGCAGCGGCTTTGTCGATTTCAGCCATTAATCATTATGTCCCTGACGCCGGGGCGCGCAGTTTACGCGTGATGCGGCCGGCACTGACGAAACAGACAGCCATAATGATCAGCAACACCACCGAAGCGGTCAGCCATACCGGGTCGCCATTCGGCGCAAATATATTGACGAGAGTTAGCGCTAAAAGAGCAATGCCGCCGGCAACCATCAGGCGGATGACGTTTTTACCCTGCGGATTTTTAAGATCGACAGCGGCGGGTTTCGGCTGCTTCTTCAATTGAAGCGCCAGGACACCGCCGACGATCAACAAGACAAGTCCAAGACCGCCAAACAGATATTGCGCCCATTCCGGCGGCGGTTCCGCGATTCCCACCGTCGGCTGGGCGTATTGATAGGCCGTGATGAGACAAGCGATGCCGCCGCCGATCATCGCGTACATCCAACCCATACGCTTGGTAACATGTTCCGGTGTCATGCCGTCCCCCAGTTAAAAATTCGCAATTCTAAAAGTTTCCAAGGCCGAGCACGTCGGCCATCGAATACAGACCCGGCTTCTGATCACGCGCCCAGAGCGCCGCGTGCAGAGCGCCGCGCGCGAAAATCATGCGGTCCTCGGCCTTGTGCACCAGTTCAATGCGCTCGGCCGGCCCTGCGAAAATGACGCTGTGCTCGCCCACGACGCTGCCGCCGCGCAAATTCGCAAAGCCGATATTGCCCGGCTTGCGCGCCCCGGTATGGCCGTCACGGTTGCGCACGGAATTCTTGTCGAGATCGATGTCACGGCCTTCCGCCGCCGCGCGGCCCAACATGAGCGCGGTGCCGGACGGCGCGTCGATCTTCTGGTTGTGATGCATCTCGAGGATTTCGATATCGAAGGAATTATCCAGCGTCTTGGCCACGCGTCGCGTCAGCGCCGCCAGCAGATTGACCCCGAGGCTCATATTGCCCGACTTCACGATCACTGCCGTCTTGGCGGCTTCCTTGATTTTAGCCTCTTCGGCGGCGGAAAGGCCCGTAGTCCCGATAATATGAACCTTGCGGCTTTTGGCAGCGAGCGTCGCCAAACCGATCGTCGCCGCCGGAATGGTGAAATCGATGATGCCATCGATCTTCTCCATCAACGGCCCGGCATCGCCGGTGAGCTTGATATGGTTCTCGCCAAGGCCCGCCAGCGTGCCGGCATCCCAACCGATCAGGGGCGAGCGCGCGTCTTCCAGCGCACCCGCCAGCGCAAAATCCTTGCTGTCGGTGATCGCCTTAACCAGCGTGCGGCCCATCCGCCCGCCGGCGCCGGCGACCACGAGCCGCATTTCGGCCATGGGACCAACTCCAAACTGGGCCGAGGGTATAGCCCGGAAGGCTGGAAAAGGCGACTAGAGCATGGTCTCGAAAAGTGGATACCGGTTTCCCGCCTTCGCGAAGCCCGCTTCCGCGGGCGAAGTAAGGTCGGAAAAGATCATGCTCAAAAGCTTTAAGGCTGCGGGCCGTCGTAGCCTTCAATGACCAGAATATCGGCGGTCGAATGCGGCAGCCGGAGCTTCATGTTCTCCTGATATTCCGGCGAGCGATAACAGGCCAGCGCTGCGGCATAATCGGGAAATTCGATCACCACGTTGCGCGAACGGGCGCCGCCCTCGACGGATTCGAACTTGCCCGCGCGGATGACGTAGCGCCCACCGAATTTCTTGAAGATCGCCGCATTGGCCGCCGCGTAAGGCTTATAGCCTTCATCGTTCGTCACATCGACGCGGCCGATCCAGTAACCCTTCGGCATCGAAGTCTCCCTTATGATTTTGCTTGTTTGATCTCAGTGACAATGGCGTCCGCCGCCGCCTTCGGATCGGCAGCTTCCACGATGGGCCGGCCGACCACCAGATAATCGGCGCCGGCAGCGATGGCCTTGGCCGGCGTCATGATGCGTTTCTGGTCGTCGCGTGAACTGCCTGCAGGACGAATGCCTGGCGTCACCAGCGCCATGCCCGGACCAACGATCTTGCGTAAGTTCGCCGCCTCCTCCGCCGAGCACACCAGGCCATCGGCGCCGGCAGCGCGTGCTTGCGCCGCCCGCTGCGTCACCAGCGCGTTAACGCCGAGCTTGTAGCCGGCCTCGAACAGATCGGAATCGTCGTATGAAGTGAGCACTGTGACGGCGAGAATTTTCAAGCCGGAATTGGATTTGGCCGCGACCGCCGCCTTTATGGTCTGCGGATAGGCGTGTACGGTGAGAAACGTCGCGCCGAGTTGCGCCACGCTCTCGACGCCCTTGCCGACGGTATTGCCGATGTCGTGCAGCTTGAGATCGAGGAACACTTTTTTGCCGGCCGCGATCAGCCCGGCCGCGAACGACAAGCCGCCGGCGTAAGCGAGCTGGTAACCGATCTTGTAGAACGAGGCAGACTCGCCAAGCTTGCTCACCATGCTCTCCGCCGCCTTCACAGAAGGCAGGTCGAGAGCGACAATCAAGCGTTCGCGGGCATCCATCAACGAACTCCATTATTGCGCATGATCTTATCCGACCTTACTTCGCCCGCCGAAGCGGGCTTCGCGAAGGTGGAAAACCGGTTCCCGCTTTTGGGGACCATGCGCGTTACATCATCAGCCGCGCCAGATCGACCAGCCGGGTCAATTGCGCGCGAAACAAATTGGCAGTCCCCGTGTCGATGATATTTTCCATGTCGTCGAAAGCATTGTCGGCCTGCGGAATCGCTACTTGTTCGGGCACCACCAGCGCGCCGCAGCCGAGTTCGAGAATCTGCCGCAGCGCCATCAGCGAACGCAAGCCGCCGGAGCGGCCGGGCGAGGCCGAGGAAACCGCGAACACGCGGCCCTTGAACGCGGCATAAGTCGGATCGCCGCGCTCGCGCACGCGCGACACCCAGTCGATGGCGTTCTTGAGCATCGGCGTGACCGAAGCGGAATATTCGGGGCTGGCGATGAACACGCCATGATGCGCCATGATCATCTGCTTGAGCTTGATCGCGTTCTCGGGTGCCCCGGCATTGGCTTCGAGATCGCCTTCATAGAGCGGCAGCGGATAATCGGCGAGCGAAATGCTGGTCACGTCGGCATCGATCAGCGTCAGCTCCTTCGCTGCCAGCGCCGCCAGCCGCATATTATGCGAGCCGGTGCGGGTCGAGCCGGGCAGTACGAGGATTTTCGGCGTGGCCATTGGCGGCTCCGTAAAGCACCGGCCACCAATATCACATCGCTGCGATTAACGGCCGCGGTAAACCCACACGCGCGCCGGCGGCAGGTTGCGCCATATCAACTGGGATGCTTCGGCCTTGATGCCGGACAAAGCCTTCGGGATCGGCGGCACCATCGCGTAGGTGAACTGGATGAAAGGCGCGCCCGGCGCCAGCAGGCCCATGGCGTCTGCAATCAAGCGCAGCCGCGTGCGCAACGGCTTGGTGATCAGCGGCAATCCCGACACCACCGCGGCTGCCGGTTCGCGCACGAAGGTTTCGAGCAGACGGCGCAATCTGTAGGCGTCGCCTTGCACCACGGTGGCCGCCGGATAGCGCGAGCGCAGCAGGCGGCAGAAGGACGGATTGAATTCGACCAGCACCAGCCGCGACGGATCGACGCCATGCTGCACTAGCGCCTCGGTCACCGGTCCGGTGCCGGGCCCGAGTTCGATGATCGGCCCGCTCGCCGTGGTATCGACGTAGCGCGCCATGGTGCGCGCCAGCGCTTTGCTCGACGGCATTACCGCGCCAGTGGACAGCGGCTTCTCGAACCATGAACGAATGAATTGCATCTCGTCATCGAGACGCAGGGTTTTCTTGGCGACGCGGACTGCTGTCTGTGATGGCATTGCTGCAATGTCACGCGGGCGGGAGCGGGCGGAATTAGCCCAGAAACTCAGGGGTATAGGGGGAAGGGCGGAGGGTCAAGATGGCTCGTCGGTATGGCTGCCCCGATTTCCCAATCCATCGAGAAACTCCTTTACCCGGCTGAAAAAACCGGAGGATTCCGGCTGAGTGGCCTCGGATGACAGCTTTTCGAACTCCGCCAACAATTCGCGCTGGCGCTTGGTCAGATTTTGCGGCGTTTCCACCAATACTTGAACGTACATGTCGCCGGTTTGTTTCGAACGAAGGACGGGCATCCCTTTGGACGTCAGCCGGAAACGCCGGCCAGCCTGGGTTCCAGCCGTTACTTTGACCCGCGCCTTGCTGCCGTCGATGGCTGGCACCTCGAATTCACCGCCGACCGCCGCGGTGACCATTGAAATAGGCACCCGGCAGTGCAGGTCGGCGCCGTCGCGCTGGAAGAACTCATGCGGCAGCAGCGACAGGAAAATATAAAGATCGCCGGCCGGACCTCCGCGCAAACCCGCTTCGCCCTCGCCGGCAAGCCGGATGCGGGTGCCGTCCTCGACGCCGGGCGGAATATTGACCGACAACATGCGTTCGCGCGTCACCCGGCCGGCGCCGCTACAGGATGGACAGGGATTTTCAATCACCTGGCCGCGGCCCTGGCAGGCCGGGCAGGTGCGTTCGAGCGTGAAAAAGCCCTGTGCATGCCGAATTTTGCCGGCGCCGCCGCAGGTCGCGCACGCGTTCGGCTTGCTGCCGGCCTTTGCGCCGGAGCCGGAGCAGGCTTCGCACATCACCGATGTCGGAATGCGGATTTGCGCGGTCTTGCCGGCGAATGCCTCTTCCAGGCTGATTTCCATGTTGTAGCGCAGGTCCGATCCGCGCTCGCGGCCCTGCCCGCGTCCGCCGCCACCACCACCACGGCGTCCGCCCATGCCGAACAGGTCTTCGAAGATGTCGGAGAAGGTCGAGGCAAAATCGGCGCCGAAACCGTGCGCACCGCCGCCGCCCTGCTCAAACGCAGCATGACCGAAACGGTCATAGGCCGCGCGTTTGTCGCCGTCCTTGAGGACGTCATAGGCCTCGTTGAGTTCTTTGAATTTGTGCACGCATTCGGAGTCGCCCGGATTGCGATCCGGATGATGCTGCATGGCGAGCTTGCGGAACGCAGCCTTGAGATCGACCTCGCCGCAGGTGCGCGTGACGCCCAGGACTTCATAATAGTCGCGCTTGGACATGCCGGATCCGCCGTTAGATCAGAGCGCTATAGGCGTACTTGATTCGGGCCCTTGCCGCGCCCTGGAAAGACACACCCCCGGGGGTAAGCCCGGGGGTGACGTATTTTTCTTTGGCAGATGACAGCACGGCGCGCGCCTCAGGTTCAGGCCGACTTCTTGTCATCCTTATCATCGACTTCGGTGAACTCCGCGTCGACCACGTCTTCCTTCTTGCCATCGGCGCCGGTCGCGCTCTCGCTCGTATCGGCCGGCTTGTCGCCTTGCGCCTGCGCGTACATGGCTTCACCAAGTTTCATCGAGGCTTGCGCCAGCGTGTTGGTCTTGGCCGCGATCGCGGCTGGATCATCACCCTTGAGCGCTTCCTTCAAGTCCGCCATGGCGTTTTCGATGGC